>Ga0335072_10002416_pt1 | contig 28961 bp, 25 predicted proteins | sample Lox_Sample_21_FD_206725 | JGI IMG/M metagenome (GOLD analysis project Ga0335072, IMG submission 206725) | Soil microbial communities from Loxahatchee National Wildlife Refuge, Florida, United States - Lox_Sample_2.1 | ecosystem: Environmental > Terrestrial > Soil > Wetlands | place: USA... | reverse complement strand
GGCGGGGCGATGCTGGTGCCACGCGCCGCGATTCAACTTCGTCGCTCCTGGCAGGACAACTGGGAGCCGTGCCTGCTCAGCGCCTCCTCCAACGGGCTCGCCTCAGGCAACACCCGCGCCGAGGCGCTAATCCACGCGCTGTATGAGGTTATCGAACCTGATGCCACCGCTGCCTTGCGAGTGGTGCCGGTAGCCAAGCGGACATATCTGGATTCTTACTCGGTGCCAGGCTACTGCGCTAAATTGATCGAGGGAATCCATGCTGCTGACGCATGGCTAGAAATAGTCGCTGTTCCGAGCCGCTTCGACGCGCCATGTTTTGCTGCCTACCTATGGCGAGAAGACTTCGCAACTTACGCCATCGGCGCAGGCGCACACTCCGACCCCGCTGTCGCATTGTCCCGGGCGATCACCGAGGCTGCGCAGTCGCGGCTGACGGCCATTGTCGGCAGCCGCGACGACATTCCGCCGTATACCTACAGTCGGCCAGGTGCCTTTGTGGCCCGACCGGTATCTCTTCATAAACTTAGTGCACTTCACCGTTGGCGGCGTCACGTTCTGGCTTGGATCGCCACCGCTGCCGGGCCGCCCGCGCGTGACGACGACTGGCTGGACGTCGAGAGCCTGGCGCTCGCCGCGGCCGAGGCAAAAGGGATCGCATTGCGGTACCTGTCCGCTGCCCAGTTGGAACATTGGCTAACCCGCGATGAGCTTGCGGACCTGCCGAATGCGGAAAAGCTGGCTCGCATCCTTGTTCGCTCGGTGATGCAGGACCCGGATGCCGCCGTCTGGCCGACCTGCGCGCACGATGCTCCTGGCCTGTTCAACCCGGCCATTGACAGCGCCAGCGCGGCCGCTTCGGTGTTCCGGCGTAACGACGAAGTCACCCGGTCCGGTCCCAACCGTACCGTCTATGAACTGCGCACTGATAAGGTGCGCGAACACGTTGGCAAATGCTGGGGCATCGACCCGCATGACGAGCCAGCGCTTACCGCCGCCGTCCGCGATCGCGGATTCCATGCGGCGGCAGGCGCGATCGAAGTAGCACGAGCTTTCTTCTTGTCAGCCCTGTCCACCGATTAGCCACGATTCTGGGTCAAGTAGGTCCCGACCGCTCGGGCCGGACGAAGGGCAGATCGGCAGCTGTTATACCGAGCAAAGCCACAACCGCACCATTCCTTTCGAGCTAACTTAGACCCATCCCCTGTCGGCGCTGGTGGCGGAGCGACTGGGGAGCTGCGCAAGCGGGCCATCGAGCCGACCGAGAAGGGGTTCGGGTCGCTGGGAGGGCGCCAGCGCGGCGAGCCTGGCCGCCGGGCTACCCCTGCCCGAGGTAGGCCTGGTCTACCCGCTACTCACCCTGCGCGAGAGCGCGCTGGCGAACAACCTCGCGGCGATGGCCGCCTACTACGGTGGCTACCATCGGCCAGCTGCAGACATAGCGGGCGTTCGGCTTTCCCGGCTACTGCTGGCCAACGAGCTCACCGATCCGGCGGGCATCACCTGGCTGGCCGCCGAACTCGCCGCCGATCCCGGCTTCGAGGCGCACTGCTACGTCGATAGCTCGGAGGGGATGGCCATCCTGGACCAGGTCCTGCGCGAACACCGGCCGGGCGCCCGCTGCCGGTACTGGTGGAGATCGGCCACGCCGATGGGCGCACCGGCTGCCGCACCCGCGAGCAGGCACTCGCGGTGGCGAAGGCGGCGCAAGCCACCAGCACGCTCGTGCTGGCGGGCGTGGCCGGATATGAGGGACCATCGCCGACGGGGAGGCCGCGATCGCCACGTTCTGCCGACCGCTCCGGGCCCTAGTCGATGTGGTGGGCGACGGGGACGGCCTGCGCATCGTCACGGCCGACGGCACGTACTTCGACGTAGCGACCAGGGAACTGACCGCAGGCGGAACGCGGCTCCGGTGCAGGTCATCCACCGTAGCGGCGCGTACCTCACCCACGATCACGGGTTCTAAGGCACGGTCTCCCCGGCCGGGCAGGGCACGGCGGGCGCGCCGGCGCTGCGGCCGGCCCTGGAGCTGTGGGTGCAGGTCCTGTAACGGCCCGAACCGGAGCTGGCCCTGCTCGGCGCTGGTCGCCACGACGTGGGCTCCGACAAGGATCCCCGGTGCCGCCGCGGGTGGGCATCTCGCGCCCTGCACCACGCTCGACAAGTGGCGCGTCCTGGTGGTGCTGAACGACGACGACACGGTGGTCGATGTCGTGCATGCGTTTTTCTAGAGGCAATTCGGGGTGTATACGATCGTTGTCACCACGGTCCGTTGGGTAGAAATAATTCTTCAGAACGGCCGTGATACTCACCCTGGCAGAGGAAGAATTTGCGAGGGGGCGATCGAGCTTCCCGGTACCTAGGTGAGCGGAGCTTGACGATGCCGGATGAATCTGGATCCCTGGTGCGGCTGGCCGGCAGCGAGCGTGCGTCACTGCCGGACATTACCGAGACCGCGCCGCTGAATACGCAGGAGCGGGCCGAGATCACGGTGGTGCTGCGGCGGCGGGCCGAGATCCCGGCCGAGATCATCGAGGGGCCGACCGTGCTGAGCGCGGCCGAACTGGCCGACGGGTACGGCGCCGACCCGGCCGACGTGGACCTGGTCCGCCGGGCGCTGGGCAGCCGCGGCCTGGAGGTCACCGCCGTCCACGCGACCACCCGCCGGGTCAAGGTGGCGGGCACCCTGGGCGACCTGTCCGCGGCGTTCGGTACGACGCTGCGGCAGGTCAGCAGCCCGGATCCGGGTGGCCGGGGACGGGTCACCCACCGTTACCGCGAAGGGCCGCTGTTCCTGCCGCCCGCGCTGGACGGGGTGGTGACCGCGGTGCTCGGCCTGGACACCCGGCCGCAGGCCCAGCCCCATTTCCGGACCGCGAGCCATGCCGCGGCGGCCCGGGGCACCTCGTACACGCCGAACCAGGTGGCCGACATCTACGACTTCCCGGCCGGGACGACCGGCGCCGGGCAGACGATCGCGGTCATCGAACTCGGCGGCGGGTTCACCACCAGCGACCTGGACACGTACTTCGGCGAGCTGGGCATCGAGGTGCCGTCGATCACCGCGGCCAGCGTGGACGGGGCGTCCAACAACCCCGCGGACACCAGCGGGGCTTCGGTGGAGGTCAACCTGGACATCGACGTCATCGGCGCCGCCGCGCCCGGCGCGGCGCAGATCGTGTACTTCGCGCCGAACAACGGCGACCAGGGCTTCGTCGACGCGATCTCGGCCGCCGCCGAGGCCACCCCGGCGCCGATCGCCATCTCGATCAGCTGGGGGCAGTCCGAGGACTCGTGGACCGCGCAGGGCCTGGAGGCAATGAACCAGGCCATGTCGGACGCGGCGGCGCTCGGCATCACTGTGTGCGCGGCCGCGGGCGACAACGGCAGCAGCGACGGGGTCAACGACGGCCAGGTGCACGTGGACTTCCCGGCGTCCAGCCCGTACGCGCTGGGCTGCGGCGGGACCACGCTGGTGGCCGACCCGGCTACCGGCGTGGTGACCTCCGAGGTGGTCTGGAACGAGCTGGCCTCGAACGAGGGGGCCGGCGGTGGCGGGGTCAGTGACCAGTTCGGCCTACCGTCGTGGCAGGCCAACGCCGGGGTCGGGCCGCGGGCGAGCGCGCAGCCGGCCGCCGCCGGGGCCGCGGCCGCGGCGGGTGCGGCGCCGGGCGGCAGCGCTGACGACATCGACAGTGAGTACCACCGCAAGCGTCATCCGACCAGCGGCGGGAACGGGGGGTCGTCCGATCCCGGCGGGCGCGGCGTACCCGACGTGGCGGGCAACGCCGACCCGGTCACCGGTTACCAGATCTACCAGGGCGGGCAGTCCCAGGTGGTGGGCGGGACCAGCGCGGTCGCGCCGCTGTGGTCGGCGCTGATCGCCCGGCTCGCGGCGGAGACCGGGCAGCGGTTCGGCCTGATCCAGCCGCTGCTGTATGCGGGGATCTCCCCCGGCACCGAGGTGCCCGGCTTCCGCGACATCACCAGCGGGAACAACGGCGCCTACTCGGCCGGCCCGGGCTGGGACTCGTGCTCGGGCCTCGGCGTCCCGGACGGCACGGCGCTGCTGAGCAGGCTGCAAGGCTCGTAACCGGCGCGAGCTCACCGGGGCCTGCTTGCCGGTTGACACTCCCAAATGGCTGACGCATACTTTTGATAGTGGCTTCCATTTAGATGCTGCTACCGAAGGGATGCGACTGTCATGGCGGACAACCCGGCTCGCAAGTGGTGGGCGCTGATCGCGATCGCCGCCAGCGTGCTCGTGGTCGGGCTGGACCTGACCGTCCTCAACCTGGCCCTGCCCACGATCGCCACTGACCTGCACGCCTCGACCAGCGACCAGCAGTGGTTCCTGGACGCCTACAGCCTGGTGCTGGCGGCCGCCATGCTGCCCGCGGGCCTGCTCGGCGACCGGCTCGGGCGCAAGAAGGTGCTGCTGGCCGCCCTCGTCTTGTTCGGCGTCAGCTCGGTGGCGTGCGCCTACGCGGGCGGGGTGGGTGAGCTGATCGCGGCCCGGGCCACGCTCGGGGTCGGCGCCGCGGCCATCTTCCCGCTGTCGCTGGCGGTGATCCCGGTGCTGTTCGCCCCGGAGGAGCGGCAGAAGGCGATCGCGCTCATGGCCTCGGCCACGTTTATCAGCTTCCCGATCGGCCCGATCGTGGGCGGTTACCTGCTCGACCACTTCTGGTGGGGTTCGGTCTTCCTGATCAACGTGCCCGTGGTCGCGCTGGCCATCGTCGCCGTCGCGTTCCTGCTGCCGGAGTCGCGCAGCCAGCAGCGGCTGCGCATCGACGTCGCCGGCGTGCTCCTGTCCAGCGCGGGGCTGGTCGGGCTGACCTACGGGTTCATCCGGGCCGGGCAGGACGGCTGGACGGACCCGCTGGCGCTGACCACCATCGTGGCCGGGGCCGCGGTGCTGGGCGCGTTCGTGGCCTGGGAGCGCTGGCTGACCCGCCGCGACGGGACCGTCCGGCCACTGATCGAACTGCGGCTGTTCCGCTCGGCCGGGTTCACCTGGGGCACGACGCTGGCCACGCTGATCTCGTTCGCCATGTTCGGCATCTTCTACGCGATGCCGCAGTACTTCCAGGAGGTTCAGGGCGCGAACGCCATGGGCAGCGGGCTGCGACTGCTGCCGTTGATCGGCGGCCTGGTGGTCGGCATGATCGGCAGCACCCGGCTGGCCGCCAAGGGGCTGGCCAGCGTGAAGGCCCTGGTCACGGTCGGCTTCACCATCATGGCCGTCGCGCTCGCGTTCGGGGCCACGACTAGCCCCGCGAGCGGTACGGGGTTCGCGGCGGCGTGGCTGGCGATGTTCGGCGTGGGGCTGGGACTGGCCATGCCGCAGACGATGAACGTAGCCCTGTCCGCCCTGTCGGCCGAGCGCAGCGGCTCGGGCTCGGCGGTGATCTCGGCCATGCGGCAGGTCGGGGCGACCATCGGGGTGGCCGTGCTCGGCACCGTGCTCGGCTCGGTTTACCGCGGCCACCTGGACGTGGCCGGCCTGCCCGCGGCGGCCGCGTCGGCCGCCCGGAGCAGCGTGGTGGCAGGCGTGGACGTGGCGCGGGAACTGGGCTCCGCGTCGCTGCTCGATGAGGTCCGCACCGCGTTCATGTCGGGCCTGGACACGATGCTGTGGGTCTGCGGCGGCATCGCGCTGGCCAGCGCCATCTTGGCCCTCATCTTCCTGCCGCGCCGTCCCGACGGGATGACGGGGGCCCCGCGGGACGGCGCGGCCGGTGAAACGGGCGCGGAGCGGGCAGAATTGGGGGTGTGACGGACATGCTCGAAACGAGCCAGGCCGCTCCGGCGGCCGGCTTGCGTGAGCGGAAGAAGGCCAGGACGCGTGCCTCCCTGCGGGAGCACGCGCTCCGGCTGTTCCGCGAGAGGGGATACCAGAACACCACCGTGGAGCAGATCGCCGCGGCGGCCGAGGTGTCGCCGAGCACCTTCTTCCGGTACTTCCCGACCAAGGAAGACCTGGTCCTGCAGGACGACATGGACACCCGGATGATCACGGCGCTGGACCAGCAGCCGGCCGGCCTGGGCCCGGTCGCCGCGGTCCGCGCCGCCGCCCGGCAGGTGTTCGCCTCGTACAGCGCCGCCGACATGGACCTCATCCGCGAGACCACCCGGCTCACCATGACCGTGCCGGAGATCCGGGCGCGGGCGCTGGATGAGTTCGCCCGGACCATCACGGTGGTGGCCGAGGCCGTGGCCAAGCGCGCCGGGCGCGACCCAGAGGACCTGGCCGTCCGCACCGCCGCCGGCGCGATCATCGGCGTGATCATGTCGATCACGATGCCGTGGCAGGAGTGGTCCGAGGAGCGCAGCTTCGAGGACATGTTCGAGCGGATCGACGACGGGCTCGCGCTGCTGGAAGCCGGCCTGCCGCTCTGAGCCCCCGCGCTTCGCCGGCTGGCCCGGCTTTCGCGGCTGGCCTGGTGGTGCCGGTGGGCCATCGTTATGAGGCCCCTCCTCCCGGCGGCGCTGGCCGCCAGCCTGCTCACGGCCAGCGCGTTCCCAGGTCCTTGGTCGCGGCGAACTTGAGGCGGTCGCCCATGAGGGCGACGCGGGCGCGGGCGAAGCCCGCGGCGCGCAGCCTGGCTTCCAGGGTGGCCGGGTCGACCGGAACGAAGACGTCGCCCTCGTGGATCTCGCGCCGGGCGGGCGTGTCCAGCCCGTCCGAGCCCAGCAGCGACCCGCCGGGCCGCAGCACCCGGGCGAGCTCAGCCAGGGCGGCATCCTGCCGCGCGGCCGACGGGATATGGTGCAGCATCGTGAGGCAGGCGGCGGAGGAAAACCGGCCCGCGGGAAACGGCAGCCGGGTCACGTCCCCGGCGATGACCGTGACGTTGCTTCCGGCCAGCCGCGAAGCCAGCTTGTTCGCCAGATCCAGGTCCAGTTCGACCGCGGTGACGCGGGCGGCCTGACGCCGCAGCACGTCGGTGGTCAGCCCCGGGCCCGGTCCGACCTCCAGCAGGTCATCACCGAGTTCGTGGCCGCCCAGGACCCAGGGCAGCAGTTCATCCTCGACCAGGCGGGCCCATTCCGGGCTGGAGCAGAACTCCAGATGTGCCTTGTTCACAGGCTCCCAGGGTATAGGGCGGCCTGCTGCTGCTCCGGCTGACCGCGGCCGGCAAGGCGACCATCAGGGCCGCGCCGATCCCGAATCCGAGCCGGTATCCGGTGCTGATGGCGGCGGCCAGCGCGCGCCGGCCAGCGGGTAGGAGAGCACGGCGGAGATGACCGCGATGGCCAGGACGCCGCCGGCCGGACGGCTGGCGCGGCCCGGAATCACGTCAACGGCGAGCTTGCCGGATGCTCCGGCGACTTCTCGAAGACCGCGACCTGACTCTGGCTCTCGGCGGTGAACGGCACCCGATCCCAGCCCGCCCAGCGGTCCCGGAGCCGGAAGCCCGCGAGCTTGGCCATGAGGTCGAGCTCGGACGGCCAGACGTACCGGTAAGGCGCGGAATGGCGCACCAGGCGCCCGCCGGCCTCGATCCAGTGGTGCGACCACGCGATCTGCCCCACCGGGTCGTCGAAGGTCTCGATGCCGACATGATCATGATCAAGGGCGAACACCCGGGCGGTCTCGCCGGGGGGTACCCGCCGCAGCTGGGGGACGATCACCTCCACCACGAAGTACCCGCCCGGCTGCAGGTGGGCGGCTGCGTTGCCGAAGACCGCCAGCTGATCGTCCTGGGCCGTGACGTTCATGATCGTGTTCGCGACCAGGTAGACCAGGGTGAAAGCGCCGGGCACGCGGGTGGTCGTCATGTCACCGATGACCACCGGGACCGCATCGGCGCCGGGCTTGGCGAGGAGCTGTTCAGCCATGTACGGCGAGAGCTCCAGACCCTGCACTGCTATCCCCCGCGCGCTCAGCGGAAGGGCCACCCGCCCGGTACCGACGGCGAACTCAAGCGCCGGGCCGCCCCGGGCCAGTTCGGCCAGGCGGTCGACGATAGGGCCGAGCACGGATGGCTCGAACTTGGCCCGGTAGGCCTGGTCGTGGACCTCGGCGATCTCGCGGTCCCAGACGATCGACGCCATGAGGCGCAGTCTGCTCGCAAACCTCTGCTCCCGCCAATCGAATTTCACGCGGCCCGGACCGGCTCGATGGCACTTTGAGCCGGTTATAACCGGCCCTATGGCACATCGTGCCGGTTTATCGGGGGCCCGCGGCGGCTATCGGGGGCCCGCGGCGGCTATCGGGGGCCCGCGGCGGCTATCGGGGGCCCGCGGCGGCTATCGGGACCCGCCGGCGGCGAGGCGCATGAGGTCGGTGTCGAGGTCGATGGCGGTCTGCGTGCCGCCCGCGCTGCCGAATTCGTGCTGGTAGCTCTGCCAGGACTGGTCCTTGATGGCGCGGGCGAAGCCGCTTTCCATCAGCAGCACGAGCTCGAGCGCGGCCCGGTCGATGCGGGTGGCCAGGGCCGGGTCGCCCCAGTCCTCGGGGGCGGCGAACAGCGAGGTCGGCGTGGTCATCGTGCGCAGGTAGGCGAACATCGGGCGCATCGCCGCGTCCGCGACCAGGGCGTGCCGGGCGGTCCCGGCCGTGGCGGCGAGCACGACCGGCTTGGCGATGAGCAGGTCGTTGTCCAGCGTGTGGAAGAACGAGGTGAACAGGCCGCTGGGGCCAGCCTGGTAGACCGGGGCGGCGGCGATGATGCCGTCGGCCTCGCCGAGAAGGGTGACGGCCTGCTGCAGCTTCGGCGTGACCAGCTGGGTGGTGAGCGCGGCGGAGATGTCGGCGGCGAGCTCGCGCAGTTCGATGACGCTGACCGTCACCGCGTGCTGATGCCGGGCGGCCAGGGCCACGGCGCGTTCGGCGGTGCGGTCGGCCAGCAACCGGGTCGCCGACGGGTCGCTCGTGCCGGCGCTGACTACCACGAGGCGGAAGGTTTCTGTGCTCATTGGTTCCCGTTCTGGTCGTGGGCGGCGAGCTTGCGGCAGATCGTTTCCAGCTGCCGCAGCTCGCCGGGGTTCAGGCCGGCGGTCATGGCCCGGGCCACGCCGCGGGCGTGCTGGCGCCCGACCTGGCGCTGCAGGGCCCGGCCGGCCCCGGTGAGCGACAGCCGGACGCCGCGTCCGTCGGCGGGGTCGGCCCAGCGCCGCACCAGGCCGCGCTCGGCCAGCCGGTCCACCAAGCGGGACAGGGCCGGCTGGCTGAGCAGGACGTGCCGGTTCAGTTCGGTCATGTTGATGGGGTTCTGGCACTTGGACAGCGTGTAGAGCACGTCGTACTCCCGCATGGACACCTGCGCCCAGATGTCCTCGGCGGCGAACTGCTTCATCAGCACGGCGTGGGCGGACAGCAGCGCCTCCCAGGCGTCGTTGGCCAGGGCGGTCACAGCCCCGGGTCCTCGGTGTCCTGGTAGGGGGACTCGCCGGCGGTGTTGTCGCCGCGGTTGGCGTTCGGGCGCGGCTGGCGCGCGCGCTGGTCGCCGTACTTGGCCCGGACCAGGCTGGCGTGGGTCGGGGCCTCGGGGGTCTCCGGGTCCTGCCGGGCCGCGATCTCCTGGCGCAGCACCGGCACGACCTCCTCGCCGAGCAGGTCGAGCTGGTCCAGGACGGTCTTCAGCGGCAGGCCGGCGTGGTCCATCAGGAACAGCTGGCGCTGGTAGTCACCGAAGTGCTCGCGGAAGGTCAGGGTCTTGTCGATGACCTCCTGCGGGCTGCCCACCGACAGCGGGGTCAGCTCGGAGAAGTCCTCCAGGCTCGGGCCGTGGCCGTAGACCGGCGCCTCGTTGAAGTAGGGCCGGAACTCCGCGATCGCGTCCTGCGAGCGCCGGGCGATGTAGGCCTGGCCGCCCAGGCCGATGACGGCCTGCTTCTCGCTGCCGTGGCCGTAGTGCGCGTAGCGCTGCCGGTAGAACCGGATCAGGCGCATGTAGTGCTCCTTGGGCCAGAAGATGTTGTTGGCGAAGTAGCCGTCGCCGTAGTACGCGGCCTGCTCGGCGATCTCCGGGGTGCGGATCGAGCCGTGCCACACGAACGGCGGCACGTCATCCAGCGGCCGCGGGATCGACGTGAAGCCCTGCAGCGGGGTGCGGAACTGCCCCTCCCAGTCCACGACGTCCTCGCGCCACAGCCGGTGCAGCAGGTTGTAGTTCTCCAGGGCCAGCGGCAGGCTCTGCCGGATGTCCTGGCCGAACCACGGATAGACCGGGGCGGTGTTGCCGCGCCCGAGCATCAGGTCCATCCGGCCCTGGCTCAGGTGCTGGAGCATCGCGTACTCCTCGGCGATACGCACCGGGTCGTTCGTCGTGATCAGCGTGGTGCTGGTGGTGACGATCAGGCGCTTGGTGGTCGCGGCGATGTAGGCCAGCAGCGTGGTCGGGGCGGAGGAGAAGAACGGCGGGTTGTGGTGCTCGCCGATCGCGAACACGTCCAGGCCGACCTCCTCGGTCTTCTGCGCGATCCGCACGATCGCGTCGATCCGCTCCGCTTCGCTGGGCGTCTCCCCCGACACCGGGTCCCGCGTGATGTCACTCACCGAGAAGATCCCGAACTGCATGGCCTGCCTCCAGATATATGCGTTTGCATGTATCTCCAGCGCCGCGGGCCGCCGGGTTATTCCGCCCGGGGCCGGCCGGACGCGCCACGGCCCGTTCGGCATAAATAAAGCGAGAGAACTGGCTACGGACGGGTCAGGGAGTCGCCGGCCTGACCACCCGGGCGGTGCGCGCGCTGGTCCGGGCGGCGTCCAGGACGGCCGCGGTGGCGACGGCGTCCCAGGGGTCGACCGGTACCGGCCCGGCGCCGCGGACCGCGGCGGCGAACGCGGGGTAGAACACGTCCCAGGCGCCGTGGGCCGAGGGTACCGCTTCGGTCAGGTCGCCGCGGCGCAGGTGCCCCCAGCGTTCCGGCGGCTCGGCACCCCACGGCTGGCCGGCTGACGCGGGCGACTCGCCGCTGCGCAGCCGGGCCTCCTGGCCGTCGACGTCCTCGATCACGTAGGCGCCCGCGGTCCCGGCGGCGCGGAAGCGCGGGCCGGGGGCGCCCTGACGCCAGCTGCCCCACAGGTGCGACCGGGCGCCACTGTCATGGGTCAGGGCGACGAACACGTCGTCGTCCAGGCCGTTCCGGTCATGCATCTCGGCGTACACGCCGCTGACCGGGCCCGCCAGGACCAGGGCCTGGTCGGCCAGGTGGCTGCCGAAGTCCAGCAGCGTGCCGCCGCCCGCCTCGGGCGGGCCGGACTGCGGCCGGAACCGCTCGAACCGCGACTCGAACACGGTCAGCGTGCCCAGCGAGCCCTGGTCGAGGAGCTGGCGCAGGGTCAGGAAGTCCGAGTCCCAGCGGCGGTTCTGGTACACGGTGAGGGGCGTGCTGAGTTCCTCGGCCAGCCTGACCGTGGCGCGGGCCGAGTCCGCGTCCGGCGCGAACGGCTTGTCGCAGACCACGGCCAGGCCCAGGCGCAGGGCCTGCCGGGTGAGCGGGACGTGCGTGGCGGCGGGGGTGGAGATCGCCACCGCCTCGGCTCCGGCGCGGGCCAGTTCGGCCAGGCCGGCGAAGACGGGGAGGCCGAAGTCCGCGGCGACCTGGTCCCGGCGTTCAGGTGAGGTGGTGACCACGCCCAGGAACTCGCAGGTCGCGGCGGAGGCGATCAGCGGCGCGTGGAAGTACCGGCCGCCGAGGCCGTAGCCGGCCAGGCCGATGCGGACAGCTGCGGACACGGCTTCTCCTGTGGTGGCCGGGTTGGAAATATAGGTAGCACAGCAGGAAAACTGGGCAGTCACTCCCGATTTCCCGCCGGGCCAGCCGCGCTACGGTCGGCTTGAAGTCGCGATACCCCGATGAAACCGGACCACAGGAGCATGACATGCCACGATTCATGGACTTTCACGAGGACCTGAAGCTGCCCCCCGAGGCCATCGCGCAGATCGCCGAGGACACCCCGCAACGGCACGGCCGACCAGTTCGGCGTGCGCCAGGTCGAGCTGTACCACAACCCGGACGGGAAGGTGTACTGCCTGCTCGAGGGGCCGGACGAGGACGCCATCCGCCAGCACCACGCCGCGCTCGGCGTGTCCTGCGGCGATGTCCACCAGGTCGACGGCCTCACCTGAGCCGGGCCTGCCCGCGCAGTTCAGGCGGGCCGGGCGGTAGCTGCCCGCCCGGGCCCGATGGCCAGGTCCCGCGCGGTACGGCTCCCCCGCGTCCGGTGCCGCGCGCGGGCGGGCGGGCCTCCTCCCCGCGCCACGCCAACCGGCGCAGCGCGGCCGCAGCGCGCCCGGCTCCGGCGCGGTCATACGGGGCTTGTGGCACACATGCCCCGATAGACGGGGGTTGTGTGCCACAAGCCCCAAACCCGCGACACCCGGTTACCCATCCCGGGCTCACACCATCCACACCAGCCCCGCCAGCCCGGCCCGCCTCTCCCCGGCGGTGAACCCGACGGCCGGGGGCGGGATGGGCCATAATGGGCGCCAGGATAGGGGTGAGCCGGGAAGTCTGGTCGGCCATGGATCACGCTCGGGGAGCCGACCATGTTTCGCGGTCTTTTCTCATCGGCGCTGGCGTCGCACTGGCGGCGCGAGGTGCTGCGTACCAGCCTGTGGTTCGTGCCCTCCCTGGAGGTCGTGGCCGCGATCGGGCTGTTCATCGGCACGCTGGCCGCCGACCGGGCCGCCTACCGCGGTGACTTCGGGCTCCCCGGCTGGGTGATCAGCGGCAGCGCGGACGCGGCGCGGCAGATCCTGACCACCATCGCCGCCGCCATCATCACCGTGGTCGGCGTGGTGTTCTCCATCATCCTGGTCACCTTGACCCTGGCCTCGACCCAGTTCGGGCCGCGGATGCTGCGGAACTTCATCCGGGACCGCGGCACGCAGGTGACGCTGGGCACGTTCGTGGCGACGTTCGTCTACTCGGTGCTGGTGCTGGCCTCGATCGGGACCGGCTCGCACGGCGACTTCGTGCCGCACATCAGCGTGACCACCACGCTCGGCCTGACGGTGGTGGACCTGGCCGTGCTCATCTACTTCATCCACCACACGGCGATCTCGATCCAGCTGCCGCAGGTGATCGCGAGCATCGCCGCCGACTTGGCCGAGGCGATCCGGGAGCAGGGCGGCGGGCCGGAACGGACCGGGCCGGAGAGCGGCCTGTCCACGGTCGAGCTGGTGAACCGGACCGAGACGAGCGGGGCCGTGCTGTTCGCCCCGGTCAGCGGGTACGTGCAGTTCATCAAGCACCAGAACCTGGCCCGGCTGGCCACCCGGGCCGGGGCGGTGATCAACCTGGAGCACCGGCCCGGCCACTTCATCGTGCGCGGGCACCGGTTCGCCACGGTCTGGCCGTCGGAGGCGGCGCCGCTGGTGCGGCAGGCGCTGGGCCGGGCGCACATCATCGGCCCGCAACGGACGCTGACCCAGGACGTGTCGTTCGGCTTCGACCAGCTGGCCGAGATCGCGATCCGCGCCCTGTCCCCCGCGGTCAACGACCCCTTCACGGCGATGACCTGCATCGACTGGCTGGGCGAGAACCTGTGCAAGATCGTGGCCGGATGGCATCCGGCCCGGGTGTACCGGGACGCGCAGGGCTACATCCGGGTCATCGCGGCCGAGCCGTCCTACGAGCGCCTGGTGCAGCGCTCGTTCGAGAAGATCAGGCAGTCCAGCCTGGGCATGCCCGCGGTGATGATCCGCATGCTCGAGGCGCTGACCAGGATCATGGCCGAGACGACCAGCGACGGGCAGCGGCGGGTGCTGCTCGAGCAGGCGGCCATGATCGACCGGGCCAGCGAGCGGTCGGTGCCCGAGGCGTCCGACCGGGCCGACATCCGGCGGCGCTACGAGGCCATCTTGACCATGGAGACGAGGCTGGCCGCGAGCGGGCAGAACGCGTAGGAGCGGAGCGCGGGAAAGCCGCGCGGAAAAGATCCGACGGCCGTGTCGGAAACGGCGCCGGCCCGTTCGTGGAATTGGTGCGGGGGTGCTGTCGAGGCATCTCCCAGGCGAAACATGGAGGCAACCGTGAAGTACGTCATCCTGCTGCTGAACACCGAGGCGGCCCGGGGCATGTCCGAGGCCGAGGGCCAGCAGTGGTACGCCGAGATCGGCGCCTGGTACGAGAAGGGCGGCGGCGGTTCCGGCAAGCTGGCCGAAACCGGCTACCAGCTCGCGCCGCCCGACACGGCCAAGACGGTGCGGGCCAGCGGCGTCACCGACGGCCCGTTCATCGAGACCAAGGAAGCGCTCGGCGGGTTCTCGGTGCTCGACACCGACTCCCTCGAGGAGGCCATCGAGATCGCCAAGACCTGGCCCGGCGTGGACAAGGGCTGGATGACGGTCGAGGTCCGGCCCGTCATCGAGATGTAGCTCAGAACGACAGGCGGCGGGCGAGCAGCTCGCGCTCGGCCGGGTTGCCGGCCAGCTCGAGCGCCCGCTCGCTGGCCGCGCGGGCCTCGTCGTCGCGCCCGAGTCCGGTCAGCAGGCCGGCCCGCAGCGCGTGAAACAGCCGGTATCCGTCCAGCTCGGCGGCCAGCGGCTCGATCTCGGCCAGCGCTTCGGTGGGGCCTTGGACGTAGCGGGTGGCCACGGCCCGGTTGAGCAGCACCACGGGGGACGGGGTCAGCTCCTGCAGGCGGTCGTACAGCATCCGGATCTGGCGCCAGTCGGTGTGCTCGTAGTCGGGCGCCTCGGCGTGCAGGGCGGCGATGGCCGCCTGGACCTGGTAGGGACCGGACGCGCGCATGACCAGGGCCTGGTCGAGCAGCCGGGTGGCCTCGGCGATCAGCTCGTGGTTCCAGCGGGTCCGGTCCTGGTCGGCCAGCCGGACCAGCCGCCCCCAGCCGTCGAACCGGGTGGCGGCCCGGGACTCGTGCAGCAGCTCCAGCGCGAGCAGGCCGAGGACCTCCGCCTCCCGCGGCATCAGCCGGTGCAGCAGCCGGGTCAGGGTCACCGCCTGGGCGGCCAGGTCCCGCCGGGCCGGCTGGCGACCCGCGCTGGCCAGGTACCCCTCGTTGAAGGCCAGGTAGACGACGGCCAGCACCTCGGCCAGCCGGTCCGCCAGCTGATCGGGATCGGGCACGCGCACGTCGGCGTTCGCCGCCCGCAGGGTCTTGCGCGCGCGGAGCAGGCGCTGGGTCATGGCGGGCTCGGCGACCAGGAAGGCGGCGGCGATCTGGGCCGTGGTCAGGCCGCACACGGCGCGCAGGGTGAGCGCGATCTGCGACTCGCGGGGCAGCGCCGGGTGGCAGCAGGCGAAGATCATCCCGAGCAGCTCGTCGTCGACGGTGTCGGCGCCGTCCCAGCTGTCGGTCATGGCCGCCGCGAGCAGCGCGAGCTTCTCCTGGCCGGCCCGGGCCCGGCGCAGCCGGTCGATGGCCTTACGGCGGGCCGTGGTGGCCAGCCAGCCGCCGCAGTTGGCCGGGATCTCGCCGTCCCGCCAGTGCTCGATGGCCTCGATGAAGGCATCCTGGACGGCGTCTTCGGCGAGCCCCACGTCGCCCAGCCGCGCGGCCAGCGCGGCCCTGATCCGGGTCGCCTCGGCGTGGTAGACCCGTTCGAGCGCAGCCGCGTCCATGCGGCCAGTCTCTCACGGACGGCGGCGTTGTGCTAACTTTGTTCGAATCCCGCTACGTTGCTTGCGGTCGAGGAGACCTGAGTCAGGCGTATGCCCACGTTGACCGGGGTGGTCTCGACGCGGGTGCTACGGCCCGTGCCGAGCTGGCCGTTCTGGTTGCCGCCCCACGCCCAGAGCCGGCCGGAGCTGTCGATCGCGTAGCATGAGTAGCCGCCCGAGTTGACCATCGTGAACCGCACGCCGGCCGGCGTGCGGACCCGCACCGGGACGTCGCTGCCGGTCGTGCCGCCGTCGCCGAGCTGGCCCTTCGTACCGTCACCCCAGGCCCAGACGGAGCCGTCAGCGAGGATGGCGACGGTCTGGCCGTTTCCCGCGCCGCTGCCGCCCTGGGACACCTGGCGCACTGCGGCGGGCAGCGGGACGCGGACCGGCACGTCGCTGTCGGCGGTGCGGCCGTCGCCGAGCTGACCGGCGGCGTTGTAGCCCCAGTCGTAGTAGGCGCCGTTGGCCAGCAGCGCACCCGAACCCTCCCAGGATGAGGTGAGCGCGGTGACGCGCACCCCGGGCGGCAGGCCGGTGACCGGGACCGGCGTCGCGCTGCTGGCCGTCGAGCCGTTGCCCAGCACGCCGTCCTGGCCGCTGCCGCACGCGGACACCCGGCCCCCGGAGTCGAACAGCGAATGCGTCCGGGCGCCCGTGGCCGCGGTCACGTCGCTCAGCGGGATCCGGCTCGGGCGGAGCTGAAGCAGGCCGGACAGGCAGAGGTCGCCGTCCGCGTTGAGGCCCCAGCCCCAGGCGTGGCCGGCCGAGTCGATGGCCAGGGCACCGTCGAACGGCATCGGGTTCGGCAGGGCGACGATCCTGACCCCGGCCGGGAAGCTGACCTTCACCGCCCGGGTGACGTAGGCGCTCGTCGTGCCGTCGCCGAGCTCGCCGTAACTGCCCACACCCCAGGCCCAGACGGCGCCGGCCGAGGTGAGCGCGTAGCCGTCGGAGTTCGAGGTCGCGATCTGCGTGACCGTTCCGCTGATGCCCGCGACCACGGTCGGCACGCCGCGCTCGAGTGACGCGATCTTGCCGCGGTTCCCGACCACGCCGAACCGGTAGACGGCCGTGCCGTTCGGGGCCGGGGTCGCGGCCGGGCGCGTAGCGGACGTGGCCGCGCCACCGCAGCCGGTCAGCGCCAGGCCCGCCGCGAGCAGGAGCGCGGTGGCCGCGCTGCGCCGCCTCACCGTGCGTCCTCGGCGCCCAGGCCGGCCAACAGCCAGCTCAGGGCCTGGGCGAACAGGTCGTCCGGCACCGCTTCGGGATCCACGCGGCGCTGGCGCACGAGTCCGTGGAACAGCGCCACCATGACCATGGTCACCGCCCGCGGCGCAACGTCCCGGGCCGCGCCGAAGCGATCCAGGGCCCGCGCCACGACAGGCTCGAGCGCGTCCACCTGGTCGCTGAGACCGGCCGCGATCACCCCCATCGCGGCCGGATGGCGCACCGCGTAGAGCCAGAACTCGGCCTGCAGCGGCGCGAACTCGCGGTCGCGGTCGGCCACCTGGACGAACAGCTTCGAGAGCGCGCCGAGCGGATCGGCCTCCTGATCGAAGACCTGGGCCACGGCCCCGGCCCGCCGCGCCGCCGTCCTGGCCCGGCGGGCCGCGACGACCTCCATGAGCAGCTGATCCTTGTTGGCGAAGTTCGCGTACAGCGCGCCGGTCGAGTAGCCCGCCGACTCGGCGATCTCCTCCAGCGACGCGCCGCCGAAGCCCTTCTCGGCGAAAGCCCGGGCCGCCGACTCGAGCAGCCGCTGGCGGGTCTGTTCCTTGGCCTCGGCGCGGGTCAGGCGCTGGCGCCGCACGGCTGGTTCGCGGGCATTCATATCGGAAAGTCTATCTGAGTTGACAAATCAATATAAATAGAGATTCCGATCCGAATGGCAGGCGCGGTGCGGGTGACGCGCGGCAGGAACGCCAGCTCGGGCGTGGCCGAACGGGCGGTGGCGAGAGCGGCGGGTCAGGCCCCGCTGAAGCGGGGCGGGCGCTTGGCCGCGAACGCCGCGATGCCCTCGGCGAAGTCACCGGAGGCGGCCATCTCCCGCTGGATCTGGGCCTCGAACTCCAGCTGGGCGTCCATCTGCTCGTACAGCCACCGGTTCAGCTGCCGCTTGGTCCCGGCGTAGGACCGGGTGGCGCCCGAGGCCAGGCGGTCCAGCAGGGCGTCGGCCTGCGCGACGAACTCGTCGTCCGGCCAGACCCGGTTGATCAGGCCCCAGTCCAGTGCGGTCCGGGCGTCGAGCCGCTCCCCCAGCATGGCCAGTTCCGCGGCCCGGGTGAAGCCCACCCGGGACGGCACGAACAGCGACGAGCCCCCGTCCGGGACCAGGCCGATGTTCACGAAGGCGAGCTGGAAGAACGCCGCCTCGGCCGCGACCACCAGGTCGCAGGCCAGGGCCAGGGACAGCCCGATCCCGGCCGCGGCGCCGTTGACCGCGGCGATGACCGGCTTGGGCATCCGCCGGATGCCGGTGATCAGCGGGTGGTACCGCTCGGTCAGCCGCTGGTACACGTCCAGCGGGCCGTCGCCGGCCTCCTCGGCGGCCTCCTTGAGGTCGGCGCCGCTGGAGAAGGCGCGGCCGGCCCCGGTGATGGTCACGGCCCGGATCTCCGGGTTGTCGGTGACCTCCCGGACGGCCGCCTGCAGATCCAGGGAGAACTGACTACTCCAGGCGTTCAGCCGCTCGGGCCGGTTCAGCTCGACCTTGGCCCCCGGCCCCCGGCGGTACAGGTTGACCGTCTCATACTTGCGGTAAAGCTCGTCGTCGCCCACGCCGGTCATGCTAACAGGGTCGGGTCGGGGTGATCGAAGGGAGAACATCGCGGTGGCAGGCAAGGACAAGAAGCCGGAGAGCGTTCCCGTGAAGCTGCCCCGGCAGGTCTACGAGCGGGAGCTGTACCGGCTGCAGGGCGAGCTGGTGAAGATGCAGAGCTGGATGCAGGCCAGCGGCGCCCGGATGGTGGTGATCTTCGAGGGCCGCGACGCGGCCGGCAAGGGCGGCACGATCAAGCGGGTCTCCGAGTTCCTCAACCCCCGCAGCGCCCCGGTCGTGGCCCTGCCCGCGCCGACCGAGCGGGAGCGCGGGCAGTGGTACTTCCAGCGCTACGTCGATCACCTGCCGACCGCGGGCGAGCTGGTCCTGTTCGACCGCAGCTGGTACAACCGGGCCGGCGTGGAGCACGTCATGGGCTTCTGCACGCAGCAGGAGTACATCCGGTTCCTGCACCAGTGCCCGATCTTCGAGCGGCTGCTGGTCGAGGACGGCATCCTGCTGCGCAAGTACTGGTTCTCGGTCAGCGACGAGGAGCAGCAGCGCCGGTTCCGGGACCGGCTCGATGATCCGATGCGCCGCTGGAAGCTGTCCCCGATGGACCTGGAGTCGATCACCCACTGGGAGGACTACTCACGGGCCAAGGACGAGATGTTCGTGCACACCGACATCCCCGAAGCGCCCTGGCACGTGCTGGAGAGCGACGACAAGCGCGCCGCCCGGATCAACATGATCGCGCACCTGCTCAGCACCGTCCCCTACAGCGACATCGAGCCGCCGGCGCTCAAGCTCCCGCACCGGCCGCAGTCCCGTGGCTACGTCCGCACGCCGCGGGACATGCAGGCCTACGTGCCCGACCACGCCGCCGAGCTGATGGCCAGGAACGGGCACTAGCGTCCCGGTCAGCCGCGGGGAGTTCAGGTGCTGTTATCGCTGGGGCGGAGGCGGGCCGGATTCGGGGCATGAAACTATGCCGGGGGGAAGGTAGCAGCGAGGAGGCAGCACATGGCCGTGACACCGCTGACCGAGCGGAAGGCGTGGCGGGCGCTCGGGCGGCACCACGCCGAGATCGCCGGCCAGCATCTGCGGGAGATGTTCGCCGCCGATCCCGGGCGCGGCGAGCGGCTGACCGCCGAGGCGGCCGGGCTCTACCTGGACTACTCGAAGAACCGGGTCACCGACGAGACCATGCGGCTGCTGGTCGAGCTGGCCACCGAGTCCGGCGTGCCGGAACGGCGGGACGCCATGTTCCGCGGCGAGCACATCAACGTGTCCGAGGACCGGGCCGTCCTGCACGTGGCGCTGCGCATGCCCAGGACCGCGTCGCTGGTCGTGGACGGCACCGACGTGGTGCGGCAGGTCCACCAGGTGCTGGACCGGATGGCGGACTTCACGAACCGGGTCAGGTCCGGGCAGTGGCGGGGCTACACCGGCAAGCCGATCCGCAACGTCATCAACGTCGGCATCGGCGGCTCGGACCTGGGCCCGGTGATGGCGTATGAGGCGCTGCGGCACTACGCGACCCGGGACATCACGTTCCGGTTCGTGTCCAACGTGGACTCCACCGACTTCGTCGAGGCCACCCGGGACCTGAACGCGGACGAGACGCTGTTCATCATCTCCTCCAAGACGTTCGGCACGCTGGAGACGCTGACCAACGCCACCTCGGCGCGGGACTGGGTGGTCGGCTCCCTGGGAGCAGAGGACGCGGTGGCCAAGCACTTCGTGGCGGTGTCCACCAACGCCGAGCGGGTGTCCAAGTTCGGCATCGACACGGCGAACATGTTCGAGTTCTGGGACTGGGTCGGCGGCCGGTACTCGATGGACTCCGCGATCGGCCTGTCCACCATGCTGGCGCTCGGGCCCGAGGGGTTCGGCGAGATGCTGGCCGGCTTCCACGAGATGGACGAGCACTTCCGCACCGCCCCGCTGGAGCGGAACCTGCCGGTGCTGATGGGCCTGCTCGCGCTGTGGTACCGCGACTTCTTCGGCCTGCAGAGCTACGGCGTCATGCCGTACGAGCAGTACCTCAAGCGGTTCCCCGCCTACCTGCAGCAGCTCACCATGGAGTCCAACGGCAAGCACGTCACGCTGGCCGGGGCCCACGTCGAGGCCGACACCGGCGCGGTGTTCTGGGGCGAGCCGGGCACCAACGGCCAGCACAGCTTCTACCAGCTCATCCACCAGGGCACCACGATGATCCCGGTCGACCTGATCGGCTTCGGCAAGACGCTGAACCCGCTGCGCGACCATCACGACATCCTGTCTTCCAACGTGTTCGCGCAGGCGCAGGCGCTGGCCTTCGGCAAGACCGAGGCCGAGGTCCGGGCCGAGGGCACGCCGGAGAACGTGGTGCCGCACCGGGTGATGGAGGGCAACCGGCCCTCGAACGTGCTGCTGGCCGAGATCTTGACCCCGCGCGTCCTCGGCGCGCTGGTCGCCCTGTACGAGCACAGCGTGTTCACCCAGGGAGCCATCTGGGACATCGATTCGTTCGACCAGTGGGGGGTGGAGCTGGGCAAGGTGCTCGCGGTGGCGATCATCCCCGAGCTGACCAGCGCCGCCGACCCCGCGCTTGACCACGACTCGTCCACCAACGCGCTCATCCGCAAGTACCGCGAGCTCAAGTCCCGCTGATGCGGTGAAGGGATACCACCATGCCAACTGACACGCCGATGCAGCTCGGGATGATCGGACTCGGCCGGATGGGCGCAAACCTCGTCCGCCGACTCATGCGCGACGGCCACCGGTGCGTGGCCTACGACCGGAACCCGGACGTGGTCAAGTCGCTGGAAGCCGAGGGCGCGACCGGCGCTGAGAGCCTGGCCGACTTCGTGGCCAAGCTGGACAAGCCGCGGGCCATGTGGATCATGGTGCCGGCCGGCGTGGTCCAGGGCACTCTGGACCAGCTGCGCCCGCTGCTGGAGGCGGACGACATCGTGATCGACGGCGGGAACTCCTACTACCGGGACGACATCCCGCGCGCCAAGGACCTCAAGCGCGACGGCATCCACTACATCGACATCGGCACCAGCGGCGGCGTCTGGGGCCTGGACCGGGGCTACTGCCTGATGATCGGCGGCGAGGACGAGCCGGTGCGGCGGCTGGGCCCGATCTTCAAGACCATCGCGCCCGGCAAGGGCAGCGTCGAGCCGACCCCGGGCCGGACCAAGGGCGGCACCGCCGAGCAGGGTTACCTGCACTGCGGGCCGAACGGCGCCGGGCACTTCGTCAAGATGGTCCACAACGGCGTCGAGTACGGCATGATGGCCGCGATCGCCGAGGGCCTGTCGGTCATCAAGCACGCCGACGTGGGCCTGCACCAGGACGAGATCGACGCCGAGACCACGCCGCTGCGCGACCCGTGGGCCTATGAGTACACCATCGACGCGGGCGAGGTGGCCGAGGTGTGGCGGCGCGGCTCGGTCGTGTCATCGTGGCTGGTCGACCTGACCGCCGCCGCCTTCGCCAAGTCCCCGGACCTGGAGGACTTCAGCGGCCGGGTCTCCGACTCCGGCGAGGGCCGCTGGACCGTGCTGGCCGCGGTGGACGAGGGCGTGCCCGCCTCGGTCATCGCCGCCTCGCTGTACGAGCGGTTCGAGTCCCGGGACAACGGCGCGTTCACCGACAAGATCCTCTCGGCGATGCGCTCGGAGTTCGGCGGGCACATGGAGAAGAAGGCCTGAGCATGACCAAGAACGGAATGCCGCGGCCGGAGAACCACATGGTCGTGCTGTTCGGCGCGACCGGCGACCTGGCCAAGCGCAAGCTGCTGCCCGGGTGGTTCCACCTGTACGCGGCGGGCCTGCTGCCCAAGGAGTTCCGCCTGATCGGATCGTCGCCGCCGAGCTCGGCCATGACCGACGAGCAGTTCCGCGAGCACGCCCGGGAGTCGTGCGCCGACTTCTGCATCACCAAGCCCGACGACCCGCTGTGGTCGGAGTTCGCGAAGAACCTGTCGTTCGCGGCCGCCGAGCCGGGTAACTTCGGGAACCTGGTGGCGGCCGTCCAGCGGGCCGAGAAGGAGATCGGCGACCCCCACGGGCGGCTGTACCACCTGGCCGTACCGCCGGTCGCGTTCATCTCGGTGGTGCAGATGCTCGGCAAGTCCGGCCTGGCCCAGGGCGCCCGGGTCATCATCGAGAAGCCGTTCGGCACCGACCTGGACTCGGCGCGCAAGCTGGACCAGGCGGTGCACGCGGTGTTCGACGAGTCGCAGGTGTTCCGGATCGACCACTTCCTGGGCAAGGAGTCGGTCGACAACATCCTGGCCTTCCGGTTCGCGAACGGGCTGTTCGAGCCGGTGTGGAACCGGGACCACATCCGGTACGTGCAGATCGACGTGCCGGAGACGCTGACCATCGAGGGACGCGCCGCGTTCTACGACGCGACCGGCGCCTACCGGGACATGATCGTGACGCACCTGTTCCAGGTCCTCGGGTTCGTCGCCATGGAGCCGCCGATATCGCTGAGCGCCGGGCCGCTCCGGGCCGAGAAGCTCAAGGTCTACGAGGCGCTGAGGCCGATCGACGTGCGGCACGTGGTACGCGGGCAGTATGACGGCTACCTTTCCGAGCCGGGAGTCGCGCCCGATTCGCAAACCGAGACGCTGGTCGCGGTGCGGGCCGAGGTGGAGAACTGGCGCTGGCACGGGGTGCCGTTCTTCCTGCGTTCGGGCAAGGCCATGGGAGCATCACGCCAGGTCATCACGCTGGGGTTCCACGAGCCGCCGCTGCGGATGTTCCGCATTCACCGCCGGGACGTCCCGACCGGGCGGGTCAACGAGATCGTCATCGACTTCGCCGATCCGGGCTCGATCACCACCGATTTCCTGGCCAAGATCCCCGGCCCCGAACTGGCCCTCGGTCATGCCACGATGACGTTCAAGTACCAGGACTCGTTCGCGACGGAGCACGCGCTCGAGGGGTATGAGCACCTCATCCTGCAGGCCATGAACGGCGACCAGGCACTGTTCACCAGTTCCGACGGGATCGAGCGGCTGTGGGAGATCTCCGAGCCGCTGCTGGAGAACCCGCCGCCGGCCGAGCCCTACCCGGCCGGGTCCTGGGGCCCGGAGTCGGTGCACAAGCTGGTCGCGCCCTACCGCTGGCACCTGCCGGAGCGCAAGGGCTGAGCGCTCCAGACAGAGCGGGCGCCAGGGCTCGCCACGCCTGCGGGATGCCCGGGCTCGTCACGCCTGCCCTGGCGGTAACATTAGTCGCTTCCGTCCCATATAGCGGGGAGGATTTGGGCTTGTGGGAGACTTTTGTGCACTATAGACCCCACAGCGCTCCCAAAAGCCCGAATACGCCCCGATAATAGTTCGAGTATCGCCGGGGAAGTGAACTTTTGTGACCACAGGTTCCGGTGATGCTGGAGAGCTATTGTTGCCCTCGCCGCTGCGCAGGGCTCCGGTGTAGCCGCGGATAAAGGGCCGGCGGTGGAACGTCACGATCGCGGTCGGCGGGACCGGCCGCCCGGCACGGCGGGCCGCTGGCCTGCGGCCGAGATTCAGCTTTCCTGCGGTTTGCCCGGCCGCGGGCGGGGGCCGCCCCGCCGGCTCCGGCGCCGGTAGGCCCAGTAGGCGGCAGTGGCGCCGGCGGCGCTCGCGGCCACGCCGGTGGCCTCGACCAGACCGTGGCTGGGGCCGGCCGGGTCGGGGCCGGTCAAGGTATGGTCGGTCGGGGTGTGGTCGGTCAGGGTGTGGTCGGTCAGGGCGGGCTCGACCGGGGTGGGGTCGGCCTGGCTGAGGACGGGCTCGCCGCCGCCGGGTCCAGCCACGACTATCGCGTCCTTGCTGGTCCACCAGGCTTCCTCGAAGACCTTGATCGGCACGGCCTCCGCGGCGCCGTTGGAGACACCGCTGTCGTTGAGGTAGACGGTTCCCGTCGTGGTGTTCACCCCGGTGACGACGACGTCGTGGTCGTGATGACCGGGGTCGGCAGGGTCGCCGTCACCAGGGATCGCGTCCCAGATCTTCGGCCCGTCGACGCTGGCGATGATCTTGTCGCCCGCGGCGAGGTCATTCTCGAGGGCAACCATGCCGGTGACCGACGCGCCCGCTTGGGTGGTCGCGTCCACGTAATCGGACTCCACGTCGTATTTGGCGAGCAACTCCGGGACGTCCGCCAGGTCGCTGCCCGTGGCCGGGTCGTACACCGGCTGTCCCTCGTTCACGGTGCTCGGGGTTTCCTCGGCCAGCGTCGTGATAACGCTCTCGCTCGGCTCATTGCCGGTCTCCTGGCCGACCACGTCGGCCGCCGACATCTCGGTGCAGTCTTCCGGCTGGGTCTGGTGTACCCAGTACTGCTCGGCGGCGATGGGGTCACCGTACTGCTCGCCGTCCATCTCGTAATCTTCCATCTCTGCCTCCGGTGTCGGTTCCTGGACCGGGTCTGTCTCGACACTAGAAGTTTCGGCCAGCTGCAAACCCCGGAAACGCGCCAAAGGCGTTGTCGACGTACCGGGGCAGTCCACGCCAAGGACCATCGCCCGATAGCCAGCGTGACCGATAGGGTGATTGGCACTTATCTGGGGGGGTCGGGTGCCGCGTGTCTCGTTACCGTCCCTGGATCGTCCGGCCGGCCGACGCGGCGGTGTACCAGGTCACGCCGCGGCCGGCGCCGCGGGTTTGAGTGGTGGTGTGATGACTGGGGCGGAGTGGACGCTGTCCGTTGATTTCGGCACGTCGTACACGGTGGCCGCGACGGCTGGGCCGGAGCCGGCCAGGGAAGTGTATTTCGGGGCCAGGCGGGAGCCGGCAATGCCGTCGGGGGTGTTCGCCGAAGCGGACGGCAGCTTGCTGACCGGAACGATGGCGGCCAATGCGCGGCAGCTAGATCCCGACCGGTACATCGGCACGCCCAAGCGGCTGATGGGAGGGGGCTTGCGCACGATACCCCTGCCGGACGGCCCGGTGCCGGTGGTTCGGGCGGTAAGCGCGGTGCTGGCCGGGGCGGCGGCCGAGGCCGGGCAACGCGGCTGGACGCGGACGGTGCTGACCCACCCGGCCGGCTGGGACACCGGGCTGCAGCGGATGCTGGCGGCCGCGGCCGCGGAGGCCGGGCTGGCCGACGTCAGGGTGATGGCCGAGCCGGTAGCCGCTGCGCTGCATCTCGGCCGCGGGTGCGAGCCGGGTGAGCACATCGCGGTTTACGACCTGGGCGGCGGCACGTTCGACGCGGCGGTGCTGCGTCGTACCGCTGAGGGTTTTGAGGTCGAGGCCACCGGCGGGCGGAACAGCATCGGCGGGGAGTGGTTCGATGAGCTGCTGCGCCGCCACCTGGGCTCGGGCCCGCTCGGCCAGGTCCAGGCCTGGCAGCGGCTGAACGGCCCCGGGCCGGACAAGGAGACCGCTTTTGACGCCTACCAGGACTGGCGGAACAAGGTGGATCTGCTCCACGACAACATCCGGTTCACCAAGGAAGTGCTCAGCGAGGAGAAGTCCTGGGGGCTGATCATCCCCGGCCACCCCGAAGGCTGGACAGTGACCCGCGGGAGCCTTGAGGACGTGCTGCGCGAGCCGCTGGAGCAGACCGCTGACGTGCTGACCGCCGCCATCGCCGACGCCGGCCTAGGCCCTGCCCAGCTGTCGGCGATATACCTGGTCGGCGGCGCCAGCCGCACCCCCCTGGTCAAGAAACTGCTGGCCGAGCGGTTCCCCGGCAAGCTGACCAGCCACCCTGGCGACCCGCAGACCGTCGTCGCGCTCGGCGCCGCCGCCAACTGGGACCGTGCCGCCGATCTCGACAAGCCCACGCCGCCCCCGCTCACGCCGCCCGACCCGTTGGTCCGATGGCAGAGCCGACTGGCCCTGGCACCGGCCGGCCCGGCGAGCTCGATCCGGATTGACCTGTACGAAGTTAGCGCTGTCCCCCATTTCGCCATCGTCGCGCGCAAGCAGAACGGCAAGCAGGAAACTTTCGGTGCCTTCGTAGCGGCCCAGGAGCAGCGCGAGCGGGAGGGTGGCTGGGAGCTGACCCCGCCCAAGGCGGCCTCCTTCGCCGGGGCCGCGCTCGGCTTGACCCAGCAGGAGTCGCGCACGATCAACGGCCAGACGATCACGCTGACCCGCGTGTACGCCGCGGCCTCGGGGCTCCTGGTGACCGGGTGGGCTCGCAGCGCGGAAGTGCCGCCGGCGGCCATGGAGTCGCTGACCATTGGCTTTCGCAAGACCGGCTCGAACGAGCAAGTCATGGTCGGGATAGCCCTGCCCGCGCAGGTCCAGCAGGCCATAAAGGAGAGACTGGCCGCGCGGGCGCGCCCGAGCCGAGTGGCCGTCGGCTTCGCCGTCGAAGCCTTGGCTGGACCACTGCCGCCAGGCGCAGCCACTTCCGAGGAAGTTGCCCAGCATCTGCTCGCGGAAATGAGGAAGGCCAAGCCGAAGATCCGGATCGAGACCGCTGACCCTGACGTCTTTCTTGGCTCGCGGCTGTGCCTCCATCAGGTGATCGCGATGGAGCCTGAGAACCCGAACGAGATTACGACCCACGAGTATCGGTGGACCGGAATAGTCGACGGCCGGTTCGTCCGGATCGCAGTCAGATGTCCATCCAGGCGTATCGCCGAGCGGTTGCGCGATCTGGTTAAGCTGCGCTAGGAGCCTGCGATAGCAGGCCGGTGACTGCTTGCCCCATGCCGGCCGGCCAGAATGCCCCCCGATAGTAGTTGATGCCTGCGTGGGCGGGGGCAGGCACCGCGGTCCGTTCGGTACATCTGAGCGCATGAGCGGCCCGGGTCCCGTGTGGGGGCCCGGGCCGGTGGTGCGGGGTGGTGTCAGGTGGTGGGGGGTTTGGGCAGGCGGGGGCGGGGGGTGGTGGCCCGCCGGGTCCGGCGCCGGTAGGCCCAGTAGGCGGCGGTGGCGCCGGCTGAGGCGACGGTCCCGGTGATGCTGGCCTTCTCCGCGACGTCGTGCAGGTTCGGGGTGGGGTTGACCAAGGTGGTGTCGGCGGGCATGCCGGGGTTGCCGGCAGAGGTGGTGGTGTCGCTGGTCACCGTGGTGTCGGAGTGGTCGCTGCCGGGCTGGGCCACGACCATGGCGTCGCCGCTGGTGCCCCAGGCGTTCTCGAAGACCTGGATCGGGACGGCTTCCTCGGCGCCGTTGGGGACGCCGCTGTCGTTGAGGTAGACGACGCCCTTGCTGGTGTCCACGCCGGTGACGACGACCGCGTGGTCGGCGTGGCCGGGGTCGGTGACCGGCCCGTCGCCGATCGCGTCCCAGATCTGCGGCCCGTCCACGCCGGCGATGATCTTGTCGCCGTTGGCCAGGTCCTGCTCCAGGACCTGCATGCCGGTCCCCGGCGCACCCGAGGCCGTCGCGGTGGTGTCATCGACGTAGCTGGCGGACACGTGGTAGTGGGCCAGCAGTTCGGGCGCGTCCTGCAGGGCGGTGCCGGTGGCCGGGTCGTAGGCCGGATCGGGCTGGCCGGTCGCGGAGTCGACGTTGACCGTGCTGGGGATGTCCTCGGCCACCGTCGTGATCTGGCTCTCGGTGGGCTCATGGCCAGTCTCCTGGCCGATGATGTCGGCCGCCGACATCTCCACGCAGTCCAGCGGCTGGGTCTGCGGCTCGAAGTAGTGCTCGGCGGCAGCCGGGTCGCCGTACATCTCACCGAAGAAATCGCCTTCCATCTCTCCACCTCCGGGGTCGTTCTGCGGATCGGGCTTACCTCTGACGTTAGGAACTTCGGCCCCGGGCGAAATCCCGGAAATGTGCCAAGCAGGCGCGAGGGGGGAACCCACGGTACCGGGCGGGGACCGCGATTCTCGACGGCCGCTTCGTGCGGATCGAGGTGGACGGCCAGTCCGAGCGGTGGGCCGAACGGTACCGTGATCTGATCATGCTGCGCTGAGCGGACCCCGAACCGCGGGGCCGGCGCGTCAACTGCCGGGTGGGCTCTGTTTCCCAGGCTGGGGGCGGAGCTTGAGCAGCCTCTTGGCCATTACGTCGACGAGATCCTTCGATCTTTGCACACGCTTTTCGAATTCCGCGCTGTTCCTGGTCTTGGATCGGCCGGTCAGAGCGCCGGCAATCAACTGCTCGGCCAGATCCAGCGGCAGGCCGGTCCTTGCGCTCATTTCCTCGGCGGCGGTAAAAGGCGACTTCCCGTCCGCCAGTGCTTCGCGCGCCTGCTGGCGGAGTTCCTGCGCACGGCCCTTGCTTTTCGCCACCACATACTCAGCCTCGGAGGCTGGCAGCCCGGCGCTCGAGACAGCCAGGATAATCCTGGCGTCGTTCCGCTCGCCAGCGAGCATCATCCGGAGCGCCATGAGCGAATAGTCAGTGGGCTGCGACATCCCGGTCTCCCCTGCCCTAAGATGCATCAGCTGCGATCGGAGCGGTAATTACCATACTCCCGGATTCGGAGCGGAGACAGAAGCCAGGATCACCATCCTTGGCATCTCTGGCTGGCAAGGCAGCCGCCTGAACCGCAACGATGGGCGAATGCTGGCGTCATACGGGTGAGATGGCGGTGAGGAGAATGACCCGGTTCCGGAGCTGATCGGCCAATCGGCCGCAGTGAGCGGCCCGGGTCCCGTGTGGGGGCCCGGGCCGGTGGTGCGGGGTGGTGTCAGGTGGTGGGGGGTTTGGGCAGGC
>Ga0335072_10002415_pt1 | contig 28971 bp, 26 predicted proteins | sample Lox_Sample_21_FD_206725 | JGI IMG/M metagenome (GOLD analysis project Ga0335072, IMG submission 206725) | Soil microbial communities from Loxahatchee National Wildlife Refuge, Florida, United States - Lox_Sample_2.1 | ecosystem: Environmental > Terrestrial > Soil > Wetlands | place: USA... | reverse complement strand
CGGGTACCATCGCACATTGCTTTGATAGTCGCGAAACAGATCGAGCTGGATCTCGTCCTGACCGGGCCGGGCCAGGTAAAAGTTATCGAGCGAGTGGCCGTCCGGGGACACGGCCGTCGGGTCGGGCACGCCGTGCGTGTATTGCCATACGGTCGTCTCGGGCGTGAGAAATGCCCGAAGCGCATCGCGGTTCGCCGCCGAGGCATCTTCCCAATAGGCACGGATCGGGTTCCAGCCTTCGCTCAGGCCCTCCTCGTAGGCATTGCCGTTTTGCGAAATGATTGCGGTAATGCGATCCGGGTGCTTGACCGCAAGGCGAAAGCCGGTCGGTGCACCGTAGTCGAATACGTAAATCGCAAATCGGCTGAGGCCGATCACTTCGGTAAACCGGTCGACGACGTGGGCGAGGTTGTCGAAGGACCAGGTGAATGTCGTACCCGGCGGCATGTCCGATCGGCCGAATCCGGGCAGATCGGGCGCGATGACGTGATACCGATCGGATAACAGCGGGATCAGATCGCGGAACATATGACTTGCCGTCGGAAAACCGTGCAGCAAAAGCAGCGCACGTGCCTCGCGCGCCCCTGCTTCGCGATAGAATACTTTGAATCCATCGACATCGACAGTACAGTACCGAATTCTGTTCATGATATTCTCCCAGGATCGGATCGCAGCCCTTCAAAAGCCCGTTCCGACAGCGCGCACCGCCTCCAGGATTACGTCCACAACGAAATGCGGGGCGGTGACAGACGGCATATGATCGGCGGCGTGCGAACGGATATTCGCCTTCATCCGCTCGGCCATGAATCGCTGTGTGGCCGGGACAATCATGCGATCGGCCTCAGCCAACAGGTACCATGCCGGCCGGTCTTTCCACAGCGGCCGCCCGACCTTTGTGCTGATGCAGGGCACTGCAATCGGCCGCTGAATGGCGAAAAGCACGGCTTGCTCCTCGGCCGAAGCGTACGGTGCAAAAGCCGCCGGAACCGCATTTTCCGGCAGCCAGATAAGCCCATTGGCATCCGGAGCCAGGTTCGGCGCCGCCGGATGCGGCTCCGCGCGATAGAAAACGTCGGCAACGGTCTCCCCTTCATCGGGAGCCAGCGCGGCGACATAGACAAGCGCTTTGACCTTGTCCGAGTGCGTCGCCGCGATCACCCCGCCCGCATAGGCATGCCCGACAAGGACCACAGGCCTGCCAACCCGTGCAATTGTCCGCTCTACCGCGGCCACATCATCAGCCAGCGATGTCAGCGGCAACGGCGCGGCAACCGACTTCAGGCCATTCGCGCGCAACCCAAGTATAACTTTCTCCCAGCTCGAGCCGTCCGCCCAGGCGCCATGTGCCAGCACAATCGAGACATCATCTCTGGTCGGCACCATATGCTCCTCCGTCTCGATCGCATTGTTCGTTCAATACCGGGACGTCGGCCGTTTCGTGATATGCCGGGCAATGAGCTGATCGGCGACATCGTTGAGATCGTCGCCGACGATGTGTGGCTGAGGGCCGACCCCCAGCACGTCGTTCCCAACCCGTCTGATGAGAGCGGCTTCCCACCCGGCAGCAACTGCGCCCAATGTATCCCAGGTGTGGCAAGCGATCAGACAAAGCTGCGATGGCCTGGCCTGCACCTCGGTTTCGAGATAGCGATAGGCCTCAGGCGCGGGCTTATGGCGTTTCGCGCCATCGGCGCTGAAACGGCGCTCGAACAGATCGACGATGCCGCCATGCTCCAGCTGGCGGGTCTGGACCTCGAGCAAATTGTCGGTGAGCGTGAAGAGGCGGAACCCGGCGCTGCGCAGCTTGCGCAGAGCCGCCGGCACCTCCGGATGCGGCGGCATCGTCGAGAATTTTTCGGTGAGCTCTTTCTTGTCGCTGTCCTTGATTGTAATGCCGCGCGTATCCGCCAACATCTTCATCACCGCGGCGCCGATATCGGTGAACGGCACATAGTGTCCGGCCACTGTCAGGGCTGCGGAATACATGATGAAATTCGCGAACCACAACCGCATCGCGGATCTGTCGTCGAAAATCCGTTCGAACGTCGGCGCCATTGTTTCGAGGTCGAGCAGAGTCTCGTTCACATCGAAGACGATGAGAGGCAGGTCTGGCATGGGGCAGATCTCCGGCTCGATGCATGGGGCCGCGGTAGCCGGTCAGGCGAGCAGACGATCGAGGGAGAGGGCAGTTCGGTCCCCTTCCTTCTTTGCGATCCCCTCAGCAACGATATGTCCATAGGACAATACCTTGTCCACCAGCAAGAGGGAATCGGGCTGAAAAACCTCTACCGGTTCGTTCCTCTCCTCATTGTGAGGGCCCAATGTGCAAAGGCGGCCCGAATGGGCTACTCAGGGGTAGGTTTGCGAGCGATTCGTTGTTCGAGGAGAACTCAAGCGTTGCCGTTGCAAGAGAAGATCGATCCAACGATCGGGCCGCGTTTGCGGCACATCCGTTTGGAGAAAGGCCTTACCGTCGAGGCCCTTGCCGCCGCCACAGGTCTGGACAAGGGTTTTGTTTCGCGCCTCGAGCGGGGAACCAAACGTCCTTCCGTCGAAACCGTCCTGCGCCTGTCCGCCGCGCTCGGCGTATCCGTCGGCCAACTGTTCGGCGAGCAAACCACCGACGATACCGTGCGGGTAAGTCGTGCCGTCGACCGACGACGCTCCGTGGAGGACCCTGATCGCGCCTATAGTTTCGAGTTGCTCACGCCAAAAGGCAGCCTGATGGAGGCCTTCCTTTTCCATGTTGGCACCGATCCCACCGGTAACGGGCAGCGGCATGACGGGGAGGAAATGTTCCTCGTCCTCTGTGGTACGGTGGAGATGCGGACACCTGATAGAACCTACGTCCTGGAAAAAGGCGATTGCGCCTATTTTCCGGGACACCTGGCGCATCAAATGCGCAGGCTCGGCACCGAACCGGCCACCGCTGTCATCGCCGTTACACGCGACCGGCCCGTTACGCGAAGAGCCGCAGATGGACGGCCCGCCGCGCCCGACACCCCTCCTCAGGCAGCGCCGTGGCATCCATTACGCTCGCCTGCCGACGAACCCAGCGCGTGACAACGGGGAAAAACCCGGCGACAACACCGCATGGCAAAATTCCGCGGCGCGATCGTCCCCGTCACACTTTTCCAGCAGAACTGCGCCATCCTGTGGGATGATGCCTCCAGGCGCGGCTTGGTCGTCGATCCCGGTGGCGAGCCCGACCGCATCCTCGAAGCCATCGACCAGGCCGGCGTCACCGTGGAGCGCATCTTGCTCACCCACGGCCATCTCGACCATGCCGGCGGTGCCGCGGAACTGGCCGACACATTGCGCAAGCGAGCCGGCGACCCCGCCGCGATCCCCATCGAAGGCCCCGACGAGCGCGACGCCTTCCTCCTCTCCGGCATTGAACAACAGGCGCGCGCCTATGGCTTTGCCGCCCGCAACGTGGCCCCCAACCGCTGGCTGCATGAGGGCGACGCGGTCACCCTGGGCGAGAGCCGCTTCGACGTGCTGCACTGCCCCGGCCATACGCCCGGCCATATCGTGTTCATCAATCGCGACGCCCGCTTTGCCCTGCTGGGCGACGTCCTGTTCCAGGGATCGGTCGGACGCACCGATTTCCCTTACGGCGACCACGCGGCGCTGATCGACTCCATCGTCTCCAAGCTGCTGCCGCTAGGCGACGACATGCAGTTCCTCTGCGGCCACGGCCCCGGCTCCACGCTCGGCGCCGAGCGCCGCAGCAACCCCTTCCTCCCGCGCTAACCGTCTGATGTCGTGCCTTTTCTTCGACAGCCGCAAGCCCATTGCCATGGCCGTGAAACCGCGCCGTCACACTTCCTTGCTGTCGCCGCCTAGCGCCGGGGCAGGCAGGACGGTATCGTCCGGCCGATGAGCCAACCGATTCTGGCTGTTGCCGCACAAGGCTGGCAGTAGCGCTTCAGCGGGGGGAGTAGCCGTTTGATCCGCATAAGCCTTGCGCGGCCGTTTGCCGCCTGTCTGCTGTCGAGTGTCTGCGCGGCCTCGGTCGCGGCCCAACCCGCGCCACCCACGCCATCCACCCCCACCTTACGCCCGACTGCCGCCGCCACCCGGCCTCGCCCGCCTGCCACCGCGCGTCCGACGGTGCCCGCGCCCGGCGGCACGATTCAGTCCATCCAGGTCGAAGGCAATCGCCGCATCGAGGCGGGCACCGTCCTTTCCTACATGCTGGTCCGGCCGGGCGACCCGTTCAACCAGGATTTGCTCGACCGCAGCCTGAAGACTCTTTACGCTACCGGACTTTTCTCGGACGTGCGCCTCAGCCGCCAGGCCGACATCCTGATCGTGCACGTGGTGGAGAACCCGTTGGTCAGCCGCGTCGCCTTCGAAGGCAACCACGAGGTCAACGACTCAACCCTCAGCCCGGACCTGCAACTCCGCCCCGGCGCGGTCTTCACCGCAGATGCGGCGGAAGCCGACCGGCGCCACATCATCGGGGTCTACGCCCTGAAGGGCTACTACGACGCCGCCGTCACGCCGCAGATCATCCGCCTGCCGGACAACCGCGTGATTGTCGTGTTCCAGATCAGCGAAGGCCCGTCCACCGATATCAGCAAGATCACCTTCGTCGGCAATCACGCCTTCAGCCAGGATCGGTTGTCGGAGGTCATCGACAGCCGCGAGGAACGCTGGTGGCGCTTCCTGTCCACCTCCGACTCGTACAATCCCGAGCGGCTGGACTACGATAAGGAATTGCTCCGCCGCTTCTACCTGAAGAACGGCTATGCCGATTTCCAGGTGCTCAACGCCTCAGCGGAGTTGTCGCCGGACCGCAAGGCATTCTTTCTCACCTTCACCGTGCATGAAGGCTCCCGCTATAAGGTCGCCAAGATCTCCGTCAATTCGCACCTCCGCAACCTGACCGGCGCGTCGCTGCGCCAGGATGTAAAATTGGAGGTCGGCGATTGGTACGATGGCGATGCCGTCCTCCGCACCGTTGACGCGATGGAAGACGACGTGCGTTCGCGAGGCTACGCGTTCGTCAACGTCACGCCGCGGGTTGAGCCGGATAGCAAGAATCACACGGTCAATCTGATCTTTGATGTTGGCGAAGGTCCGCGCGTCTACATCGAACGCATCAACATCGTCGGCAACACCCGCACCGAGGACAAGGTGATCCGCCGTGAGTTCACCTTGGCCGAAGGCGATCCGTTCAGCGCGGAGCAAATGCGGAAGACGAAGCAGCGGCTGCAGGACCTGGGGTATTTCAGCTCCGTCGACGTCACGCCCACCCAGGGTTCGGCTCCCGACAAGGCCATCATCACCACCAAGGTGCAGGAGAAGGCGACCGGATCGCTGACCTTCGGCGGCGGTTACTCCACCGACGTAGGGGCACTGCTGGATGTCGGCCTGGGCGAGACGAACCTGGTGGGTTCCGGCATCGCCGCCAACATCAATGGCATCCTCGCGACGAAGCAAAGCTCGGTCGATCTATCGGTGACCGACCCGTATTTCCTCGACCGCAACCTGGTCGCGGGTGCCGATGTCTTCGTGATCCAGACGAACTACCTCGGCACCGAGCCATATAACGAACGACGCGAGGGCTTCGCGCTCCGTATGGGCTATGACTTCAACGACCATCTGCGGCAGACATGGTCATACTCCCTGGTGCAACGCGATGTGTTCGACGTGGCCTCCACCGCGAGCGTGTTCATCGAAAACCAGGCCGGCACGACGCTGCTGTCGCAGGTAAGCCAGGTACTGACTCTGGATTATCGCAACAGCAAGGTTGATCCGCATTCGGGGTTCATTACCCAATTCGGCACCGACTTCGCAGGATTGGGCGGAGATGTGGACTATGTCCGCACCAGCCTGAACGGCGCTTACTACATTCCGCTGGACCGGTTCACGGGCAACAGCGACTGGGCTATCAAGCTCGCTGCCGGCACCGGCTATCTGTACAATGAGGGAAAGCAAGAGCAAATCATCGACCGCTTCTTCCTGGGCGGTGACAACCTGCGCGGCTTTGAAACCGGCGGCGCCGGCCCGCACGACGCGATTTCCGGCGATCCGCTGGGCGGCCGCTTCATCTATACCGGTACGGTCGAACTGCACTACCCATTGCCGGTCTCGCCCGATCTCGGCCTGTCCGGCCGTGCCTTCGTGGATGTTGGTGGCCTGATGGATGCGAACTTCCTGAATAGCTGTACCGAGCCCTCGGGCAGCACCCATGCCGGCGAACCCTGCCAGATCGAAGGCGACGACGCGACACCACGCCTTGGCGCCGGCGTCGGCATCTCCTGGCACAGTTCGTTTGGGTTGATAAATATCGACCTGACGCCATTCGTGATAAAGCAGCCGGGTGATCAGACACAGATCTTCCGATTCGGCTTCGGCACGCAGTTCTAGTAAGAGCGCCCCCTGGTTTCCCCAATGAGGTCCCAGTGAAAAACTTTTGGCTACCCCTGGCCGGCGCTACGCTGGCGCTGACCCTTCTCGCGCAGCCGTCAGTCGTCATGGCGCAGGGCCAGCAGAATCCTGGCTGGTTCGTGCCGAATCAGCCGCACCCGGCAGCGCACCCGGTTGCTCGCCCCGTCGGGACGCCGGCTCCTACCGAGACCGCACCGGCAGAAGAGGGGCCGATGCAGGGGCCCCAGATCCAGGTGAAGTTGCCGCCGGCGCCGGTGATTCCATCCATCCCTAAAGGACCGCCCACGCCTGCGGCGATCATTGGGGTTGTGTCGATCCCGGATGCCCTGCGGGTGTCCACCGCGTACCAGGAGGCCGACAAGGTCTTCAACGATCGCCACAAGAAGCTCGATGAGGACGCTCAGAAAGAGCAGGTGGAACTGCGCGACCTGGGGCAGCAACTTGCCACCGAGAGGGCCAAGCTGTCGCCGGAGCAAATCCGCCAGAAGGAACGTCAATTGCAGGATCGCATTGCCCAGTCGCGCAAGGTGTTCGGCGACCGTCAGCGGGTCATCCAGGAAGCCGGACAGTACGTGATGATGCAGATCAACCGCACGCTGGAGCAGGTGGTACAGCAGGTTGCCGTGTCCCGCGGCATCAACGTCGTGCTGAACCGGGCACAAGTTCTGGGCACGACCGAGGATTTCGACCTGACCCCGCAAGTGGTGGAGGTGCTGAACAAGGTGCTTCCCCAGGTCGTGATCCCGCCTGATGGTGTCTCGCCGCTGAACATGACGGTGCCGAAAGAGGAACCACATGCGGCTGTAGCCGATGAAGCCCCGAAAGCGGCGACGCCGGCCAAGGCGAAGACGCCGGTCAAGCGCTGAGGCGGGGCGGCCGACGTGTCGGCTGGCGGCGGATCAGTGGACCGTGTGCGCGCGGCACTGCTTGCCGCCGGTCATCCTGACACCATCGTAGCGTTCCCGGACGGCACTCGCACCGCCGCCGATGCCGCCGCCGCGGTGGGCTGCACGGTTGCGCAGATCGCGAAATCGATCGTGTTCCGTGCCGGCGAGCGTGCGGCGGTCATCGTGGCCTCAGGTGCCAATCGGGTGGATCCCGTGCGGGCGGCAACGGCACTCGGACCGAAACTTGTCAGAGCCGATGCCGATTGGGTGCGCCTGACGACCGGCTTCGCGATTGGCGGCGTGGCGCCGGTGGGCCATCTGGTCTCGCCCTTGATGCTGTTGGATGCGGACCTGTTGGCACTCGATCCGATCTGGGCCGCCGCCGGATCGCCGCGCCACGTGTTCCGCACCACCGCCGCGGATTTGCTGCGAATGACAGGCGCGAAGGTGGCGGCAATAAAATAGGAACACAGAAACCTCTCCCGCTTGCGGGAGAGGTTTTTTGTTACCCCGGCTGCGGCGCGGGCGCCGGCCCGCCCGCCGGCGGCTGCGGAGCCGGCCGCCCCGCATTCGGCACCGAAGCACGGCGGCTTTCCGGCGCCGGCTCGTCCACCACCTTGCGGATCACCGGCTCACCGCGCAGCACCGTGCGGATTTCGTCGCCCGTCAGGGTCTCATGCTCCAGCAACCCGCGCGCCAGGCGATGCAACTCCTCGATATTCTCGGTCAGGATGCGCTTCGCCTTCTGATAGGCACGGTCGATGATGTCCTTGATCTCGGCATCGATCTCCCGCGCCGTCGCCTCCGACACGTTCTTGGTCTGCGTCACCGAGTGCCCCAGGAACAATTCCTGGCTGTTGTCGCCGTAAGCGATCATGCCGAGCTTGTCGCTCATGCCCCACTCGGTGATCATCCGCCGCGCCTGGTCGGTCGCCATCTTGATGTCGCCCGCGGCGCCGTTGGACACCTTGTCGGGTCCGAAGATGATCTCCTCGGCCGCCCGGCCGCCCATCGCCATGGTCAGTTCGGACAGCAGCTTCGACTTGCTCTTGGAGTAGCGGTCGCCCTCCGGCAGGCTCATCACCAGGCCCAGCGCACGCCCGCGCGGGATGATGGTGGCCTTGTGCACGGGGTCGCATTCCGGTTCGTGCATGGCGCACAGCGCGTGGCCACCCTCGTGATAGGCGGTCATGCGCTTCTCTGCCTCCGACATCACCAGCGACCGGCGCTCGGAGCCCATCATCACCTTGTCCTTGGCGGCCTCGAACTCCGCCATGGCAACAACGCGCTTGCCCAGACGGGCAGCCAGCAGGGCGCCTTCGTTCACCAGGTTTGCCAGGTCGGCGCCGGAGAACCCAGGTGTCCCGCGGGCAATCACCTTCGGATCGACGTCGGAGGCCAGCGGCACCTTGCGCATATGCACGCGCAGGATTTTCTCGCGGCCGTTCACGTCGGGGTTCGGCACCACCACCTGGCGGTCGAACCGGCCGGGACGCAGCAGCGCCGGGTCCAGCACGTCGGGGCGGTTGGTGGCGGCGATCAGGATCACGCCCTCATTGCTCTCGAAGCCGTCCATCTCGACGAGCATCTGGTTCAGCGTTTGCTCGCGCTCGTCGTTGCCGCCGCCCAGGCCGGCACCGCGATGGCGGCCGACCGCGTCGATTTCGTCGATGAAGATGATGCAGGGTGCGTTCTTCTTCCCTTGCTCGAACATGTCGCGCACGCGGCTCGCGCCAACGCCCACGAACATCTCCACGAAGTCCGAACCGGAGATGGTGAAGAATGGCACGTTCGCCTCACCCGCGATGGCGCGGGCCAGCAGCGTCTTGCCGGTGCCTGGGGGTCCGACCAGCAACACGCCCTTGGGGATCTTGCCGCCCAGGCGCTGGAATTTCTGGGGGTCTTTCAGGAACTCGACGATCTCCTGCAGCTCGCCTTTCGCCTCATCGATGCCGGCAACGTCCTCAAACGTCACGCGCCCCTGCTTCTCCGTCAGCATCCGGGCCCGCGACTTGCCGAAGCCCATGGCGCGTCCGCCGCCCGCCTGCATCTGGCGCATGAAGAACACCCAGACGCCGATCAGCAGCAGCATCGGGAACCACGACAGCAGGTAGTGCAGCAGCGGGTTGACGTCGGCGTCTTCCGGCTTGGCAATGACGCGCACGTTCTTGTCGGTCAGCGTCTTCACCAGCGTCGGATCGTCCGGCGTGTAGGTCTCGAAGGTGCGGCCGTCGTTCAACTGGCCGGAGATGGTGCGGCCCTGAATCACGACGTCGCGTACCTGACCGGAGTTCACCTCCGAGATGAAGTCCGAGTAGGCGACCTGGGTCGCAGCGGTATGCGTCGTCCCTGGCTGGAAGAGGTTGAAGAGCACCACCAGAAGTAGTGCGATGATCACCCATAGCGCCAGGTTACGGCCGAAATTGCTCATTGCTTCTTGCCTACGTCGTCGGACCCGAATTCGCTGCCGCCGGGGGCCCAGGTGGCCGGTGCATCACTGGCGCGAAACCAATGCGACACATAGTGCGTCTGCCCCCCTTCCGCATCCCCACCGGTCAGCGCACGATACTGTACCCCGCTTCCCCAGAGGCAGCGAAAGGTGCGCCGGCGGCCGGCTGCCGCGGGCTGAAGGTCAGCGGTACCGCGGCACAGGTATCCGAATCAGGATAGACCAAATGCGGCACCGCGGCCAGACAATTGCCGATCCGGACCGCGGGAAGCGTCTGAAGCACTGCGGCGGGCAAGAATGAACGATCGCGCAGCCGGGCGGCGTCCGCCCCGACCGCGCCGATCGTCATGCCGGCCGGTGGTGTGGCGTGGACAGCAAGCCGGAAGCGTCCGTCCCAGGTGGCACCCGGCACGGCCGCCACTGCCGGCGCCATCGCGGCGGCCTCCCGCACCAACAGCAGACCGTCGCCCAGCCGGCTCGCCGCTATCAGCCGCACTCCGGCGAGTGTCGCAGCGCGGGGCGTGGCCGCGATCATGGCAACCGCTTGTCTGGCCGGCGGATAGACCGCCCCACCGACCAGCCGGATCAGGACGGCCAATGCGTCCGGGTCGATCGGCCCCCGCGACAGAATGGCGAAACCCTCGGGGCGGATCATGGCTCGCCCTGCCAGCAGCATGGCAATCTCCGATTCCCGTGCGGCACGCGCGAGACCATCCGCACGCGCCGCCTGACACAAAGCGGCGGTGTCCGGGCCAGTGCCATCCGGATCATTCAGGGCCGCACGCAGCCGGGATCGTAGGGCGCGCTGGTCACGGTTGGAGGGATCCTCCACCCAGCCGATGCCGGCAACCCGCAATGTCGCCCGCAGCCGGACTGGCGGGATGGCAAGCAAAGGCCGGAGCAAACGCAGGCCCGTTTGCTCGCGAATCCCCGGCATGGCGGCGAGGCCGGCTGAACCGCTCTGGCTTTGCCGGCGCATCAGCACCGTTTCCGCCTGGTCGGCGGCGTGATGGCCGAGAAGCAGGTGTAGGATGCCCGCCTCTGTACAGGCGGTGGTGAGGGCGGCGTAGCGGGCGGAGCGGGCGCGCTCGGCCAGCGCCGGGCCGCGATCGAGGCCCACGAGACGAAGCAGGCGCGCAGAAATGCCGGCCGTCGCGAGGCGATCGACACTCAGCGCCGCCTCGGCTGCGGACTCGGGCCGCAATCCGTGGTCCACGACCAGCGCCAATAGTGTCCCGCCGCGATCACGCACCCAACGGTCCGCAAGGATACCCAAAGCGAGGCTATCGGCACCGCCGGAGACTGCCGCAGCCAGGCGCGGCGCAAGCTCGAACGGACCCCAAACGGCCATAAGGGCTGCAAATTCGTCCGAGCCGAGGGGAGTTATCATGGTCGAGACAGCAGAGCGCGACACGAACCTTGCTTCGGCGGATTGGCTGGATCCGGATATTGTCGACCGGGCTCGCCCCGGCAAGCTGCCGCCCGCAAAGGTTCCGAGTGGATTTTGATTTGGATCAACGCCCCTCCCCGCCCCTGCACGTAACATCCATGCCACGCAGGACGCGGAGGTATATGGAGGGGACGATGGCAATACCGACGATGGCGCATGACCGGCGCATACGTATTCGTGGCATCCGGCTGTGGCGTGAAGATGGCTGTCCGCCGGGACGGATGGACGAGTTCCTGGAGCGCGCCCGCGAACTGCAGGCGTTCGAAGATCATCCGAACGCCGCCCTGCTGCCGAATCCCATGACGCTGCATCACGGCGAGGTCGAGCCAGAGCAACCCGTCGAAGAAGCGGCGCTGATGGAGAACCTGGGCGAGTTCCCCGGCCGCAGCGACCAGGGGGACCGCAGCCCAGTGCCGATGACCCGCCGTAGGGCGCTTGATAAGCTACGGGATATGTGACGCCGGCGCGCTGGTAAGAACTGCAGAACGAAGCGGCATCGTATTGAGAGCCCCTGCGTTCACGCTGAATCCGGTTGCCGGGTTTCGGCATTGGTCGCCAGAGGCCACACCAGAGGCCACACCAGAGGCCACACCAATCGATCCCAGGTGAGACCGATAACTTCTGTTTGGCCACCCCATCGCGCGCCCGCTCGTTCCGCAACTTGCCGCGACCGCGCATTCGCCGGCAGAATGACCGAAACGAGACGGGAAAGTCCCAGGACGTCCCCCGCGCAGTCCCGAACACAACGTGCTGCTTCCGTCGCATAACCTTGGCCCCAGAAGGACGGATCGAACGTAAAGCCAAGCTCACATTCGAAACACAGCGAGACACCAGCGGGCGCATTTCTGCGGTCGAACCAGCCTCGCCGCATCGCTGGTTCCGCCGTGACGTCGACCGCGAGGTCCGTCAGGCCGCAACGTCCGATCAACGCTCCATCCTCCCTGCGCACCACCGCGAGACAGCCAAGCCGGAGTTGTTCGTAACTCACAAGGGTCGCGCGCAACCACGCCTCGGTCCATTCGGGCGAGCGCGGCTGACCTCCCGGGTAAAGATAGCGCGTTACCGCCGGAATTGAGTGGAGGCGTACAAAGAAGGACAGATCGTCCTCTGCGATGCGACGCAGCACGAGGCGTGTCGACTCCAGCCGGTCCGTGCCATACGCCAGGGTCATTTTGCGGGAGACTCCCATCTCACCCGGTTGTCAGGCGAACCAGGCTGCGTCTGTTGGACGGCGCTTAGTCCTACGCCACTGCTTTTGCCGCCATTTCCAATTCGCGCGCCATCGTCTCCCGCATGACGAATTTCTGCACCTTGCCCGTCACCGTCATCGGATAGCTCTCCACGAAGCGCACATAGCGCGGGATTTTGAAATGCGTGATGCGGCCGCGACAGAACGCCTTGATCTCCTCCTCCGTCGCCGTCATTCCCTCCCGCAGCTTGATCCAGGCGCACAGCTCCTCGCCGTAGAACGCGTCCGCCACGCCGAAAACCTGCACGTCTGCCACCGCCGGATGCGCGTACAGGAATTCCTCCACCTCGCGCGGATAGATGTTCTCGCCGCCGCGGATCACCATGTCCTTGCTGCGGCCTGTGATCGTGACGTAGCCGTCCGCGTCCATCATTCCCAGGTCGCCGGTGTGCATCCAGCGGGCCTTGTCGATCGCCTCCGCGGTCTGCGCAGCGCCGTTCCAATAGCCTTGCATCACCAGATAGCCGCGCGTGCAAATCTCGCCCTGCACACCGCGCGGCACGGTGCGGCCCTCCGGATCGACAATCTTGATCTCGGCATGCGGATGCACCCGCCCCACCGTCGTCACCCGCTGCGCCAGCGAGTCGGTGCCACTGGTCTGCGTACTCACCGGCGAGGTCTCCGTCATACCGTACACGATCGTCAGATCGTGCATGCCAAGATCATCGATCAAACGGCGCATGATCGACTCCGGGCACGGTGCGCCGCCGATGAAGCCCTTGCGCAGCCTGGAAAGATCGAAGCGCGCGAACTCCGGATGGTTGAGCATCGCGATGAACATCGTCGGCACGGCACCCAGCCCGGTGCAGCGCTCGTCATGCAGCGCCTCCAGCATCGCGGTCGCATCGAAGCCCTCCCCCGGATAGACCATGGTCGCGCCGTGCACCACGCCCATCAGGCTGCAGGCCACCATGCCGCCGCAGTGGTACAGCGGCAGCGGCGCACAGAAGCGATCGCCCGGCACGGTGCTGCAGGCACGGCCGATGAAGCAGGCATTGTTGACGATGCCGTGGTGCGTCAGCGTCGCCGCCTTCGGCGAACCGGTGGTCCCGGACGTGAACTGGATGTTGATCGGATCGTCCGGACTCAACGTCTCTGCCAGTTCTACAAGCCGCGCATGCTCTGCCGGGCCACCGCGGCGCAGCACATCGGAAAACGTCAGGAAGCCGGGTTCGTCCGTCTCGCCGACATGGATCAGCGTGGACAAATGCGGCAGCCGGTGCGCTTGCAACGCGCCGGGCGTGCTGGATGCGATCTCCGGTGCGATTTGGCGCAGCATATCGATATAGTCTGTCGTCTTGAACCGGTCGGCGCAGATCAGCGCGCGGCACTCCACTTTGTTCAGCGCATACTCCAGTTCCGCGACGCGATAGGCAGGGTTGATGTTCACCATGATCAGTCCGGCTTTGGCGGTGCCATACTGAGTCAGTACCCAGGCGGCATTGTTGGGCGACCAGATGCCGACACGGTCGCCCGGCTGCAGCCCCAGCGCCAGCAATCCTGCAGCCAGGTCGTTCACCGCGCGCTGCATCCCGGCATAGGTCATACGCACGTCCTGATCACGGACCACGAAGGCTTCGTGGTCAGGCCAGCGCGCGACGGTGGCGTCGAAGCAATTGCCGATGGTTTCGTGGCACAGCGGCATGTCGCTCGCACCATGTGCGTAGCTGAGCGCCTGGTTGCCCATCCGTCTACCTCCCTTTGATTGATTGTTTGCGGGCAGCCTAGCACGAGCCTGGCGGGACAGTTTGGCCTATTTCACAGGCCGGCGCTGGATCACGCCGACAGCCAACAACAGCAGCGCCACCAGACCGACGATAACCGTGGCCAGGGCATAGAGTTCCGGTGTGGGGCCAAGGCGGAGTGAGGAGAACACCACCATCGGCAGCGTCGAGGCCCCGGGGCCGGAGGTGAAGCTCGCCACCACCACATCGTCCAGCGACAAGGTGAACGAGAGCAACCAACCGGAGACCAGGGCGGGAGCGAGCAAGGGCAGTGTGATCAAAGCGAAAGTCCGCCAGGGCGGTGCATAGAGGTCGGCGGCGGCTTCCTCCAGGATGGTTCCGGCATCGGCGAGCCGGGCGCGAACCACCACAGCGACATAGGCCACCGAGACCGAAGCATGCGCCAACGTGACCGTTGTCGCCCCACGCTGTGCCGGCCAGCCGATGAGTTGCTCGGACGCGACAAACAACAGCAGTAGCGACAGGCCGGTGATGACCTCCGGCAGGACCAAAGGTGCGGCGACGGCGGCAGTGAAGGCGGTACGGGCGCGGAATGCGCCGAATCGTGCCAGGACGTAGCCGGCCACCATGCCGACGAGCAATGCCAGCGTCGCGGAGGCGGCGGCGATGCGCAGAGACAGCAGTGCGGCGTCGATCAGCGCGCGGTCATGCGCCAAGGTGATGTACCAGCGTGTCGAGAAACCGGCCCAGGCGGTCACGAGGCTCGATGCGTTGAAGCTCAGGGTGATCAGGAACGCGATGGGCGCGTAAAGAAAGACGTAGCCTGCAATCAGCCAGGCGATGAGTGGACGCCGGCCGGTCATGGCGAGGCCGCCGATTGCGTCATTGCGGGGAGCGCAGCGACGAAGCAACCACCTGCGGGGGATTACTTCGTTGTTTCATTGCTCGAAATGACACCGAAAGCAGCGCCCAGGTTGCCAACGGCACGATCAGCAACAAAACCAGCAGCATGCACGCGAGCGCCGAGGCCGTGGGCCAGTCACGGTTCTCGAAGAACTCGTTCCACAGCACGCGCCCGATCAACTGCGCCTGTGGGCCGCCGAGCAATTCGGGAATTACGTACTCGCCGACTGCCGGGATGAACACCAGCAGCGAACCGGCCCAGACACCTGGCAACGACAGCGGCAGCGTTACGGAAAGGAATCCGCGCCAAGGTGGCGCACCAAGATCGCCCGCGGCTTCCAGCAACGCAGGATCCAGCCGTGTCAGGCGCGCATAGAGCGGCAGCACCATGAACGGCACATAGGTATAAACGATGCCGATATACATCGCCGTGTCGGTATAAAGCAGCCGCATCGGTGCCAGGTGGCAGAACGTCAGTGCGGTGTTGATCCAGCCATTGTCCTGCAGCAGTCCGATCCAGGCGTTGATGCGCATCAGGAAGCCGGTCCAGAACGGCAGCATCAGAGCAAGCAACAACGGGTTGCGCCAGTGCTCTGGCGCGCGCGCGATGGCAAGCGCCATCGGATAGCCGATCAGCAGGCAGATCAGCGTCGAGAGCCCCGCCACGCGCAAGCTGTGCAGGAAGGCGCCGCGATACAGCGGATCGGTGAGGATGAGTTTGAAATTGTCGGCGGTCACGCGCAGGTGCGGAATCCCGCCGATCCAGTGCATCAGCGGCGCGAAGGGGGGCACGCCGTCGGCGGGCTGGGAGAGCGCGATCTTCAGGACGATGGCGGTGGGGAGCAACAGGAAGGCGACAAGCCAGATCCACGGCACAGCCAGGACAAGGGCGCGCATGAAGGAAACCTCTCCCGCGCGAAGCGTGGGAGAGGTCGAGGTGCGCAGCACCGGGGGCGAGGGTGATCGGGTCGGCACATCGCCCATTAAACCCTCGTACCGACCCGATCGCCTTCAGCCTCGGCGGTATCGGTTGATCCGCTTCGTGGCAAAACCGGCCACTCCCGCTCGCGCACGGGCGGTTTCGATCCCGGCAGCACGATGCACGCCTCCGGCTGCCAGCTCAGCGTAACCGTTGCCCCCACCGCCGGTTGATCTGCGCCCAGTCCATCATGCAAAGCCTGGGTCACCCGCATCTCCGTGCCATCCGCAAGCCGCACGCAATGCGTCAGCGCCTCACCCGCGTAGGCGCGTTCAGTCACGACGCCATCCACCACGTTCACTGCACCGTTCCCAATCCGCACCCGCTCCGGACGCAGCGCCAGCAGCGCCGACCCGGCCGCCACTGGGATCGCGGCCCGCACCATCACGCCCAGGCCCGGAAGCAACAACGCGCCATCGCGAACCTCCACCGGCAGGATATTCGCCGCCCCCAGGAACTCCGCGACGAACCGGCTGCGCGGACGCTCGTACACTTCGGCCGGCGTACCGACCTGCAGCAGCCGGCCTTCGTGCATCACGCCGATCCGGCCGGCCATGGTCAGCGCCTCCTGCTGATCGTGCGTGACCAGGATGAAGCTGGTGCCGAGCCGCTTTTGCAGCCGCACCAGCTCGCCTCTCGTTTCCACACGCAGGTTGCGGTCCAGCGCCGACAGCGGCTCATCCAGCAACAACAGGCGCGGATTGGGGGCCAGCGCGCGCGCCAGTGCGACACGCTGCTGCTGCCCGCCGGACAGTTGATGCGGGCGGCGGGCGCCAAACCCTTCCAGCCGCACCAGCGCCAGCATCTCGGCCACGCGAGCTGCGATCTCGGCACGCCGGCGGTGCTGCTGGCGCAGGCCAAAGCCGATATTCGCCGCCACGCTCATATGCGGGAACAACGCATAGGATTGGAACATCGTGTTTACCGGACGCCGGTGCGGCGGCAGGCCGGCCAGTTCGGTGCCATCCAGAGCAATGCGCCCCGCGTCGGGTTGAATAAATCCCGCGATTGAGCGCAGCAGCGTGGTCTTGCCCGAACCCGACGCGCCCAGCAGCACGAACAACTCGCCGCTTTCCAACGACAGGTCGAGACCGTGCAGCGCGACGGTGGTGCCGTAGCGGACCGTCAGGCCCTCGATATGCAACAGCATGCTCAGTCACCGGCCTTCACGCGTTCCCACATCCGCGTCCGCGCACGCTCCGCGGCGAGCGGCACCGGGCCGATCTGGAAGAAGCGCGCCTGGTCCGCCGCAGTCGGATAAACTGCGGGATTGTTCAGCAGCGACGGCCTGATCATCGGCCGGCTTGCCGGCACTGCATTCGGATAGCGCGTAACGTTGGTGATGCCCGCCATCACGTCCGGCTGCAGCAGGAAGTTGATGAACTGCAATGCCAGCGCCTTGTGCGGTGCGTCGGCGGGGATGGCGAGCATGTCGAAGCCGACCTGCGCCCCCTCCTTCGGGATCACATACCGCACAGTGACGCCCTGATGCGCATGGGCGGCACGCTCCGCCGCCTGCGCCACGTCACCCGAGTAATCCATTGCGAGACAGATTTGCCCGGTTGCCAGCGCCTCCAACGCGCCGCCGGACGCGAAATTGCGGATATAGGGGCGGATCGCCATCAAGGTCTTCTCGACCGCGGTGAGGTCGGCGGCACTGGTACTGTCCGGACTCTTGCCCAGGTAGTAGAGCACGGTCGGGATCACGTCGATTTCCGAATCCAGAATCACGATGCCGCAGGATGCCAGCTTCTTTGCCCATTTCGGCTGGAACAACAGGTCCCAACTGTCGAGCGGCGCGTCTGGCGCCAGCGCACGAATGCGGTCGGGATTGATGCCAAGGCCGGTGCTGCCGTACAGGTAGATCACGCCGTGCGCATTGCCTGGATCGGCGGCCGCAACGCGCTGCATCAGCACCGGGTCGAGGTAATGCCAGTTGGGAATACTGGCATGGCTGATCGGTGCCAGGGCGCCATCCTTGATCAGGCGGGAGAAGCTTGGCTCATCGCTCGGCACCACGATGTCATAGCCGGAATGGCCGGCGAGCAACTTCGCTTCCAGCGTTTCCAGGCTGTCGAACTCATCGTAGTTCACCCTGGCATGGAACTCCGTCTCGAAGCGCTTGAGAGCGGCCGGATCGATGTAGTCGGTCCAGTTGTAGACGTTCAGCACGCGCTGCTGCGCCTGTGCCGGCAGCCCGAGCGCCACCATGCCCACCAGCATTGAAGCCGCCGCGATGCAGACACGCACCAGCCGTGCGATGCCATTGCATGCGCCTGCCTCTCCGCCCCTCGCGGCAGCCGTCTCTGCCATGCTCGCCCCTTTCTGCTCGCCCCCCGCACCATGCTAGGCGAGGTTTGGCCTGTTTGCACCAGATTGGATGGCTTGCCGTCGTGCCCGGTTTCAACTCGATCCGCTGGTTTCCCACCACGACAGAAGGTCGCGCACGGTGTTGCATGACGGAAACACACCAGCAACAAACTCACGCTATCCGTGCGATAGCCGCGGTTCAGACCGCGAGGAGTAATCTCATGCTGAAATCCCTGGCTTTGGCCATTGCCCTGATCGGTACGACGGCTGCTCTTCAAGGTTGCGCCTACGACCCGGCGACCGGCACGTACGTGCCGTGTTGTGCGTATCCCGCCGTGTACCCGGCTTATCCGGCCTATGGCTACTATCCGCCTGTGGTCGGCGGCGTGGTGGTCGGTGGCGGATGGCACGGCGGCTGGTACCGGTAGTAGCGCGGTCGACCGAGCCCAGCGTGCCACTGATCGTCCACCCTCGGCGAAAACAGCCGGATGATCGCGTGAACCGCCGGAGCGAGATGGAGGACTGGTGGGCCGTGATCCTCACAGTCGGCTTGCTCGCCTGCGGCGCAGCGTTAGTGTTGTACGTCCTATTGGAGTGGGCGGCAGGGATGTAGAGGCTGCGGTGCATCCGAAGCAGAAGCCGCAGGCGCCTGTCTCAAGCGGCTTCCGCACGGGCGACAGGTTCAGCTTTTCCCAGGCCGCATTTCTTGAACTTTTTGCTGCTGCCGCACCGGCATGGGTCATTGCGGCCGACGTGACGCAGCGGATTGCGATAGAAATCGCCCTCAAGCCGCACGGCGCCTTGGCCCGCGGCCGGGTAAGCCGTCGAAGGTTCGCGACTGGCCTGTTCCGTGGCCTGCAGCAGAGTCGTCGAACGCAATTGCCGCCAGGTCCGTCATTGTACCCCCCTAGGCAAAGAACCGCAGGAAGTGCTCCAGCGTGGCATTTGGTGCTTCCTCCGGAATGTAGTGCCCACAATCGACGGCCGCCGTGGTGACCTCCGCTGCGCAGTACTGACGCCAGATCGCCGGTGCGTCGTACCAGGCGCCGATGCGGCCCCTCGATCCCCACAACGCAAGCAATGGGCAGACGATTTTCACACCAGCAGCACGGCTCTCGCGGTCGTGCAACAGATCGATGGTCGTGGCGGCGCGATAGTCCTCGCACATGCCCATGATGTTCTCCGGGCGGCGCGCGGCAGCCAGGTAGTCGGCCAGTGCTTCAGGCGAGAACAGGTCGGAGGGGCGCGACGAACGCGAGGTATGCGCGTGAAACCATATGTCCGGCGCTGCATTGATCAGAGTTTCCGGGAACGGATGCGGCTGGGCGAACCAGAACCAGTGGTAATAGCCCAATGCGAAATCCATATTCGCACGCTCGAAATGCTCGAGCGTGGGGATGATGTCGAGCACTGCCAGACGTTCCACGCGATCGGGGAAATCCAGCGCCAGGCGGTGCGCGACGCGGCCGCCCCGATCGTGACCGGCGAGGCGGAAGCTGCGGTGGCCGAATTGCTCCATCACCGCGACCATGTCCTTTGCCATTTCGCGCTTGGCATAGGGTGCGTGGTCGGGCGTGGCCGGCGGCTTGAAGGAGTCGCCATAGCCGCGCAGGTCTGGGCAGATCACGGTGAAGCGCTCGGCCAGCGCCGGCGCGATGCGGTGCCAATTAACGTGCGACTGCGGATTGCCATGCAGCAACAACAACGGCGGTCCGGAGCCGCCGTGGCGCAGCCGGATAGTGCCGCCCGGCGCCGGACGATGGGTCAGGGTAAAGCCGTCGAAGAAGCCCATGGCGCGCCCTCCTCACAGACCCGCTCGAAGGCGATCACGTTGAACCCTTCGCTGATTCGCCGCCAGCAGTGCGTGTCGAATGTAGCGCGAAGGACGGGAATGGTCGCGCGGCTGTCGTCGTCCTGGGCGAGCAATGCCAGGACCACACGGCGTGTGGAACCAAGGTGCGCGAGGATTTGTGGAGGTGTTTCCCCTCGGCTGACGATCTGCAGGCGTTGCGTCGGTGGCGACTCGATTGCGAAGGCGCCGACGATGCCGACACCGTCATTGCCCCGCGGAAGCAATACGATACCGCCGGCGGCAACACGGGCTGCCGCGGCCGCAGTGGCGCGGGCGGGCTGCATCGTTTCAGAGCCGGTCATCAGGCCGGCGAGCGACGCCACTTGAATGGTCGTGAGCAGCGCGATGGCGACGCGTCGGGCGATGGCGGGAAAGCTCCCGAGAGCGCCCGCCAGCAGCAGAGCGACGAAGGGCATGGCGAAAGCGAGGTAGCGGAGCTCGATCGGCGTGTTGTGGAACATGGCGCCGAGCACGAGCAAGCCGGCCGGCGGTGCCAATGCGCCAGAGAGCAATCGGCGACGGGCGGCAGCGCCTGAGGCGATATGGCGCCAGCGGGCGGCGATCAGCGCGGCGGCGGCAAGCGCCAAGAGTCCGAAGACGCCGGCGGCGACGGGCTGAGCCGCCGCAGGTAGGTAAAGCGGCAGCCCCCCGAAGAGATTGGCCGCGGCGTAGCGGGCGAGCCGGGGTAGAGCGGCGAGAACGTGGAAGGGAGGGAACTGGCCGGTGCGGCTGTTGCGCTGGGCCAGGAAGAACCAGAGATCGGCGAGGAGGAACAACCCGAAGAAAACCTCTCCCGCGAGAGCCGGAGAAGTCAAGGCGCGCCAGCGCCGAGGGTGAGGGTGATCGGGCCGCCACACGACCCGCCTCACCTCCCGATCGCCCTCATCCCCGGTGCTTCGCAGCTCGACCCCTCCCGCGACAGCGGGAGAGGTTACCAGAGCCACGAATACCGCCAGGTAATTTGCAAACGTCGCGGTTCCGAGCAGCGTTCCCGCCCATTTGCGGCGTCCGGACAACCCCATCGCCACACCCCACAGCGTCAGCGCCTGTGCCAGCGCGAACCCTCGGGCGATCGCGGCGGTATAGGCGAAGCCGTAACACCCCAACGTCAGCAGCATGGCCAGCGCGGGCGGCACGCCAGTCCGGCAAGCGATCACGCCAACCGCGGCCAGCGCCATCAGCCCGCACAGCACCGAGAACAGCCGCGCTCCGAACAGCCCCTCGCCGATCAGCCGCCGCCACAGCGCGACCGACCAGAAATACAGTGGCGGGTGAACATCCGTCCCCCGCAGATCTCGCGCGATCCCGATCAGACTTCCGTGGCCTGTCTGCAAAACCCGAACATCGCCCGCCTCGAATGGCGAATTCGGCCACGCCGGACGCGCCACGCCCGCCGTCAGGAACATCGTGTATTGCTCGTCGTATTCCGCGCTGCGCAGCGCGGCCGTAGCGACAAGCACGGCCAATCCGACCAGCAGCACCGCCCAACACGATTTCCCCGCGGCGTTAACCACTTGTTTGCCTACCGGTGGTGGAATGCACCACGGGCCAGACTAGCGGCCAAAGGTTAATAAACCGGACAACGCCATGCTGGATGTCGCATCGTTTTACCCTTCGCCGCCGCCGGTGATCTCTGTCGTGGTGCCTGCATTCAACGAGGCAGACGGCATCGCATTCTTTCATCGCCGGCTGGCTGGCGTGATGCAGGCGCTGGGCGCGTGGGAAGCGGTGTATGTGAACGACGGCAGCACTGACGGCACGCTTGCGGCTCTGCACGCGCTGCGGCGCGGCGATCCGCACGTTGCCATCGTCAATCTGTCGCGCAATTTCGGCAAGGAGATCGCAACCACAGCGGGGCTGGATCACGCGCAAGGCGATGCCGTGGTGGTGATCGACGCCGACCTGCAGGACCCGCCGGAGCTGATCCCCGCGCTGGTCAAGGCCTGGCAGCAAGGATTCGACACCGTCTATGCGCAGCGCCGGGTCCGCCTGGGCGAGACTCGCCTGAAGCGTGCGACGGCTGCGGTGTTCTATCGGCTGATGCGGCGGCTCGGGCGCGTCGAGCTGCCGCCGAATACCGGCGATTTCAGGCTGATGAGCCGGCGGGTCGTCGATGCGGTGCGGCAGTTGCGCGAGCAACACCGGTTCATGAAGGGCGTGTTCGCGTGGGTGGGATTCCCGAGTTGCGCCGTGCCATACGACCGCGCGCCGCGGCATGCCGGGGAGACGAAGTGGAGCTACTGGAAGCTCTGGAACCTGGCGCTGGAGGGAATCACCAGCTTTACCGTCATGCCGTTGAAGGTGGCGACGTATCTCGGGCTGGCCGTCGCGCTGATGGCGGTGATCTACGCGGCTCAGGTCGTGGTGAAGACGCTGCTGATCGGCAATCCGGTCGCCGGCTATCCCAGTTTGATGACCGTCGTTTTGTTCCTCGGCGGTGTGCAGCTTATGACACTGGGTGTCATCGGCGAATATCTCGGACGGGTGTTCAACGAGACCAAGCAGCGTCCGCTGTACTTTGCAGAGAGGTTTGAGCCTTGCCAGTTCGCTCCTTCTCCTCTGGAGCGGAGCCGGGCGGCAGAGCAGATCGATGGGGCGTGAGAGTGCTGCGTACCCACCCAACCGCCCTCACCTTCTCGCTCGTAGCGGCCATCCTGGTTTTCTGTTCTTTCGCCCGCGCCGCACCACCGCCGGACCATCTGCGCGCGTTACAGCGCGGCGTGGCCATCACCGGCTGGTTCCGCTTTCCCGCCAGCGCCGACGCGGCCGCGTTACGAGCCTATCTGCCCGACCCGGCCATCGCGGACCTCCGCCGTGCCGGCTTCACCTTCGTCCGCCTGCCGGTACAGCCCGAATTTCTCCTCGGCTCGCCCGACCGCCTGCCGCTGCTGATTGCCACGATCCGCCGGCTGCAACACGCCGGATTGGCGGTGGTGGTCGATGCCCACCCTGCTGCCTGGCATCTGGAAACCAGCGCCCCCGACCGCGCCGCCTTGCTTGCCTTCTGGCGCACGCTGGCACCCGCGCTCCATCCAATGGACCCGAAACTCACCTTCCCGGAATTGCTCAACGAACCGGTCTTCCGGAACGCACCGGAGCAATGGCAGGCCCTGCAAGCGAGCGTGTTGCGCATCGTCCGCCCCGCCCTGCCGCAAGATACCGTCATACTCACCGGCAACGACTGGGGAAGCATCGCGGGACTGACCGCGCTGCATCCCGCCGCTGACGCCAACGTGGTGTACAGTTTCCACTATTACCAACCGCCGGAGTTGACCTCGCTCGCCGCCTATCGCCCCGGGTTGGACCGCGTGGCCCTGGCACGCCTGCCATTCCCGGGCGATGGACGAGACTGTGTCGATGCCGCGGCCGGTACGGACCCCGAAACCGCGGGCGTGGTCAGTTTCTACTGCGCGCTGCATTGGAACGCTGCCCGGATCACGGCCGAAATCGGCAAGGCCGCCGCCTGGGGGAGCCGCAACCACGCCGCCGTGCTGCTGGGCGAGTTCGGCGCCTCGGCCGAGTTGGCACCCGCAGCACGGAGCGCCTGGCTCCACGCGGTCCGGGCAGCCTGTGAAGCCGCTGGCATCGGCTGGGCGCTGTGGGGCTATGACGACGTGATGGGATTCAACCTGCCGCGACCGGCGGGCGCCCGCCCGCGGCTTGCGCCGGACGTGCTGGCGTCGTTGTTCCGATAACGTAGGGAATCGACCAGCAGGGCCAACGCCGGCGTCTGCTGCCGGCTGCCCGGATACGGCGCACAGCCTTCAACCAAGGGTTCGGCCGAGTATTTCACAGGAACAGTACGGATCGATCCCCTGGTCTCGGCGCCCGGTCCCGCCATGGTAGCGGGCGCCAGCGTGACGTTCGAACCGGGCGCACGCACCGCGTGGCACACGCATCCGCCGGGCCAGACGCTGATCGTCACAGCCGGCTGTGGCTGGGTACAGCGCGACGGCGGATCGGTTGAGGAAATCCGCCCAGGCGATGTGATATGGTTCTCTCCCAATGAGAAGCACTGGCACGGCGCCACGGCCATGACTCACATCGCCATCCAGGAACGGCTGAATGGCAAGGTGGTCGACTGGATGGAGCAAGTCAGCGATCCGCAGTACCGGCGTTGACGTTCGCAACGGTAGAGGAGAGCAAGCAATGCCACACGTGATCATCAAGCTGTATGCCGGAAGGTCGGAGCAGCAGAAGGCGAGGCTGGCGGACGAAGTGACGAAGGCGGTGATGGCTGGTGCCGGCTGCGATGCGGACGCGGTATCGGTGGCCGTTGAGGACGTTGCACCAAATGACTGGGCAGAGAAGGTGTATAAGCCGGATATCGCGGCCCATCCGGATCGGCTGTACAAGAAGCCGGGATACAATCCGCTGTAACGCACCGCGTGAGAGCGCGCAGCACCATCACGGTGCCTGCCGCTCCCGGCGTTTCATCTTCGGCGCAGCACCGCATCGCGGATCAGCAGCATGCGGTCATTGCCGAAATACATGTCGTCGCCACCGACGAACATCGTGGGCGAGCCGAACCCGCCGCGATCCATCAACTCCTGCGTCGTCGCACGTAATTTGTCTTTGATCGACGGCTGCTCGATCCCCGCGAGGAACGAGTCCGGCTCGACGCCGACCTTACGGCAGATGTCCGTCAGCACCGGCACCTGGGAGATGTCCTGATCGTCGCCCCAATATGCCTCGAACGTGGCGCGGGCAAACGGCACCAGCTTGCCCTCCGGTTCCAACAGGATGCAGCCACGCATCGCCTTCACACTGTTCACCGGGAACACGGTAGGCCGATAGTGCATGCGAATGCCGAGATAACGCGCCCAATCCATCTGGTCTTTCTTGCCATAGGCCTGCTTCAGCGGCACCGGCTTCTCGCGCGAACTGTGCACGCTGGGGTTCACCGCGTTGAACACACCGCCCACCAGGATCGGCCGCCACGCCACCGAAACTCCCAGCTCTTGCTCCATACGCAGCAGGTTCTCGAAGGCAAAATACGTCCAGGGGCTGGAGCAATCGAAGAAGCATTCAATCTCGGCCATGGTCGCCTCCCTGTCTCTCGGGGGGCGAGCCTAGCGGCGCACGGCGGACGCGCCAACATTGACGGGTTGCGGCGACGGCTGGCATCAACCGCGGCGGGCCTTTCTGAAAGACAACGGTGTGAGCGATCTGAAACCGGATATTGTGTTGGTGCACAGTTCCGATCTGCATGTCGACGATGATCCGTCAGAACCGGGCTATGGCGACGATGGCACGTCGGGATTGCGCTGGGTGCTGAAGACGGCTCGCGCGGTGGATGCCGATGTCGTCTTGCTGGTGGGCGATACGTTCGACAACAACCGCCAGAGCGCTGCGATCATGCAGCGTGCGACGGCGTTGTTGGCGGAAGCTGGACGGCCGGTGGTGATCCTGCCCGGCAACCACGATCCGCTGACCCCGGACTCGGTATACCGTCGCAGCGGTATCGCCGGCCTGCCGCATGTGCACGTGATCGGGCTGACTCACGACATCGCCGTAGTGTTCCCGGAGCATGAGCTGGAAATCTGGGGCCATGCGCATCGCGACTATGAGAACATGGTGCCGCTGCGGTCGCCGCGGCCACGGACTGCGCGTTGGCATGTGGCGCTGGCGCATGGGCATTACGAAGCGGACGGCGTGCCGCCGCTACGGCCGTCCTGGCTGATCAGCGATGCGGAGATTGTGGCGACTGGCGCTGACTATCTTGCGCTGGGACACTGGAATCGCGCAGCACAGGTGGGGGATGGGGCGGTGCCGGCGTATTACTCGGGATCACCCGATCTGGCCGGGACGGTCAATGTTGTGCGGCTGAGCGAGCGCGACGGTGTGGCGGTGATACGGGAGAAGGTGCGGCAGTAGGAGCGCACGAAAGGCGATGCCAACGACCATTGATCCGAAGACGGCAGCACCAAGGCAGCGGTGGCACCGCGGCGCGTGGCCGGACATCGCGATACCTGTGGCCTGGGCACGATATTTCGGGACGACGCCGGACCTTGCGCAATCGGCCGCGCCCTACCCGAACGCCCCCACTTCGTGGGTCACCGCTGTGGCGATCTCCCGCACCATCGCGAACAACTGCCGCATTGGCGCGAAGATTTCCGCATGCTCCTTAGCATACGCGTTCGAAGCGCGCGGTGCCGCCGGTTCGGCGTAGTCGCATTCGGCTGAGGGATCCGGTGCGGCAGGGAAGATTTCCGCCAGCACCTCCAGGGCTGCGTCGATATCCAGCCGCAGGATTGCCGCCTCCAGAACCGGGCGCGTAACGCCGTGGCGCGGCGAGAAATCGGAGATCTCCGTCGCCAGAAGCCAGATGCGATGCACCAGCGCCAAACGCAGCGCGTGCAGCAGCACCTCGCGCGTGGCCATGCGGGGCGCGTCCGGCCAGATGAAGCGCAGCGCCAGATGGTCCGCCTGGATGCGGCGGAACATCGACTGCGCGTCGGCCCAGATGTTCAGACGCTCCAACGCCCGAGCCACACCAACCAGCGCCTCGCGCCGTCCCGGCAGGCGCGTATGGGCGGCGCGGTCCAGCCAGGTGCCAGGATCCAGCGACGCAATCACCGCACGCAGCACGTCGATATCCGAATGCGCCAGGCCATGCGTCGCCAGGTCCATGGCACGGCGGAAGCGGCGGCTTTTCGCGTGCATTTCCACGAAGATTTCCGGATGGCGCGCCGCGGCGGCGCCGATTCCCTGCAACGTGTTCGCGCACCAGCCGAGCTGTTGCAGAATCGCGTTGTTCGGAATGGCACGCAGTTCGCGCGGATGGCGGATGCGTGAGGCCGCCGCCATGCCGTCCGATTGCCGCGCCGAGGGCCGCGAGCCGGTGCGGTCGAACAAGGCCGGCCCGAACGCGCCAAGCAGCGCGCCATAGCCGGTGTCCTCGACCAGCGCTTCCATCCCGGCGCGAACGGTGGCGAAGAAGTCGGCGGCGAAATCGGGATCGGCGTAGACCGGGTCTTCGATCGGACCGGCTGCGGGGTGAAACGTTTGCTCGGCGATGCGGGTGATGGTGGCGAGCGCCAATTCCGGCGTGCCGAACAACAGGTATCCGTCGCCACCCTGAAACGCGCTCTCGTCGCGCACCGCCAAGCCCGCGCGAAACAGCGCCTGGCGTGACGCGGTTGGAGACAGGTACTTCAAACGATCCGACAAGGACCCCGGATGCGCGCCGCGGCCGATGCTTTCGCCATGGGTATCGAACAGGATGACTTCGACCCCGCGCACTCCGTGGCGTTCGAGCATGGCAGCGATCTTCAGGCGCAGGCGCTCAATCAGATAGCTGGCGGCAAGTTGCCCGACATAGCGGCCGGAATCGGAGTAGCCGAACTGCAGTGCCAGCTTGCCGGTGGCTTGCAGATAGGCACGGTAATGCGGGCTGCGCAGTGCCTCGTCCAGCACCGTCGCGCCATGTTCCAGCGCATCGGCGGTTTCGAACAGGGGCGAAATCTCGATGAAGCGGTCGACGCCGAACAGCTTCGCCACCCACAGAGCGCAGAGCAATGTATAGCCGGTCTCCGTTTCAGCGATCAGGAAGCGGATGGGCGCGGAGCCATCCACGTGCTTCACGATCTGCGCGATCGCCATCATCAACCGCGCCGCCGACGCTTGTTCTGCGATCAGGGCGCCGAAATCCACCTGGACAGGCTGCACCGCATCCAGCGCTGCATTGATCTTCGAGAACAGGGCGCGGCGGTGGGCGGGATCCTCCGGCGGGTCGCCGATGCCCAGGCGCTGGCGGATCACGTTATGCAACTGCGCTGCATTCAGCCGCGTGTGGGTATGGGCGAGCGACAGGCCGTGCGAGATCAGACCCGCCCGCGCCACACACAGCGCCAGCTTCACATGGTCGTCTGCGGCGGCGTCGATCGCCGTCTGGAACAGGGGCAACAGCGGGTCGGGGGTGGTGAGTGCAACGTCGCGGTTTTCGATCAGCGTGCGGGCGAAGGCTGCGACGCGCGGCGGATCCTGGGTCGTGGGACAGGCGGCGTGCTGGGCGGTAACGGCGTCCAGCGCCTCGGCCACGCGGGCGGCAAGCCGTTCGGTGCCGGGCAGAGCGTTGAGCTGCGCGTGCAGCCGGGCGAACTGCAGACGCTTCATCTCCAGGCGGAGGCGCAGCGTGTCCCACCAGCCGATATCGGTGCGGCCGTCGGTGTCGTAGCCAACCCAGGTAGACAGGATCACCGGACTCGGGTTCAGATCGGTCCAGCGATCGGGCCAGGCCGAACGGGCAACTGCCAGCAGGGCGGCATTGAACCGGTCCACCGCATCACGGCCATGGGCGATGGCGGTGCCGGCCTGGTCGAATTCCTCCCCCAGCGTGATCGGCGGCGGGCGGTGGGACGCGAATCTGGGCGCGGGCCGGCCGCAGGCCGCGTTGGCCAGCCCGTGGTTCACCGCGGTGGGCAAGGCGAAGGTGGGGTGGGCGGTGAAGACGGCGGCGAAGCGGCTGCGTTCCACCAGGGCGCGGTATTCGGCCCAGCGCACGGGGCTGTCGTTCGGATCGGGGCGCAGCAGGTGCTGGGCAAGGCGCAGCAGCGAGGCGTCGTTCGCGTCGGTTCCGATGCCGCCGACATAGGCGGCAATGCGGCCGGCGCGGTCGGCGAACGCGGCATCACGCAGATGGCGGATCAGCGCCTCGACCTGCGCGAAGGTCAGCGCGCCCTGGTCGATGCGCCGCGTGATGGCAAGCGCCACGAGCAGGACGGGATTGCCAAACGGGTCTTCATCGGCACGGGCACCGAGGCGCGCAGTGAGACCCAGCAGGTCTTGGGCAAGAGCGACGAC
>Ga0335072_10002414_pt1 | contig 28979 bp, 22 predicted proteins | sample Lox_Sample_21_FD_206725 | JGI IMG/M metagenome (GOLD analysis project Ga0335072, IMG submission 206725) | Soil microbial communities from Loxahatchee National Wildlife Refuge, Florida, United States - Lox_Sample_2.1 | ecosystem: Environmental > Terrestrial > Soil > Wetlands | place: USA... | reverse complement strand
GAAATTCGCCTCGCCCGCCTCGCCGCCGACGCCGGCTTCGATGCGCTGTGGTCCGCAGAGCATCATTTCTTCGACTATTCGTTCTGTCCCGACAACCTCCAGCTCATGACCTACCTCGCCGGCGTCTGCCCCAATGTCGGGCTCGGCACCGCCGCCGTCATCCTGCCCTGGCACGATCCCCTCCGCGTCGCCGAGCAAGCCGCCGTCCTCGACCTGCTCTGCCAGGGCCGCCTTCGCCTGGGCCTCGGCCGTGGCCTTGCCCGCCGCGAATTCGCCGCCTTCCGCGGCAGCATGGACGAATCCCGCGACCGTTTCGACGAAGCCGCGCCGATGATCGTGAACGCGCTCCGCACCGGCTTCATCGAAGGCACCGGCCGCTACTACCCCCAGCCGCGCATCGAACTTCGTCCCCGCCCGAAATACAACTTCGACAACCGCATCTACGCCGTCGCCGCCAGCGAGGAATCGGTCGAGGCCGCCGCCAAACTCGGCGCGCACATGGTGATGTTTTCCGACCGTCCCTGGCCGATGCGCCTGCCCGCGATCCAGCGCAACCGCGCCTTGCACCGCCAGTTCCACGGCCGCCCCGCCCCGGCGATGATGATCACCGATTTCTGCTTCTGCTGGCCCACCTTGTCGGAATCCGAAGACCTCGCCCGCCGCTACATGGGCAAGTTCGTCGAAAGCAATTTCGTCCACTACGAATTCCTGGGCGAGCATTTCGCCCAGGTGAAGGGCTATGACGCCTATGCCCAGAAGGCCGCGATCGCGCGCCAGGGCGGCATGGAAGGGGCAGTCGCCGGCTTCATGCAGGCCGCCGTATGGGGCCCGCCCGACCGTATCCTGCGCGAACTTGAATCGCGCCGCGCCGTGCTCGGCGATTTCGAACTGAACACCGCGTTCCGTTTCGGCGGCATCCCCTACCATCACGCCGAGGCCTCGCTTCGTCTGTTTGCCAGGGAAGTGCTGCCAGTGCTGAAAACGTGGCGCGAGGCCGCACCGGCCAAAGCCGCCCCGGCCAACGCCGCGGAATAGGCCCGCCTGGGCCGGCTCGGCGGAGGCTCACCTGCTCCATCTGACCATTGCCCGCCGCTCCCTGGCAGCGCTTGCCGCGGCCAGCGTCGGCGCGCGCGCAAGCGCCGGACCCACCCCGCAGACCATCGACCTGTGGCCCGGCGCGCCCCCCGGCGGAGGCGGTCCCGGCGGCCCGGAGCAAGTCAGCGCGACGGGCGCGATCACCCGCGTCTCGCGCCCGCGCTTGCTCGCCTACCCGCCAGAGAAGCCGGACGGGACCGCCATCCTTGTGATCTCCGGCGGCGGCTACGTGCGTATCGCAGCCAGAATTGAAAGCACGCCCTGCTGCCGCTGGCTGCAATCCACCGGCGTCAGTGCATTCGAGTTGATCTACCGGCTGCCGCCCGAAGGCTGGCCACGCGAGGCACCGTTCCAGGACGCCCAACGCGCGATGCGCTTGATCCGCGCCGCCGCATCATCCCAAGCGATCAACCCCAACCGTGTCGGCGTCATCGGCTTCTCTGCCGGCGGTCACCTGGCGGGCATGACCTCCGTGCTCCCGGACCAGGGCTGGTACCCGCCGGTGGATGCCGCCGATACCGGGTCCGCCCGCCCGGACTTCGCCGCCCTGATCTACCCCGTGCTCACGATGATGCCGCCCTACGACCACACCCATTCACGCCGCAGCATTCTTGGAGAGCATCCCGGCCCGGCCGAAAGCGCCGCTTTTTCGGTCGAGCGCCACGTGACCGATCGCACCCCGCCAACGTTTCTGGCGCAGGCCGCAGACGATCCGATCTCGCCTGTCGAGAACAGTGTGCTGATGTTCGCGGCGCTGCGGGCAGCGCATGTCGCGGCGGAACTGCACATCTTCCAATCCGGCCGCCATGGCTGGGGCATGGGCCGTCCCGGAACAGAAGTCCGTGCGTGGCCCGCATTGCTCCTGAACTGGGCGGCGCATAACGCGTTGGTGCCGCCGGGGGCGAACGAATAGCGAGGCCGCACCGGCCGGCGGTCGCTTTGCTCCTGTCGCACCCGCATGCCACGCTGGCGCGGCAACCGACTGAAGAAGGCCGGCACCATGGACAATCACGCCATAGAACAAGCGGCCGCCTTACTGGCACAGGCACGGCGCACCATGCAGCCGATCGATAACCTGCCCGAGACCTGCCGTCCCACGACGGTTGCCGAGGCGCACGCCATCCAGGATGCCGTCAGCATCGCGATCGGCAAGACCGTCGGCGCCTACAAGGTCAACGTCCCCGCCGATGCCGAGCAAAACCGCGGCGTCATCTACCAGGACACGATCCACGCCAGTCCCGCCACCATGGCCGCCGCCGCGGTACCGGCGTGCGGCGTCGAGGGTGAGGTCGCCTTCATCTTCCGCCGCGATCTGCCGCCACGCCGCCGTCCCTACACCCGCGACGAGGTCGCCGCCGTGGTCGAACCGCTGGCCGCGATCGAGGTCGTCAACAGCCGCTTCGGCACCCGCGCGCTGGATCGCCGCGCCACTTCGAGCCTGGAAGTACTGGCCGATTCCATCGCCAATGGCGGCTTCGTGCATGGCACCCCGCTGGCGGACTGGCGCGCCCTGGCGCTGCCTCGGCTGAAGGTACGCCTGACCGTGAACGGCGAGACGGTGGTGGACCAAGAGGGCGGCCATCCGACCGGCGATCCGCTGGGCGGCGCGGTCGCACTGGTCAACATGCTGCGGGACACGACGGGCGTCTCTGCCGGACAGTTTGTGACCTGCGGTTCGTGGACCGGCCTGCGGTTCCTCAAACCCGGCGATGTCTGCGGCGTGCAATTCGAAGCACTGGGCAACGCGGAGGTGACGTTCTCCCGCTGAAGCTCGCGATTGCTGTTACCGGCCGACCATTGCCATGACCACGACGGCAGCGCCGCACAATCCGTGCCCCCCAACCCGCCCTCTCACCGCCTCTCGCCCCGGTCATCCCGGACGGCAACAAACCCCTGCCCCAGCCTCTGCAACAGCGACGCAACCGTCTCTTGCTCGTCCATCGTCAGCACCGCGAACGCGGCACGCAATGACGACAGATTCGAGTCGATCGCCTTCTCGAAAATCCCCCGCCCACGCGACGTCAGGCTCGCGATCAGGTTCCTCCGATCGCCGCGGTCCACCACCGACTTGACCAGCCCGTCGCGCTCGAGCGCAGCCATCAATCCCGACACCGTCGCGCGTGTGACCTGAAGCGCCTGCACGATTCCCTTGTGCGGAATGCCGCCGGCCCCGGACGCCCATATCAGCGCCAGAATCTGAAACCGCCCCGGCGTCCCCGCCGTGTCCGCCATCCATTCGGTGATCGCATTGTCCACCTGCTGCGCTGTCGCGCGCAGCGCAAACACCGCGCCGAACGCCGGAAGATCCCGCGCCGGCAGCCGCTTGCGCAGCGCCTGCATCACCGTCGGCGGCGGTTCCGGAGCAAGTTGATGGCGCGGCCGCTTGAGCATGGGCGTTCCCAGTCCCGCTGTCCGGTCGCCCGGCATGGTGCGACCGACATTTTGTATGGCCCCTAACCATATGCCGTCAACGCAGGGCAGCCATGTGGCCCGGATGCACCCCCGGGCGGTGGCAAAAGCGTGAGCGACCTGGACTTTGTAAGGCGCCTAACTTATTTGTTCGCCACCTTACAAATTCGCGCGGAGAGGGGTCATGATGCAGGCGGAGGATTGCCTGACGGCTGAGGACATTGCCTTCGCCCGCGGGGCGGAAGCGGACCGCGATTTCGGCTCCCGCCGCACCGAGGGCGAGCAAAGCCCGCCGGTTTCGCGGAATGTTCCGCGGGATAAGGCCGCACGCCCCACGTCATCGGCGTCCGGCGGACGGGCCGCGACCCGGCAGGATCATGCGGCGCAAAATGCCACGCGTCGCCTGCTGGCGCTGTCGCTCGGCACGCTATTGCTCGCCACCGTCGCCGGCGGCGGCTACCTCGAGTGGAATTACGCCAGCCATTTCGAAACCACCGACGACGCCTTCATCACCGCCCGCCAGTTCGCCGTCGCCCCCAAGATCTCGGGCTATCTCACCGCCGTCCCGGTCACCGACAACCAGCATGTCGCGGCCGGCCAGGTCATCGCGCAAATCGACGATCGCGACTATCGCACCGCACTGGCGCAGGCCGAGGCCCAGGTCGACGCCGCACAGGCAAGCATCGCCAACATCGCCGCACAGATCGCCGTGCAGCAGGCGCAGGTGGCGCAGAACGCCTCCGGCGTGCAGCAGCAGGCAGCAAGCCTGACCTTCGCTCAGCAACAGCAGGCTCGCTACACCACGCTCGCCAAAGACGGCTGGGGCACCGTGCAGGACGCCCAGCAGTACACATCGCAACAGGCCGAGGCCACGGCTGGCCTGCAGTCAGCCAAGAACGCGCTGATGGCGACCGCGCGGCAGTTGGCCGTGCTCAAGGCGCAGCAAAGCGGCGCTGAGGCAAATCTGGCGCAGGCGATCGCCCAGCGCGACCAGGCGAAGCTCAACCTCTCCTATACGATCGTCACCGCTGCTCAGCCGGGCCGCGTCGTGCAGCTTTCCGGCGCCGCCGGGCAATACGTCCAACCCGGCACCGCGATCGCAATGTTCGTGCCCGACGATATCTGGGTGACGGCGAATTTCAAGGAGACGCAGCTCGACCACATGCGTCCCGGAGACCACGTGACGCTGCGCATCGACGCCTACCCGGATCGCACCGTCCAAGGCCATGTCGCGAGCCTCCAGCCCGGCTCCGGCACCGCCTTCTCGTTGCTGCCGGCGGAAAACGCCACCGGCAACTACGTCAAGATCGTCCAGCGCGTGCCGGTGAAGATCTTGCTCGACAATCCGCCGCCCGGCGTCGCGCTCGGCCCCGGCATGTCCGTGCTGCCCTCCGTCCGCGTCGATCCGCACCCGTCGATGGTGGAGCAATTGGAGAAGGTGCTGTGAACGCGGCGGCCGCGCCGGTTCAGCATGCGCCGCGCACCCTCGCCAATCCATGGCTGATCGCGGTCCTGGTCGCCGGCGCGTCCTTCATGGAGGTACTCGATACTACGATCGCGAATGTCGTGCTGCCCTATATCGCCGGCGGCATGGGCGTCAGCGAGGACGAGGCCTCCTGGGTCGTCACCACCTATCTCGTTGCCAACGCCGTCATCCTCACCGCCAGCTCCTGGCTGGCGCAACGGCTTGGCCGGAAGTTGTTCTTCCTGATCTGTCTCACCTTGTTCACCGTCAGCTCATTGATGTGCGGCATGGCGTGGAGCCTGCAATCCATGTTGTTGTTCCGCCTGCTGCAAGGCTTCGCCGGCGGCGGAATGGTGCCGGTGGCCCAGTCGATCCTCGCCGATGCCTTCCCGCCCCAGAAGCGTGGCCAAGCCTTCGCCCTTTTCGGCGTCGCCGTCGTCGTGGCACCCGTGGTCGGGCCGACCCTCGGCGGCTGGCTCGCCGACAACGTCTCATGGCGCTGGTGCTTCCTCATCAACGTGCCGGTCGGCATTTTCCTCGTCGCTGCAATCGCGGCGATCCTGCCAGAGCAATCGGCAGCCGCGCCGGCGCGCGAGAAGGCGAGGCAAACGGGCAGCTTCGACGTCATCGGCTTCGCGTTGGTCGCAGCCTTCCTCGGTTCGCTCGAGGTGGTACTCGACCGCGGCCTGGAAGACGACTGGTTCGGCTCGACCTTCATCATCGAGACCACCGTCATCTGCGCGCTCGCCTTCATCCTGATGATCCCCTGGGAGATCAGCCACCCCCGCCCCGCGATCGACGTCCGGATGCTGGCCACACGCCAGTTCGGCGCGAGCTTTTTGGTGATGCTCGCGACCGGCGCCATCCTGCTGGCGACCACGCAATTCCTGCCGGAACTGGTGCAGCAGGATTTCGGCTACACCGCTACCTGGGCCGGCCTGCTGCTGTCGCCCGGTGGTCTCGTGACGATGGTCATGATGTTCGTGGTCGGCAGACTCTCCGGCATGGTGCAGCCGAAATATCTGATCGTCGCCGGCGCCATCCTCATCGCACTATCGATGTATCAGTTGACCAGTACCTATGGCGATGTCGGCTTCTGGTTCCTAGCGCACACACGCATGGTGCTCGGCGTTGGGTTGCCCTTGATCTTCCTGCCGGTCATGGCCGCGGCCTATGACGGCGTTCCGCGTGCGAAGACCGACCAGGCCTCGGCGATGATGAACGCCGCGCGCAACACCGGCGGCTCGATCGGCATCTCGATCGTGTCCAACGTGCTGGCCCACCGCGAGCAATTCCATCAGAGCCGGCTGGCAGAGCATGTCATCCCGTCGAGCGTGCAGTACCAGGACACACTGCAACAGGTGACGCGTTATTTCATGACCCAGGGAAGCTCGCTGGCCGAGGCGCAGCGTCAGGCGATCCCCTGGATCGGCCAACAGGTCGAGGCGCAGGCGTCCTTCCTGGGCTACATGGATGCGTTCTGGGTGCTGATGTTGCTCGCGCTTGCCGCCGTGCCGCTCGCGCTGACGCTCCGCAAAATCAATCTCGGCGGACCTGCCCCTGCGATGCATTGAGACCAAGCGCCACGACCAGCTCCCAAATCATCCCCCGCCCCCGGCCTTGTCGGCAATGCCGGCCAGAAGCTCTTCCAACTGCGCCAGCGTGACCGGCTTCACGAGATGATGGTCGAACCCCGCTTCCGTCGCCTCGACCTTGTCCCGTTCCCGCCCCCAGCCCGTCTGCGCAATAATCGGCACCGTCCTGAAACGCTCCTCCTGGCGAAACGCACGGCAGACCGCATAGCCATCCATCCCCGGCAGCCCGATGTCGAGAATGATCACGTCCGGCCCGAATTCCTTCGCCGCCGCCAGCGCCTCCCGTCCATCGCCCACCAGATGATAGCCGTGGCCGATCTCCTCCAGCATGAAGCCGATCGTCTGGGCAACCGCTTCATTGTCGTCCACCACCAGCACCTTCAAAGACCGAATGGCCGGCGCCGATTGGCAGGTCTTTTCCGCTTCGGCAGGCGGCGGCACGCCTGCCTCGGCCACCGGAATCCGCACCGTGAACACGCTGCCCCGACCAGCGCCCGCACTCTCCACACCGATCGTACCGCCGTGCATGGCAACCAGCCGCCGTACCAACGCCAGCCCGATGCCGAGACCTCCCCGCGAACGATCGTCAGGGTGCTCTATCTGTGTGAACAATTCGAACACCTTGGATTGCATGTCGGCGGGAATGCCCATGCCGGTGTCCGTCACCGTCATCACCGCCTCGTCGAGTGCGCGGTCAAGCGCAAGCGAGATGTGCCCACCCCGGGGCGTGTATTTCGCCGCGTTGTTCAGCAGATTGCTGACGACCTGTGCCATCCGCGTTAGATCCGCATCGAGCCAGATCGCATCCGGCGACATCGCCACACTCAGCGAGTGTCCCGCCGCCTCGATCAAAGGCTTGCTCGTCTCCAACGCCGAGCGGATCACGTCCGCCGCCTGCATGACCTGCTTGCGAAGCTCGATCTTTCCCTGCGTCACCCGCGACACATCCAGCAGATCGTCGATCAGGCGCACCAGATGAACAAGCTGCCTGTCCATCATGTCGCGGATCGCGTCGGCATCGGCGCTGTTCGGATTCTTGCGCAGAATATCCAGCCCATGCCGCAGCGGCGCCAGCGGATTGCGCAGCTCATGCGCCAGCGTCGCGAGGAACTCGTCCTTGCGCCGATCGGCCTCCTGCAGCGCGTCAGCATAAACCCGCAGCTCGTCGCGCTGCGCTGCGATCTGCTGGCGCTGCCGGTACAGCTCGAAAAAGACGTCCGCCTTGCTGCGCAGCACGTCAGCCTCGATCGGCTTCTGGATGAAATCGACCGCGCCCGCCTCATAGCCGCGAAAGCGGCGCTGACTGTCGGTGGTCCCCGCCGTGACGAACATGATCGGCACCCGCCGCGTGCGTTCGTTGCCCCGCATCAGTTCAGCGAGTTCAAAACCGTTCAGTCCAGGCATCTGCACATCGACCAGCGCCAGCGCCACGTCATGTCGCAGCAACAGCTCGAGCGCATCATCGCCCGACCGCGCCTTCAACTGCACCAGCCCCTCACGGCGCAGCAGCGCCTCCAGCGAGAGAAGATTCTCCTCCAGATCATCCACCAGCAGAAAATGCACCGGATCCAGGCTCATGCCTTCACGATGTCCCGTAGCAGCGACGCAATCTCGACCGGCGTCAGCACCCGGGCCGCCGGGCATTGCAGCATCGCCGCCTCCGGCATCGCGGCGGCATACGCCGTGGCAGGGTCCTGGACGATCACCGTCCCCCCGGCCTCGGCGACCGCCCTGAGACCGATCGCGCCATCGTGACTGGCGCCCGTCAGCACGATGCCGATCAGCTCAGGGCCATAGGCGTCGGCGGCGCTTTCGAACAATACATCGATCGACGGACGGGAAAACAGCACGGGCTCGTCATCGGAAAGCGACAGGGTCCGGTCGCTTTCGACCAGCAGATGATAATCCGGCGGCGCCAAATAGACCGTGCCGGCGGAGACCGGTTCCTTGTCCTCCGCCTGGCGCACCGCGACGCCGCATTTCGCCTGCAACAGCTCCGCCATGAAGCTCTTCCGGTCGGGCGGCACATGCACAACGATCATCACCGGCAAACGATAACCCGGCGGCAGTGCAGGAAGAATCAGGGACAGCGTCTCGAGCGCCCCGGCAGACGCTCCGATGACGACCGCCTCGGCCGATATCCCGCTCATGCGTCCAGCTTCTGATAGATTTTTTCCTCACGCACGAAATCGGCGAACGAACCGGCGTGATCCGAGAATCGCAGGCTCTCTTTCGATCCCAGCCCGAGAAACCCCTTGCGCGGCAGCGAATCCCTGAACAATCGCAGCGCCCGATCCTGCAGACGGCGGTCGAAATAGATCAGCACGTTGCGGCATGAAATCAGGTGCATCTCGGCGAACACCGCATCGGTCACGAGGCTATGGTCCGAAAACACGACGCGCTGGCGCAGCGTCTTGTCGAGCGACGCCCGCTGGTACGCCGCGCTGTAGTAGTCCGACAGCGACGACTTCCCACCGGACTTGCGGTGGTTCTCGGTAAATAGCTGCAGCCGGTCCAGATCGTAGATCCCGGCTTCCGCCGCCGCCAGCGCATCCTGGTTGATGTCGGTAGCATAGAACAAGGTGCGTCGCTCCAACCCCTCCTCACGAAAAAGTATGACGAAGGAATAGAGTTCCTCGCCGGCACCGCAACCGGCAACCCAGACCTTGAGCGACGGATAGGTCCGCAGATATGGCACCACTTTCTCGCGGATCGCCCGATAATACGACGGGTCACGAAACATCTCGCTGACCTGCACGGTCAGATAGTTCAGCAACCGCGGCAGCACCCCCTGGTCGTGCAGCAGCCCTTCCTGCAGCGCGGTAAAGCTGCGAAACCCCATCTGTTCCCGCGCCGTACGCAAGCGCCGTTTCACCGATGCCGGGGCATAATTGCGAAAGTCGTAATGATATTTCTGGTACAGAGCATCCAGCAGCAGTCGGATTTCAATCTCCTCGGTTTTTCCCGACACCGGACTCCCTTTACCGCGGCATCCAGACGCGAACCAGGGAAAGCAGCTTCTCCACGTCCAGCGGCTTCGCCATGTAGTCGTTCGCCCCAGCCTCTATACAGCGCTCCTGGTCAGCCGCCATCGCCTTTGCCGTCAGTGTGATGATCGGCAGCCTCTGCCACTCCGCACGCCGGCGAATGGCACGCGTCGCCGTCAGGCCATCCATCACCGGCATCATGACGTCCATCAGCACGAGATCGATCGCGTCGGCCGGATCGCCGGCGGCCCGTTCCAGCACGTCGAGCGCTTCCTGGCCGTTGCGCGCGATCTGAATCCGCGCGCCCCGCGGCTCGAGGATATTGGTCAGCGCATACACGTTCCGCACGTCATCCTCCACCACCAGAATCCGCCGCCCCTCCAGAATCGCGTCCCTGTTCCGCGCCTTGCGAATCATCTTCTGCTGCTCATCCGGCAGTTCGGAGACAACCTGGTGCAAAAACAATGTGACTTCGTCGAGCAACCGCTCGGGCGACTTCGCACCCTTGATGATGATCGATTTCGAATATCGCCGCAGCCGTTGTTCGTCATCCGCGGAAAGCTCACGGCCGGTATAGACAATGACCGGCGGAAACGAATACGCGTCCTCGCGGCTGAGCGTCTCCAGCAGCGAATACCCCGACGCATCCGGCAGCGACAGATCGAGCACCATGCAATCGAACGTCTCCGCCTGCAGACGCTCCAGACACTCCGCCGCCGTTCCCACCGCCACGGTCTCGACCTCCGCCGAGGACAGCAATCTGCCGACAGCGTCGCGCTGCACGGCATCGTCCTCGACAATCAGCACCCGCCGCATCCCTCGCGCGAGCTTGGCCTCCAGCTTGCGAAGAACGTCCGCCAGCGCCTCGCGCGCCACCGGCTTCAGCATGTAGCCAACCGCCCCCAGCGACAGCGCGGTCTCCGCGTGATCGCTCCCCGAGACGACGTGAATCGGAATATGACGGGTCTTCACGTCTCGCTTCAGCCGATCAAGCACCGAAAGTCCCGACTGGTCCGGCAATCCAACATCGAGAATCACCGCGTTCGGCACATAGTCCCGCGCAAGCGTCAAAGCCTCCTCCGCAGTGCTCGCAACCAGGGACTGAAAACCCATCTCCCGCGCCAGATCACGCAGGATGCGGGCAAACGAGTCGTCGTCCTCGATCACCAGCAAAACCCGCCGGTTGTCGGACAGCCGGTCGCGGTCGTCGTCGAGCCTGCGCAATGCAACCACCCGCGGCGGCGGCACCGCGGCCACCGGAACGGCAGCCACCGAAGCAATCGGCGCACTAACCATGCTCGACGCCACTTCGCGCGGCTCCACCAGCGCCGGATCATAGGCTTCCGGCAGCACCACAGTGAACGTGCTGCCCTGACCAGCACGACTCTTGAGCTGGATCGTTCCCCCAAGCAAACGGACGAGTTCGCGCGAAATCGACAGCCCCAGCCCCGTGCCGCCATATCTGCGGCTGATCGTGCCGTCGGCCTGGCGAAACGCCTCGAATACGCTCTGCTGTTGCTCTTCCGATATGCCGATACCGGTGTCTCTCACCGCAAAGGCAACCTTGCCGTTTCCCGAACGCGCGATCTTGAGCCCGACATTGCCTTGCTCGGTGAACTTGAACGCATTGGACAGCAGGTTCTTCAACACTTGCTCGAGCCGCTGCAAATCGGTGGCAATCGCCTCCGGACAGTCCGGCGCAAGCTCGATCGCAAACCCCAGCTTCTTTTCCTCGGCAACATGCTCGAACATCTGCCGCAGATCGCTCGCCAGACGTTCCAGCGACACCTCCTCCGGACGAATGTCCACATGCCCCGCCTCGATCTTCGACAGGTCCAGAATGTCGTTGATCAGATTCAGCAGATCATTCCCCGAAGACAGAATTGTTTTCGCATACGTAACCTGCTCTTCGGTCAGGTTGTCGTCCGGATTGTCCGCCAGCAGCTTCGCAAGAATCAGTGACGAATTGAGCGGCGTTCGCAACTCGTGCGACATGTTCGCCAGAAAGTCCGACTTGTACCGGCTCGCTTGCTCCAGCTCTCGCGCCTTCAACCGCACCGCCGCATTCGAACGCTCCAGAATATCGCGCTGCGCCTCCAGTTGCTGCGCCTGCTCTTCCAACTGAGCGTTGGTTTGCTCCAGCTCCGCCTGCTGTTGCTCCAGCCGCGTCTGCGATTCCTTGAGCACACGGCTTTGCTCCTCAAGCTCCTCATTCGAGACCCGCAACTCCTCGCCCTGCGCCTGCAGTTCCTCCGATTGCCGCTGCGTCTCCTCCAGCAAACCCTGCAGCTCGGCCCGATAGCTCGCCGAGCGGATCGCAATGCCGACCGGTTCGGCCATTTGCTCCAGCAGCGTCGCGATGCGTTCGCTCACCGGATGAATGAAGCCAAGCTCGAGCACTGCGTTGGCGATCCCGTCGGCACTGGCCGGCGAGATCAACAGATGCCGCGGCTTGGCCTGGCCCAGCGCCGAACCGATGGTCAGATATCCGTCGGGTACATCGTGCACGAAAATCGGGCGCCCTTCGGCGGCCGCCTGGCCCAGAAGCCCTTCCCTCGCCCTGAATCGCTCGATCAGCTTCGCATCCGCGGGAACACCATAGGTCGCGACCCGCCGATAGCCATCGGTCTCCCTGATGAAAAGCGCACCCGCATGCGCATCGAGATACCGCGCCAGGAATGCCAGAATGCTCTCGCCAAGCTGCGCGCTCTTCTGATCGCCAAGTATCGCCGAACCAAGGCCCACATGGGCCGACTGCATCCAATTCTGCCGCTCGCGGGCGCGCATCCCCCGCATGACCAGGGTGCCAACGATCATGGTCAGGGTGACGCCGAGCAAACTGGCCATGATGGAAGTCGCCAGCGCGGAACCGTACGCGGCGTTCATTTCCGCCACGCGCCTCGCGCGAAGACCGGTCTCCTCCTGACCCATGGCAGCCAGTTGGCTCCGGATCGCATCCATCTCGACCTTGCCGCGATCCGTGTTGACCAGAGCCAAAGCGGCACCCGCACCCGCGGTGCGGCGTAAGTCTATGGTCTCCTTCAGCTCCGAGAGCTTCGCCTCGATGTGCGATCTAAGCGGCGGAATGCGGGCCTGCTCGTCCGGATTGTCCCGCGTCAGATTGGTAAGGTCATTGGTCAGCGACGCAATCTTCACCTGCGCTGCTTCATAAGGCTCAAGATACCTCTCGTCGTCCGTCAGCAGAAAACCGCGCTGTCCCGTCTCAGCGTCCTGCAAGGCCGACAGCAGATTGTCCAGCGTCGCAATCACCTGATGCGAGTGGACGATCGTTTGATTGTCCGTCCTCAGCGTCTGAATATTGTAGTACGCGAACCCGCCACTGATAATGAAAAATACCAGCACGGCTGCAAGACCGAGCGACGCCAGCGGATCCAACCCCAATCTGCGTGTCACGGCCGGCGCGGACGTTGGTTTCATGCGCGTTCTCGTCGCGGGGTTGTATCGGGCAGTTCAACTATAAGGAACACGAAGAGCTTGCGAATCCCAAATAGTTGAAGACCCGCCGCCAGTGCCGCGGCGCCGGCCAGGCCGGCCCCCGCCGCTACGCATTCATCAGCACGTTCTCCGGCCGCGGCGGGATCTCCCCCCGCTCCACCCGTAGCACCTGGCGCGTGATCATCGCGTTGGTCGGCGCCGGCACACCCACGCGCGCGCCCTCCTCCGCGATAAATCCATTCATCAGCTCGATTTCCGTACGGCGCCCCTTCGCCATGTCCTGCGCCATCGACGGCCGCTGATACGGCGCACGCCCACCGCCTTCCGCGCCCGCCAGCAACAGACCCTCGATCTCCGCCATCGCGCCACGATCCTCTTCCGACGCGCGCGCCAGCGTCTCCGGCGGCAACGCACCCACCTTGCCCAGCTTGTACCCCAGCGCCTGCCCAACACGCACCGTCTCGCCACCCAGCTTGATGCAGACGCGACGCACCGCATCGTGCCGGTCACGCTCGTTGCCGCCCATGCCGGTCGCCGCCGAAACGCCGTTGCGCATCGCATTGACGCACAGCTTGGTCCAACGCTCGCCCCACAGATTGTCGGTGGCCTTGGCGTTGTCCACGTCCTTCATGATCGCCGCGATCGCTTCCGCCCGCGCCGTGATCCGTCCGCTCGGCTCGCCGACATAGAACCCCACCGCATCAGGCCGCTTCATATAGCCACGCCGGATATGCCCCGGTTCGTACAGATCGACCCCCACCCCACCGCCAACAATCACCCCCAGCGTCCGTCCCCAGCCCACCACACTGGCAACGCGCTCCTCATTGATGCAGTTCTGCATCGATACCACGCACCCGGCCGGTGCCAGATACTGCCGGATCATCTGCGCCGCCCAGATCGTGTCGTACGACTTCACCGAGATGAACGCGATGTCGATCGGCCGTTGCTTCGCCAGGTTCTGCACCTCGGTCAGATGCATCACGGGAACCTTCACCGTCCGGCGCTCCGCCTCCGTCATGCCATACAGGTTCATGCCATCCGCGCGAATCGCCTCGACATGCGCGGGCCATGCATCGATCAGCGTCACGTCATGCCCTGCATGTGCAAGGCTTGCCCCGACATAGCCGCCGACCGCTCCCGCGCCGACGACGGCAATACGTGGTTTCATTCCAGGACTTCCTCCGGCGCAACATTGCACCGCGCCATGAACGCGGCAGCGTCACCTTAGCGGGATCGCTCCAGCGGGCAAACGCGGCCTCATGCGTCACCAGATCATCCCAACCTGCGTCCCTCTCCCGCGCCGCCGCAGGACGCGACCGTGGTTGCGTCGCGCGCGCGAGCCGGGCCACAACCGCCGTCATGGCCGCCGCCCAACTTCCGTTGCCGTTCCAGCATCAGCCGAGCTACGCCGCGGCCGATTTCCTCGCCGCGCCATCCAACGAGGCAGCGCGGACCTGGCTCGACCGTACCGATGACTGGCCCGATGGCCGCCTCGCTCTCTGGGGCGGGGCGGGCTGCGGCAAGACCCACCTCTTGCGGCTCTGGACCGGCCGCCGCGCCGCGCGCTTGCTGTCCCCCTCCGAATTGACCGGCCTGCCGCACCCCCTGCCGCCCGCCGGCATCGCGCTGGATGACGCCGATGCCGTCGCCGATGAGCAAGCGCTCCTGCATCTCTTGAACGCCGCGCGCGAGGCACGCCTGCCCATGCTGATGGCCGCCCGCACCGCACCGGCGCGCTGGCCCGTGCGCCTGCCCGATCTGGCCAGCCGCCTCAGAGCAATGACCGCGGCGGAAATCCTCCCTCCCGAGGACTCTTTGCTCCGCGCATTGCTCTTGCGGCTGCTGGCCGATCGCCAGCTCCCGGTCGGACCGGGACTTCAGGAGTGGCTGTTGCTCCGCCTGCCCCGCTCACCGGCTGCCTTGCGCGACGCAGTGGCGCGGTTGGATCGCGCCGCGCTCGCCGCCGGCGGCGGCATCACCAGGACGATCGCCGCCAGCATCGTCCAGGAGATCGGCGGCGACAGCGCCCTCCCCGGCGAACCGGAAGAGAGCCTGCCACCCACCTGATCTCGCCCCGCCCCGCGCGTGGCTCGAATCCTGGCCCCTCGGTTAACGGCCATGGCCACCGCCGTGCCCGCCGCCCCCACCAGCATCAGGCCGCCGTTCGACGGGACCGGCATGCCTCGGCGTTCACCCGGTTGACGCCGTACCATCCCTCGCGCCGTCGCGTGGCTCACGTTAGGATCGCTGCATGAACCCGCCCCCCGCCCAGACGGCGCTCGCCGAGCCGGACGCCACGGCAGAGCCTCAACCGCCCCACCTTCCGGCCGCCTCGACAGGGCAGCCGGAAATCGCCCCCGACAGTCCGGAACGCTTCATCAACCGCGAGCTGTCCTGGCTCGACTTCAACCATCGCGTGGTGGAGGAGGCAGAAAACGCCCGTCACCCCTTGCTCGAGCGTCTGCGTTTCGTTTCGATCAGCGCCTCCAACCTCGACGAGTTCTACTCTGTTCGCGTCGCCGGGTTGATCGGTCAGGCCAAGGCCGGCCTGACCAAAACATCGCCCGACGGTCGCACCCCCAGCCAGCAGCTCGCGGAAATCCGCATCCGCGCCGAGATGCTGCTGAAGGAGCAACAGCGCGTCTGGCGCGAATTGAAGTCGCTGCTGCAAGCGGCCCGCCTCGAAGTCTGCGCCGGCCAATCGCTGTCGCGTCACGACCTCGTCTGGCTCGAAGCCTGGTTCATGGAGCGCGTGTTTCCGGTACTCACACCGCTCGCGATCGATCCCGCCCATCCGTTCCCGTTCATCCCGAACATGGGCCTCGTCGTCGCCTTGCTGCTGCTGCGCGAGGAAGACGGGCAGGCGATGCGGGCCCTGATCCCCCTGCCCTCCCAGGTGGAACGCTTCGTCCGCCTGCCGCCCGCCCCGGCCTCGCCTGACACCATCCGCTTCGTCATGCTCGACGACCTCGTCGTCTTGTTCCTCGATCGCTTGTTCCCGGGATTCCGTGTCACCGGCCATGGCATGTTCCGGCTGATCCGCGACACGGACGTGGAATTCGAGGAAGAAGCGGAAGACCTCGTCCGCTCATTCGAAACCGCGCTCAAGCGGCGGCGGCGCGGCGTGGCGATTCATCTCGGCGTGGATGCCGCCATGCCACAGGAGCTGCGCGACCTCGTCGCTGACGAACTCGACGCCACCGAGGACGAAATCCACGTGGCCGACGGCATGCTGGGCATCGCCGACCTGCGCCACCTGATCGTCGACGATCGCTCCGACCTGCTCTTTCCGCCCTACACGCCGCGCTTCCCCGAACGCATCCTCGACTTCGGCGGCGATTGCTTCGCGGCCATTCGGGCCAAGGACATCATCGTCCACCACCCCTATGAAAGTTTCGACGTGGTGGTGCAGTTCCTGCGCCAGGCCGCGCAGGACCCCAACGTCATCGCGGTAAAGCAGACGCTGTACCGCACCAGCCGCGACTCGCCCATCGTCAAGGCGCTGATCGAAGCGGCGGAGGCCGGCAAGTTCGTCACCGCCGTGGTCGAGCTGCGCGCCCGCTTCGACGAGGAGATGAACATCCATCTCTCCCGTGCCCTGGAAGCCGCCGGCGTGCAGGTCGTGTTCGGCATTCCCGGTCTGAAGACGCACGCCAAGCTATCGCTGGTGGCGCGGCGCGAGGCCGGCTCGGTGCGTTCCTATGCGCATTTCGGCACCGGCAACTATCATCCCATCACTGCCCGCATCTATACCGACCTGTCGTTCTTCACCACCGACCCGGCGCTGACCCGCGATGCGGCGCGCTTGTTCAACTACGTGACCGGTTATGCCCGACCCGAGCGCATGGAAGATGTCGCGTTCAGCCCGCTGACCACGCGCGACGTATTGCTCGAACTGATCCAGAAGGAAACCGCGTTCGCCCTCGCCGGCCGCCCTGCCAACATCTGGGTCAAATTGAACAGTTTGGTGGATATGAAACTGATTGACGCGCTGTACGAGGCCTCGCGCGCCGGCGTAAAGATCATGATGGTGGTGCGCGGCATCTGCTGCCTGCGGCCCGGAGTGCCGGGGCTTTCGGAAAACATCCGCGTCAAATCGATTGTCGGCCGCTTTCTGGAGCATGCGCGCATTTGCGCATTCGGCAACGGCTATCCGCTGCCGAGCAAGCATGCGCGGGTTTTCATCAGCTCGGCCGACTGGATGGAACGCAACATGGACTGGCGGGTGGAAACACTGGTGCCAATTCACAATCCGACCGTACACGCCCAGGTGCTGGACCAGATCATGGTGGTGAACCTCAAGGATTCACTGCAATCCTGGGAACTGAAGCCGGACGCCGGCTGGCGGCGCGTCGCACCCGGCAAGAAGCCGGTCTCGGCGCATAACTACTTCATGACAAACCCGTCGCTCTCGGGGCGCGGCTCGGCGCTGCACGGTCCGGCAGCGTTCGCACCATTGGGGCACAACCACCGCCGGCAGGATCGGGTCAACCAGGACTGATCCTGCCCGGCACCGGCGCGCGTACTCGCCCGCGCCACGTCACCATCTCGCTACGAAACCCGATAGCAGGTACTGTTCTGGACTGACAGCAGCAGCCCCTGGTGCAGATCGTTGAGTGACGTATTGGGAGTCTGCGGATCGATAAATACGACCGCAACTGTGACACTCTGACTCTTCTGCCGCGTGATGGTCTGGACGTCGACCTTGTAGTCGCCCGCGTGACCGCCGTTGACCAGGTCGTTCTGTGTCAACGTCCTGGCATCTATCCGAAACGACTCCGACATGAAAATGTTGTTCCGGTCCCGCATCACGTCCGCGACGTTGGTGATCTGCGGAATGAGGTTGGTCTGGATGTCTCTGATCCCCCGATTGTTCGGCTTGTCCCTCACCAGATTGGCGTTGGCCTGCGGGGCGGGAGTAAGTGGCATGCCTGATCTCCGTAACCGGGTCGCTGCACCAAATTCCGCAGCCAGTCTGTTGCGACAAATACTGAACCAATGCGCAGTTGTCTCGCAATATGAAATAATCAACCAACAGTTAATATGACGCTATATTCATGTAATCGGCACAAGTAATTGCCGCGATTTCGAGATTGTCCCCGGCCCCTGCACCAGCGACTTCTGCGCCGCGGTGATGGCGGTGATCGTCTGCCACGACGGCAGCGCGGTGCAGTGCCAGCACGACATCCACCGCAAGCCGGAGCCAACCGGAACCTGCGCCAACCGGATAGGCCCCCCTCAACCCGCCGGCAGTCTCGCCCGCACCGCCAGCATCGCGGCCTCGAACGCCGCGTCCGCATCGAGACCGGTGGTGTCCAGCCGAACCGCGTCATCAGCCGGCCGCAACGGCGCGGCGACGCGCGCCGCATCCTGCGCGTCGCGCAGGCGCATTTCGTCGGCCACGGTCCCCAGCTCCGCCGCCACGCCCTTGGCGCGCAATTCCAGCCACCGCCGCCGCGCCCGTTCCTCCAGGCTGGCGGTGACAAACAATTTTACCGGTGCGTCCGGAAAGATCACCGTGCCGATGTCGCGCCCGTCCAGCACCGCCCCATGCGCCGCGCCGAAATTGCGCTGGAACGCCAGCAACGCCGCCCGCACCCCGGGGATCGCCGCCACCGCGGCAGCTGCGGCATCCGCCACCGGGCCGCGCAGGTCGTGCCGCTCCAGATCGCCAGGCCCGAGCGTCCGCGCGCCCGCCTCCGCCGCGGCGGGATCCGACGGCTCGCCGCCCGCATCCAGCACCCGCCGACCGACGGCACGATACAGCAGCCCGGTATCGAGATACGGCAACGCCAAAGCCGCCGCGATCCGCCGCGCCAGCGTGCCCTTGCCGGCCGCCGCCGGGCCGTCGATCGCAATGATCGGCCGTGGCGTCACGCCGGCGCCAGTCCCGCGCCAACCTCGTTCATCAGCGCGACGAATCCCGGGAAACTGGTGTCGATGAACCCGGCGTCGTCCACCGTCACCGGCTCGGCCGTGGCCACGCCCAGAACCAGACGGCCGCCGCCATGCACGATCAGGTCGTCACCATCCACCTCGACCCGCGCCCCGTTCACCGCCAGCAACGCGGCCGTGGCAGCGACCCGGTCGCTCTCCTTCACCCGCAGCTCCTTCAGCCCCCGCATCCGCGTGGTGCCGCTCGCATGCGCCGCGATCACCGCCAGAATCGGATACTCGTCGATCATCCAGGGCGCGCGTTCCCACGGCACCTCGACGCCGCGCAACGGCCCCGCTGTCACCACCAGATCACCCACCGGCTCGCCGCCCTGCACCCGCTGGTTGGTGGTGACAATGTCGGCGCCCATTTCCGCCAGCGTCGCGTAGAAGCCGCAGCGGGTCTCGTTCAGCCCGACCCCCGCAATGGTCAGCCGCGAGCCCGGCACCAGCAGCGCCGCGGCAACCAGGAACGCCGCCGAGGACGGATCCCCCGGCACCACCACATCGGCCGCGCGCAGCTCCGGCTGGCCGCTGAGTTCGATCACCCGGGCACGGCCGTCCGCCGTCACCCGCACCGTCGCCCCGAAATGGCGCAGCATATTCTCGCTGTGGTCGCGCGTGGCTTCGGGTTCCTTGATGCGGGTGATGCCCGGCGCATTCAGTCCGCAAAGCAGGCAGGCGGACTTCACCTGCGCTGAGGGCACCGGCACGCGGTACTCCAGCGGCAACGCGTCACGCGCGCCTTCCATCGCCAGTGGCAGCCGCCCGCCCTCGCGCGCTCCGAAGCGGGCACCACACGCCGTCAGCGGATCGATCACCCGGCGCATCGGACGCCGCCGCAGGCTGCCGTCGCCGGTCATCACCGCGAAGATCGGATGGCTGGCAAGAATTCCGCAAAGCAGCCGCGCGGCCGTGCCGGAATTGCCCATGTCCAGCACGTCGTCGGGCTCAACCAGGCCGCCAATGCCACGCCCGGCCACACGCCACGTGCCGTCGGCGTCACGCGAGACCTCGGCACCGAGCGCCCGCATCGCGGCCGCTGTTCTCAACACGTCCTCGCCGGTCAGCAGGCCGGCGATGCGAGTCTCGCCCACCGCCAGCGCACCGAACATCAATGCGCGATGGCTGATCGACTTGTCGCCGGGAACCGTGACGCTGCCCGCCAGCGGCGCGGTGGCACGGCGCGAGATCAGCTTGCGGGCGATGGCATCCATGCGGCGAAATCCCTGTCCCAACGCGGCGCTTAGCACACCGCCGCCTGGCTTGGACAGCAGCGGCGCGACCCGCCGCGAGGCCCCCGTCGTCGCCCGCCACGCCGCCAAAGCCGGCATTTACCGATCATTCATGCTTCGCCCCTAGCCTGCGCCCCGCGTGGGGCTCGTTCCGCCGCCGCTGAAAGCTGGCAAGCCGTGCTGTTGCATTACCTGACCATCAAGGCCAAGCTGTTGTTGCTTGCCGGCCTGTCGGCAATCTCGGTGCTGGCCGCGACCATGGCGGCATCCTCGTTCCTCTACCAGAAGATGCTCGACGATCGCGTCGACAAGCTCCGTTCGATCGTCGAAACCGCGTCCGGTCTTGCTCAGACCCTCCAGCAGAACGTTGCCGGCGGGCAAATGACCCAGGAGCAAGCCCGCGCCCGCTTCCGCGACGACATCCATGCGATGTGGTACGACAACCATCAGGACTATCTGCTGGCTGCGACCATGGAGGGCATCTTCATCGTCAATGCCGGCGCGCCGCGCATCGAAGGCACGCGCGGCACCAAGGACGCGCATGGCAACATGATCGTCGACATGTTCCTGGGCGCCGTGAAAACCAGCGACGAAGGCTTCGTCCGCTACATGTACCCGAAGCCGGGTGAGAAGGACCTGCAGCCGAAGCTCGCCTTCGTCCGGCGGTTCGTGCCATGGAACGCGTTCATCGCCACCGGCGTCTACATCGACGACATCGAGGCCGAGTATCGCGCCTTGCTCCGGAAACTCGGCATGTTCGACATAGCAATCGTGGCCGCGGTCGGCGCCATCGCCATGTGGATCAGCCGCAACGTGACGGGCGCGCTGGGGAGCCTGGAACATAAGATGGCGCAACTGGCGAACGGCGAGCTTGCCGTCGAAATCCCGGAGATCGCGCGTCCCGATGAAGTCGGCGCCATGGCAAAGGCCGTGCAGGTGTTCAAGGACAACGCCTTGGCGATGCAGCGTCTCAAAGCCGAGGAGGCCGAGCTCGAACGCAAGGCCGAAGCGGTCAAACGCAAGACCCTGGAGGACGTCGCCACCGGTTTCGAGCAAACGGTGCAAGGTATCGTCGAGGAGCTGTCGCAGGCGGCGATCGCGATGCAGGACGCGGCGCGATCGCTGTCGAGCAATACCGACAGCGCGCGCCAACGCTCCCGCGCTGTGGCAGCCGGCGCCACCGAGGCAACCGCGAACGTGCAGACCGTCGCCAGCGCGGCACACGAGCTGTCGGCCTCGATCGACGAAATCGCGCGCCAGGTCGCCAGGGCATCCAGTATCGCCAGCAACGCCGCCAGCGAGGGTGAGCGCACCGATGCCGATGTCGCCCGGCTGGCCGGGGCAGCGCAGAAGATCGGCGACGTGGTGGCCCTGATCAACGACATCGCCGCGCAGACGAATTTGCTCGCTCTCAACGCCACGATAGAAGCCGCACGCGCCGGCGAAGCAGGCAAGGGCTTTGCCGTGGTCGCCGCCGAAGTGAAGTCGCTCGCCGGTCAGACTGCCCGCGCTACCGACGATATCCGCACGCAGGTCGGCGCCATCCAGGGCGAAATCGGCGGCGCGGTTGAAGCGATCCGCCGCATTTTGACGATCGTGCAGGAGGTCAATGAAATCTCCACCTCGATCGCCTCGGCGGTCGATGAGCAAACCGCGGCAACCCAGGAGATCAGCCGCAACGTCCAGCAGGCGGCAAGCGGCACGGATACCGTTTCCAGCAACATTGCCACCGTGACCGAAGTCATCGACCGGACCGACAACACGGCACACCAGCTCCTCACCGCCGCCAATTCCCTCGCCGGCCAGGCCAGTACTGTTCGAACCGAAGTCGGCCGCTTCCTGGCAACCATCCGCGTCGCATAGCTCAATCCAGCAACGCCTCCAGCGCGCGTGCCGGGACGCTTTTGGCAAACGCGTGACGCATACCGGCGCGTTTACTCAGCAGTCGGGAAGTAGGGCGACACGCGACCCATCTCGTGTCATGGCCGGCGAAGGCCGGCCATCCACGGATTGCTGTGATGCGCGACTCAAAGACGTGGGTGGCGGGCCACCGGCCTTCGCCGGTGCATTCCTCGCCCGCCATGACGGGTTGGCGCAATGTCGCCCAACTTACCGGCGCGTTTGATCCTGATCAATGCGGCACCGCCCCGCCGTACCTAGTTTCCCGCGCAACCCATGCCGAAACGTCACGCAAGAAGGCCGAGCCAATGCCCGATACCAACGTCGTATCCCATCGCACCGCCGCCACCATGAATTTCGATCTGCGCCGCTGGATCGAGCAAGCACGTGCGGCAGAGCAATTGCGCAACGTGCATGAAGCCGACGTCAAATTCGAAATCGGTACCATCACCGACCTCAACGCCAAGCGTGGCGGGCCGGCCCTGTTGTTCGACCGCTGCCCCGGCTTTCGGCCGGGCTTCCGCGTGCTGACCGGCAGCATGCTGAATGCGCGCACGCTCGGATTGACCATGGGCTTCACCGGTGCGCTGGACAACCTCGCCGTGGTGGACAAGGTCGCCGACTATCTTCGCTCGGTCGAGGGCCGCGCCAAGGATTTCCCCGTCGAATACGTCGCCTCCGGACCGGTAATGGAAAACCGGCTAACCGGCGACGATATCGACCTCGGCATTTTCCCAACGCCGACCTGGCACGAACTCGATGGCGGCCCGTTCATCGGCACCGGCGTCTGGCAGATCCACCAGGACCCCGAGACCGGCTGGACCAATGTCGGCACCTATCGCAACCAATTGCTCGGCCGCGACGTCATCGGCAACTACATCTCGCCCGGCCATCACGGCAACATCATCCGGCAGAAATACTGGGACCGCGGCCAGCCCTGTCCGGTCGTGGTGTGCTTCGGCGCGCATCCCTTGTTCCTGCTGATGGGTTCGTCCGACGTGCCCGCCGGCGTCGACGAACTGACCTGGGTCGGCGCCGTTGCCGGCCAGCGCGTCCCCGTCATCAAGGGACCGGTCACCGGTTTGCCGATCCCGGCCGACGCCGAAATTGTCATCGAGGGCTTCGCCTATCCCAACGACACGATGATCGAAGGCCCGCTCGGCGAATTCACCGGCTATTACGCCGGCGGCAAGAAACCCGAACCGGTGATCCGCGTGAAGGCGCTGTACTATCGCGATGAACCGATCCTGGTCGGCTCGCCGCCGTGCCGCCCACCCAACGACTTCTCCTACCAGTTCAGCGTCATGCGCTCCGCCGCCATCAAGGAAACGCTGCGCAAGTCAGGCGTGCCCGCGGTGAAGGGCGTATGGGTGTCCGAGGCCGGCGGCGGCCGCATGTGGATCGTCACCAGTATCGCCCAGAAATACGCCGGCCACGCAGCGCAGGCAGCGACGATCGCCTGCAACTGTCAGGCCGGCGCATTGATGGCGCGCTTCTCCGTGGTGGTCGATGACGACATCGACCCGTCGAACAATGACGACGTGATCTGGGCGCTGAGCACGCGCTGCGATCCGGCCAGCGACATCGACATCCTGCGCCAGGGCTGGAGCAATCCGCTCGACCCATTGCTCACCGCCGACGACAAGGCCAACAAGCGGCTGTGGAACAACCGGGCGGTGATCAACGCATGCCGCCCGTATGACAGGCTGGGAAGCTTCGCACCGGTGGCCGAGGCATCGCCGGCACTGACCAAGGTCACGCAGGACAAATGGGCATGGTTGTTCCGCTGACGCGCCACCAGCGGCGGCGCCCCATCGCCGCCGCGCGGGGCAGCGGGATACCAACGCAAACCAGCAGTCCCCCGCTTCGCACCGCTCGCCCGGTTCCCCCGGCACGGAGATCATGATGTCGGAACAAACCGCCCTTGTCAGGACGCGCAGGCCCGTTCTGCCGCATATCGACAAGAACGTGGCATGGCTATTGCTCTCCGCCGCTGTCGGCCTCGCCCTGTGGTTCATGCCGGTGATGAGCGGTCTCACCGTCACCGGCCAGCATGCGCTCGCGGTGGTGATCTTCACGGTGCTGCTGTGGGTCAGCGGCGCCACACCGACCGGCGTCGCCTCGCTGCTGATGATGGCCATCGTGCTGTGCTTCATGCCGGAGGTGAAGCCCGCCACGTTCCTCGGCTTTTGGACCCAGGACACAATGTGGTTCATCCTGGTGTGCTTCGTCTTCTCCGCGGTCCTGGAAACCAGCGGCCTGGGCAAGCGGCTCACCGTCTACGTGTTCTCGATCCGCAGCCTGATCCTGGTCGATCTCGCCTTGCTGGGACTGAACACATTGTTCTCGGCACTGGGCATGAACGCGTCATTTCCCAAACTGGCGCTGCTGTTCCCGCTGGTGACCTCGGTCGCGCTGATGTCAGGCATGGGCAAGGACCATCCCTACGTCCGCCATCTTGCGATCATGATCAACGTTCTGGCCAATACCACGGGCACGCTGGTGTACTCAGGCTTCGTGATGAACCCGGCGCTCGGTCCGCTTGGCCATTTCACCGTGAACTACACCACGTGGTTGCAATGGTTCTTCGTGCCGGCCCTCATCTACACTCTCATCTCATTCGTGGTCATCTATTTCCTGTTCCTGCCGCCGCGCGGCGCGCATTTCGACATCGGCGCCGCGAAGGCGGAATTGCGCAAGCTCGGGCCGGTATCCGGCAGCGAGAAGAAAGCCATCGTATGGCTGCTTATTGCCGTCACGCTGTGGGCGACCGGCGGCTTCACCGGCCTGCCGACCGGCTTTGCTGCCGCGCTGGTGGCGGCATTCATCCTGCTGCCCGGCATCGGCATGCTCACCTTCAAGGAGTATATTCAGAAGACCGACTGGAACGCCGTGTTCATGCTGATGGGCGTGCTGGCAATCGGCACGCTCGGCGTCACCGGCTTCGCCAAATGGATCTGGGGCCACATCCTGCCCTCGCATATGCCCGGCAGCCCGATGGTGGCACTGACCATCGTCTCCTTCCTGGTCGAGTTGCTGCATATCCCGTTGGGCAGCACCGCCACGTCGCAGGCGCTCGCAGTGCCGTCGCTGGCGGAATATGCCTCGACGTTCGGCGCTTCCAACGTCCTGGTCAGCTTCGTCACCTACATGTCGATCGTCGGCCAGCAGTTCTTCCCCTATCAGAACGCTGCCCTGGTGGTGGGATTGGGCTACGGGCTTTGGCAGCCCAGGGACATCCTGAAATTCGGCAGCGCCATGTTCATCCTCACCCCGCTGACACTGGGAGTGCTGCTTTATCCGTGGTGGCTGTACATGGGCTGGATCCACTGACCCTCATGCGCATCATCGTCGGCATAACCGGCGCCAGCGGCGTCATCCTCGGAGTGAACCTGCTCCGCGCCCTGGCCGCCGAGCCGGACTGCGAGACGCATCTGGTCATGAGCGAAGGCGCCAAGCTCACTCTGGCCCACGAGACCGAGCTGGATGCAGCGCAGGTGGCAGCTCTCGCCGATCATTGCCATCCCGTTGGTGACCTCGCCGCCTCGATCTCGAGCGGTTCGTTTCACACCGACGGCATGGTGGTCATGCCGTGCAGCATGAAGACGCTGGCCGGCGTGGTCACCGGCTATACCGACAACCTGCTGTTGCGCGCGGTGGATGTCTGCCTGAAGGAAAGACGGCGGGTGGTGCTGGTGCCGCGCGAGATGCCGCTGAGCCCCGTCCACCTGCGCAACATGGCCCAGGCCGCGACCGACGGATGCTTCATCATGCCGCCGATGCTGACCTTCTATAACCGTCCCGAGACGGTGCAGGACATGATCGACCACGTCGTCGGCAAGGTGATGGCCATGTTCGGCCTGAGCTTCCGCGGCTTCACGCCCTGGACCGGCGGCACGCCATCGCGCGCCGTCGAATGACGGAGGCACCGGTGGACGCCGCAATGCCCGCCCTGCGCATGATCCGCGACGCCGAAGGCTCCGGCCGGCTGCGCGTCGAGGCCTGCGCGATCGTCTGCGGCGCCGATCTGGTGGTCACGCTGCAAGGCGGCACGCGCCACCACATCGGCGCCACTGCGATGGCGGTGCCTCGGCCGAGCCTCGCGGATTCCTCCCGCGTTTCGGCCAGCGCGTCGGTGCTGTGCGTCACCGGCCACAAGGAGGACGAGCTGGCCCGCTCGGTGGCCTTGCGGCTGGCAGCGGCGCTGGGCTGCACCGTCACCGTGGCCGCCGGCCTGCATGTCGAGGCTGCCTCGCCCGAGGACATTGCGGCACTGTTGCGGGCGGCTGAGACCGTGGCGGTGCGTCTGGCCGCCCGGCTGCAGCCGGCCCCCCCGGGCAGCGCCAGGAGCATTGCGATTTGACACCTGCCCGCCGGAGTGGCATGGCCGCCCGCCTTCCTGGACCCGACTGACAAGGCCTCTGCCCGATGGTGAAGCCCGAACTCGGCACCAAGCGTGTCTGCGTCGCTTGCGGCGCGCGTTTCTACGACCTGACGAAGCAGCCCGCGGTGTGCCCGAAATGCGGCACTGAGCAACCTGTGGAGCAACCTCGCCCAAGGCGCAGCGGCGGCGGCAACGTGGTGGAGGATCGCCGCCCCAAGAAGCCAGTCCCGGCGCCCGGCGCGGAGGAGGCGGATATCGAAGTCGAAGGCGTGGAGGAGGTCGAGGACGAGGACGTGCTGGAGGACACCGGCGACCTCGAAGACGATGCCGACGCCATCGGCGGAGACATCGAGGTGGAATCGGATTCCGACGAGACCGAGCGGTAGCTGCCAAAAAATCCTCTCCCGCAAAGCGGGAGAGGACGGTGCAACGCGCCAGGTGAGGGTGATCGGGCCGGTACGCGAATATCTCGAACTCCCCGATACCCGTGACACCCGTTCTCCGTCGTGCCCTCCCGCGTTGCGGGACAGGATTCCTTATAACGGGGTCCCGTCCTTCCGCGTGTAGCGCCACCTGCCGTCGGGCCCCATCGCCGCCGCAAGATCGTCGTCCGGATAGAACACCGTATCCCCGGCACTGCGATCGCCCACTTCCAGGATCACGGCGTCCGAATCGCCGCGATTTTCCAGGTGATGCGGCGACCCTCCGGCGGGAAAGCCCGCGCACATGCCGGGCGCAAGCGGCGCCTCGCTCGCATCCGTCACCAGCACCGGATTGCCTTCCAGCACATAAATGAACTCGTCCTGCGCCGCGTGACGGTGATGCAGCGCGGACCATGCGCCCGGCGCCAGCCTGGTCAGGTTCACGCCGAATATGGTCAGGCCGAACATGTCGCCCAATTGCCGCTTCTCCCGTCCCGCGACGCGCGCGGCCAGATCGGCGGGATAGCCTGTCGCGCGAGCGCGCGGCGCGACATTGGCGGCATGTAGAGCGGTTGGGCGGTCCCTTGGGTCCATGACTGGCTTCTCCCCGATGACTGCGCCTCTGCCCGAGGCAGGCGGTGCCAGCCGCGGCGGGTGGCGGTCGCGCGATCGTCAGTATCCGGAATCAGTGAGCCGTAAAACCGGCGAGGCACGCCGTCTCCGGGCATTTCCGTGGCCTGCCCTGTGCCCTATCGCGGTAGGATCAAGGCCGTTGCGGGTGCTGCGAAAGTCCCGACGTCAGGCGCAGACAATTAAGCGATTGCTCACTGCTCGTCTCGATGCGTACGGCCTGGTGGGCTTTGGTTGCGCTGCAACGCATTGCTCCATTGTGGCCCGAGGCGATCGATCAGCAACCGGATCAGCGCGACCAGTGCGGTATATTGCTCTGGCACGGCCATTCGCTGGATCAGCGTCTGCACAATGCCTTCGGCGAGCACGCCAATCAGCAAGTATGGATCGCTGGCCTCCCGAACCGCGGCCTTGATGTCCGCGATGAGCGGTCCACTCGGGTCGCGTGATACCTTCGACCTCGGCGATCAGTTCAGCCACTGCGGCAAACCAGGGCTGACCGCCGTCATCACTGATGGCCGTATCGCCATCCACCCGTGCCGGTGACACCTGAGGACGATAGGGAGGGATGGCCGTCTGGCCGAGCAGCGCCCGGCTCTCTGCAAGGCGCTGCCGGGCAGACACAATTTGCAGTTGCAGGTCGGAGATCGAGGCTTTGGTAGTGGCTATGAGACTCCACGACAGCTCGCACGTGTCACGAGATAATGTATCAAGGGCCCTGGAATTGGGGCCGTCTTGCTCGATTGGCGGCATCGTTTGTCCTTGCTGAGGAACAGAATGGGTCCCTGTGGGCTGCGTGTCCCGATCATAATACATCCCAGGGTTGTAGGCGAGTTATAACGAGCCGACACCGATCGGGGGACCTGCTGACCCAGGAGGATCGCCACCGATGAGGGAGCGCCGCATCTACCGACGATAACGTCCGTGAGACGAAATCCCCAAAACGTCCTGAGACGAAATCGCCAACATTTTGATTTCACACTCTTTTCTACGCACGGACGGGTGTGCGGGGAAACTTTGACGGTGGCAACGCACGATACCGCCGCCGCCAGCCCTGCCGGAACACCTGGTGCCAGGCCCCCGAGCGAACCGCCCGCGGCATGTCGGCTGCGAATCGCAACCGACCCGCCAATCACAACCTCGGTCCGGCAGAGCGCGCACCCCTCGCCTGCCGCGCGGCGTGGCCCGGCGCATGGCGATGCGATGCGCCGCCCGAGCTTCACAACCACCGAAGATCGACAGAACGGGACCGCAAAGCGAGGAAGCCATCGGATTGGCGTCCGGGCTGGCCCGCCGACATAGACCGGCTGCCAACCGCGGTTCGCTCCAGCGCGCCTTATCGGGAAATCCGCTCCGTGTTCTCCGGTGCCCTCCGCGCAGCCTCCGTGCGAAACAAAAGGTCCATCCACCGCACGGACGCCGCTCTGTTGTCGGCGGCCGCACCGCGCCCATCCGCTAATGCAGGCTG
>Ga0335072_10002412_pt1 | contig 28991 bp, 19 predicted proteins | sample Lox_Sample_21_FD_206725 | JGI IMG/M metagenome (GOLD analysis project Ga0335072, IMG submission 206725) | Soil microbial communities from Loxahatchee National Wildlife Refuge, Florida, United States - Lox_Sample_2.1 | ecosystem: Environmental > Terrestrial > Soil > Wetlands | place: USA... | reverse complement strand
AAGTTGGTGAATCGGCGGCTCGCCTACGTGGCGGTGTCGCGCGGACGGTACGACGCACAAATCTACACCAACGACAGAACTCAGCTAGCCGCAGGGCTGGGTCGCGATGCTTCCCATCGAACCGCAACGGAGGTACGCCGGGCACCCAATTCTGCGACTAAGCGAGAGCCACGGGAGCCAGAGCGGGAACGCGAGCGAACGCGGACACAGAGTTACAGCATCGGTAGATAGATTCTGGAAGCCGAGGCTCTCCCCCAGTACTTCACAGTCAATCTCGGGTCATTCCAAATTACCCGGTAACAGCTCAGATGGGATATTCTTTCCCGTGGCTCGGATTGGCACCTGTTCGCCAATCCGGGTTCGCTTTTTACCTGACAAATGCCGCAACTGCGGCACAATAAAAATAAAATATTCGGTCTCGGAAGTGGCGAAGCTCTTGGCAATTGATCGCAGGACACTTCAGCGCTGGGTCAATCGAAGAAAGATACCGGCTCCGGTCGCAGGAATCGTGAAGGGTCGGTTGGTTAAGGTCTGGAGCGAAGCTGTACCATGGTTCTTTGGGTGGGCAACGCTGCGAAGATTCGTGCAGCGGAACCTGGCAAGAAAAAGCATGATGGACGCGACGCCGATCGGTAGAGATCAGTCGGCGCTGGGTTGCCCGAGAGCGCGTTGCACAATTTGATGCCGCTGAATTTTGCCGAGGGCTGTCTTTGGAAAAGAGTTTCGATAATGGAACCGGGCGGGAATCTTGAATGGCTCCAGCCGCCGACTACAGAAAGCCTCCAATTCGACGTGATTCAGACTGGCGCGTGGTTTCAGAACGACATACGCGTGCAGTTGCATCTCAAGCACACCTTTGGGATCTGGAATGCCGACGATGAAAGACTCGGACACAGCGGGATGAGCGTTCACGACTTTTTCGATTTCCCGCGGGTTGATCTTGCGCCCGCCGATTTTCAGGATATCGTCAACACGACCTAATAATTCCACATTGCCTTCAGAGTCAGGACGTCCCATGTCGCCAGTGCGGAAGCCGGAAACCGCAATGCGGTCCCGAGCGGAAAGGCTCTCGCCCCAGTAGCCGCAAAAGAGACCTTCGCCCTGGAGGAGAATCTCGCCCGTGTCACCAGGCGGAACGGGCTTGCCCGCGGCATCGACGACGCGGATTTCGAGGCCATGGTTCGACCCTGGCAAACGATTCAGACGGCCGGATGCACTGGGGTGCAAATAGCCGACGCGGCCTTCCGTCAGGCCGTAAGTGAGATGAATTTTAGTGCCGGGTAGAAGATCGTGTAACGCTTCTAAGCGTTCCGGGGAAACAGGTTCCGAGCCAATCTCCAGGTATCGGAGAATCCCCGGGTGGCCCCGCAGGAATTTTCCAAACTTCTCGATCATGATATTGCACGCGGCCGGAACTAGAACCAGGCCGCTGGGCCGTAGTCTCGGAATCATGCGCATGGCGGCGAAGATATCTGAGGATACGGCGACCGAACTGTTGGCGAGAATGCAGGTGAGCACGCGACGAAATGCCAGAACGTGGTGAAAGGGCAAGGGGATGGACGTGAGGTCGGAACTGGAAAGATGCAAGAAATCGCGGGTGTAGGCGGCACAGGCGATGCAGCTTCTGTGGGTATGCATGACGCCCTTGGGCGTGCCGGTTGAACCGCTGGTGAAATTGATGGTGACCACATCATCGGGGCGCGCTCCAGATAACAGCTCCGGAAGCTCATCGTCGGAACAAAACAGTTCGGCTAGCGACTCGGCGGGCAGGTGAGTGGGGGAAAGCGAACCGGGATCATAGTCTCTCAGGAAAAGGGCGCGGAAACACGAGACGCAGTCGAGTTTAAGGACACGCGCGGCAAAATTCTCGTCAGCGACCAGGACCCGGGGTACGGTTGCCTCGATAATCTGCTGTAGATTCACGGGCCGGATGGTTGGGTCGACAGGAACAGCGATGGCGCGAATTTTCCAAGCGGCGAAGCAGGCGATAAAGAACTCAGCAGAATTCGGCAACCCGATGATGATACGGTCGGCGGGCCGAATGCCATAGTGTAACAAGCGAGCCGCCAGGCGATTGGAGAGAAGTTCCAACTCGGCGTAGGAAGCCGATCCGTCGCCGCACAGCAGCCGCCCAGAACCGCGCGTGTTTCTGGCTGCAGCATGAAGCGCATCGGTCAGCAAAGCTGGACGATCCGTGAGGGAATGTGAGGATCCTCGATCGGTGGAGCGCACGGGTTATCCCCTTGTATCTCTCGGGCGGGAAAGAAACTTCTGCACGATGGGAACCAGGCCGACAAACCGAGTGCAGGCGCCGGGCAGGAAAGCCAACGCTAGCCTAGCCCGAGACCGCACGAAAGCGTACCAATTTTACTGCAAATACACAATTTGGACATAAATTCGTCACACATGTTTTGTTAGGTTCACGGTATCGCAAGTTCAAGTCAGAACGTACATCATTTTTGGTCGTGGTGTGTCTCCAGGGACAGCTGCCACGCGGCGGTTTTGTGTTCGCGCGCATGGATCGTGCCGTTAAAAGAAAGAAAAATCTACAGTTAATCATTTGAAGCAGATTGCAAGGTTCAGGCGGGGGCAACTCAACCTTGGCAAGTTCTCTATTGCCACCAAGCTCGCGCTTGGCGGCAGACTCTCACGCTAGCGATAAATGTCCAGCAATCGCTCCAATCGCTTGCGTGTATTGAGAGCAGGCAGCCCAGTCTGTTCCCATTCGGAGCGAGTGCGCTTCATCAGGGCAGCTTCCGGCAAGCAGACTTTCGGAGCAGCGCAGCGCAAGGTGGCGTTCACAACGGCGATGGAGGAATCGTAAGGCGGTGTGCCCGGTTCCTTTTCCTGCTCAGCCGCGCGAGCCATCGTGGAAGGATCGCTCTGAAAAGTGCGGACGTTGTCGATGAAGTGAATGTCCCGTTGAGGGTCGACCCGGGTACTGAGCACCCAGTTAATGGTTTCGGTATCGCGGATGTCCACGTCCTGATCAACGAAATAAATGAACTTTTGTCCAAGGCCAAACCGGGCGATCGCTTGGGCAGCACGGCAAATGTCCACGGTCTGGCGGTCGTCAATTTGAACTATCAAGACGGAAAAGGCGGCGCTTCCTCGCGCGATGGCCATGTTGCGAATTCCCTGCAAACCAAATTTACGGGTCAAATAAAACCACAATGGGCCAAGGGCGCCCAGTTCCATCACCAAGTGGCCGTCGGAGGGCGGTAGTTGCTGGACAAAGCCGCAATGAACCGGTTGACAGCGGTGCGTGATAGCGGTGACTTCGACCACTGCGGCAGGGGCGGCATCGCTGAGGTACCCAAGAACTTCGCCGAAGGGACCCTCCGTGCGCGAAGCCTCTGGCCGGACGTAGCCTTCAATCACCAGTTCTGCCCAAGCAGGCACCAGAAGGTCCACCGTTGATGCGCGTACGACTTCGAGCGGGGTACCGGAAAGTGCGCCGGCAATGCCGAGCTCGTCGAAACCATAGACTACTTTGGCGGCAGAAGCGAAAGTGACGGCCGGCGGAGCTCCAACGATCGCAGCGATGGGCATGGGCTCGCCGAGTTTCGCATATTTCTCCAGGTGTATAGCGCCGTGCTGTGATTTGCTGGCGAAGGCGAGTCCTGCGTGAGTAGCGTCATGAATCTGCATGCGGTAGATGCCCACGTTCTGCACACCGGTCTCGGGGTCTTTGGTGATAACGCTGGCGGCAGAGAGGTAGGGGCCGGCGTCCAGACCGGGAGTCCAAACGGGGGCCGGAAGGGCCAGCAGATTCACATCGGAATCCTTGTGGAGCACCTGCTGCGCGGGCGCCGAACCGACCAGGACAGGTTTGAGTGGGCATTGCATCGCCGTGGACCAGCACTGCAGCAAAGCGTCGGAAGTAGTGCCGAGAGCGGCAGCATAGGATTCCGCGTTGGGATAGAGGTTCACAACGACGGACTGCGTGTGGTTTCGGATTTTCTCAAACAAAATGGCATAAGCATCAACTTCAGCAGTGCACTCCAGAGCCCAACGGGCGATACAGGCGAGTTCCCAGTCCTTGTCAACCGGCTTGCAGACACGATGCAAGCGTCCGCTGGCCTCAAGATGATCGAGGAAGGCGCGCAACTCGAGAAATGGGCGGCTGGCCCGCGAATGAACGGCAGGAGTGGCGGTTCCCATCAGTTCGCTCGCGCCGAGAACGACCATGCCAATTCGGAAAGAACGACCGCCAACGCAGGCGAATATTGGAGCTGCCCCTGGGAATCCAGAAACGAGAAGGAAGCGTCAGCGTACCGGTAGTAGCGCTCGCGAAAACACTGTTTGTCAAAGCAGGCGATGGTGGGATCGCTACTTTTGGCGAGATCAATGAGCGAAAGCTGCACACGGGCAATGCCGTCGTTCAGGGAGGCCAGCAAGCCCCAGGAGTAGATTCCGGAGATTGTCGTGCACCCGTGACTGGTGTCGAACATGCTGCAAAAGCGGGAAGGGGCGATCCCATAGTTGGCCCGGCCGGAATAGCTGACGCGGTACCAGCCATCCGTGCCGTCAAAGAAATTTCGGAAAAGCGGCTTCTGATAATCTCCCTCAAACACATGGAACACAAATTGGTTGGCGAAGGCGTCGATGTCGGCCTGTTGAGGAAAATCGATGCCGCTAGCGTTCTTGTTCTCGTGTAAGCACCAGAGAAACATGGGAATCAAATTGAAGTGGGAAATGTCCCAGCTGGCGCCTTGTGATGGTGCTTTTTGAGAGGGAGAAGGGAAGCTCTCGCCTTCGTAGCGGGCGTAGTTCATGTCCTCGGAAGTGTCGTAATCACCGTTGAAATAGGAAGCACAGGTTCGACCGGCGGCGTCTTTGTAGGTGGTTCGAGAGAATTGAAAACGCGCCACGCCGACGGCAAGGAGGTTTTTCAGCTGGGCGATGTCATCCGGGCTCAGCAGCACGAATGCGGGATCCTGCGCATGCGCGCCAAGAAGTTCGGCGGCGACGGCAACCGCGAGGATCTCGTCGGCAATCATGATGCGCTTCTTGTAAGCGGGATTGCCCGGGGTCATGTCTTCTTGCATTCGTTGTGCGAAATTCAAACGTAAGGCGTGCTCTCTTGCCAGTAGCGGAACATAGGCGGCCACGAACTGCTTCATTGCGGGCGTGCGCTCTGACCCTTTGAGTCCAGCGATGGCGCGAACCAGACGGGCGGTCGGAAAGAAGTAGTCGGCGTTACATAGGTAGCACTCGCGCAACAGAAAGCTGCCATCGGGTTGTTTGACATACCACACCATAGTTCGAGCCGAGTCTGGTCCTGTCTCCGGTCCAAGTAACTTCTGTTTGGCGTCGGGGGCAGCGCGCATATTCTTCAGCGTGGTGAAGTACGTCTGCAGGAACAGGCTGTAGAATTTTGCCAATTCGTCGAGGCGATCGAGTTCGTGATAGGCCTGTGCGGTATTGAGCGCGACTCTGGCGGGCACCGCGGTCCAGGAAGCGTAATGGGCGATGGCCCGTTGTGCGTCCTCCGGCAACTTGGTAGCGATCCGCCATTCGTGGCTGGCGGGGTCCCAAGCGAATCCAGAGTTTGCGGTGAAGCCGGCACGAATCTTAGTCTCCCAAGCCTGGTCGAGGTAACTTTTCGTGTTTATTGTTCTGTTCTGAACGGAGATGGACTGAAGCAAGCTTTGCGCCTGCCGCGAAGCATCCTGTTCCGCCGGACGGGAGCGGTAGAATGAGCCTGTGGCGAGCAACGCAAAGCCAAGCAACACCACCTTCCGATACCAGGGACGAAAATTCAGCATAGCTTAGCGTAGCCTCCGATAAGCGATTCGGTTCACGCTGGAATTTGGTCGATCTGAAGGATCGAACCTCTCGCCAACTCGACCTGGGTGGTCACCAGCAAGCCGAAGCACCGAGAAGCGCTGGCGGCGCCAACCCCGAGCCACAGCCAGAGAAAGCCTTGAAGGAAAGGATTGTAAAATGTGGACATTCCCACATTCATGATCACTGCCAGGACCGCGATAATCAGGGTGGCCAGGATGCACATTACTTCTGCGGGTGCTTGCTCCAGCAAAAAAGGGGCCTGGCGAATGGCGCGGTAGCCTCGCCGGACAATGTATAAGGGATAGAGGTAGTAAGCGAGGAACACGGCGAATCCAACGACACCCTTCTCGCGCAAAACACCAAGGGCTTCACTGTCGACGACGCGTTCTCCACTTTGGAAATAGGCCTTTCCGGTGCCGTGCCCTAAAACGGGCGAAGCGAGAAAGTCGCGCCAGCCCTGTCGCCATACATCGTCGAGGCGCTGACGGAGCGAGTCGACACTCAGAGGATCCTGCAGGGTCTGGTAGCGCTCAAGCGTGCGTTGATTGCTGCCCGCCACGTTGGCATACAACCACACCACGGCTGGCAGGACCAGGGTCAAAACGGCTATCCGTCCGAAAGTGCGCCGGCCGATGGATGCCATCAAAAGCAGGACCAACAATAGACCGATAGAGATGGTCAGCAGGCCATACCGCGAGCCGGTCATGATCAGAGTGACCATGCAGGCACCGGCGGTGAGAGCGTTACAAAACGCGTTGCCAACGCGAAACAGCGCCGCAAGGACAAACAGAATGACACACCAGGTCATCAACTGCCCGAGCACGTTCGGGTTGCCGACGGTGCCGTAGACACGCCGGGCGTACTCAAGCAGCAGGTCGATATGCCCACCGACGGAGTAGTACGGATTCAGACGGTAGGCGAAGCCCAAACCCAAAAACTGTCCCCAGGCATAAACGCAAACCAGAAGAGCGGCAGCAGAAAACCATCCCATTAATCGGCGCAAGCCCAGGTCGTCCAAGGCGGCTTCGTAGGCCAGGGTAAAAAAAGCAGCCGGGAGGAAGACCTTCGGCAAGTCATACAAGTCGCGAAGGACAACCGGGTGTCCGAGAACCGCTCCGCCGTACCAGGTGGAAAGCACATTGCACAACAAAAAGGCGGCGGCAATGCCCATCATCCAATTGAAACGAATGGGGCGAACGACACCAATCAGGTACAGCCAAAGATAGACTCCCACGATCAACGGAAGCAAAATCTGCTCGACCTTGAAGAACGGCAGGTCGGAGGAAAGGAAAATGGCTGGCGCGGTAATGGATAAGCAAATCATGCCGATCACGCAAGCCTGAGCCAAAGTGCGTCGTATCCAGAAGCGATCGGCATTATTCATGAAGTTGGTGACCGGTCTTAGCGCGGCGCGGCATTTGTGAATCCGCTGTAACCCTGCATCCGAAAACCCGAGGGGGAGTCTAAAGCACAAGAGGCAAGCAACTGTTACCCAGAATTTGCTGCAACGTGAAAATTGGGTTGGTCGAGGGGGAGCCACGGCCACAAGGTCCAGTTTTCATGCAGCTTTCATTTTTCAATAACATGTTGCCGATAGGCTCCGCTCACCAACAAACGCGCAATTAACCGTTCGGTATTCAAACGGCAAATTGTCGAACGGGAGTATTCACTGCCGTTTAGTAGTGCGTTCCGGCTACCCGTGTTGTTGGTTATCGTTTTTTTTTCTTGACGAACGACAGCACATGGGAGTCATAAGGCGAAGCTTTACCTACTCTACCCTGAACGAACGCAGTCACTCGAGGACGGAAATGGCCGTGGGAGACGGATGGTACGCGGTGTACACGAGGTTTCAGCACGAAAAGACGAGTGCGGCCTGTTTGGAGAAGAAGGGGTTTGAGGTGTTCGTGCCGGTGTATCGGGCGGTGCATCGTTGGAGTGATCGCAATCGAACCGTGATCCTACCTTTGTTTCCCTGTTACCTGTTCGTGCGCACCGGTTTGCATCGGAAGGCGGATGTACTGCAAACCAAGGGAATCCGCCACATGGTAGAGAGCGCCGGGCGAGGCTGCGAGGTGAGCGAGGAAGAAATTGCCGGCTTGCGCCGGATCTGCCATTTCGAGAGCCGAGTGCAGCCCCACGCTTTTTGGGAACAGGGTGATCGTGTGCGAATCCGCAGGGGCCCGCTGTGTGGGATTGAGGGAATTTTGAAACGTGAAAAGAACGAGTATCGAATCGTGGTGTGCATCGAACTGCTGAAAAAAGGTGTCTCGGTGGAAGTGGACCGGATGGATGTTGAACGGCTGCCGGAAGAACGAGTCGCTTCGCGGCCCACTTGCGGCGGCAGCCATTCACTCCCTGCCGTCCTTGCGAACCTCAACGTGGAAAGACGGGCGTAAATTCGCCGCTGGTGCTTGTATGGAACTTGACGAGCAGGTGTTTCGAAAGCAATTTGGCTCCCCGGGCAACAGAGCCTGGAGCCTCAGCGCCATGGGAGACGGACCGAGCAGCCTGACATGGGAGCAGGCGGTACGTGTTCTGCGCAAACGGCGGAAGTTGATCGGCTTCACGGTCTTGGGGATGATTGCGCTGGCCGTGGCCGCGGCACTTCTGATGCACGACGTTTATCGTCCAACCGCGCGGCTTGAAATCGACCCGGTGGGAGGAGAAATCAACGCGCTGCAGGAGATTGAAGGCTCTCGCTCGCAAATCGATCAGGATTATCTCGACACGCAAGTACAGGTACTGCAGAGCGACGGTTTGGCCATGGGGGTGATCCGCAACCTGCGGCTGGACCGCAATGCCGAATTCGTTCACGGGAGCACTGGCGCTGGGGTACCGAAAGCATCGCAGGTTCCGGGCGCCGCGTCCCATCCGCACTCCTATTTGCAAGAGCAACTCGAACTGGCGACCACAACCCCCGATGAGGCCAAAGCTCTGCAAGTTTTTCGTTCGAAATTGTCGGTGTCCCCCGTGCGGGGGAGCCATCTTGTGGAGGTCAGCTTCGCCAGCCGCGATCCCGAAACAGCTCAGCGGGTGGTCAATTCGTTAATCACGCAGTTTCTGGATCGAAACTATCGCGACCGTTACACCACCACGATGGAAGCGTCGGACTGGCTCTCCGGGCAGCTCGACGAGTTGCGACGGAAAGTGGACCACTCAACAAAAGCCGTGGCCAAGTACCAACGCCACCATGGTTTGGTCGATAGCGACGAAAAGGAGGTGCCCTCCGGCGAACTGTTGAGCGATGTCAGCCGTCAATTAAGTGACGCGCAGGCGGACCGTATCCAGGCAGAAGCTTCCGTGCGCATGATCGATGCGGGACAAGGGGATGCTATTGGGGCACTCCGGGATGATGTGGTGTATCAAGCGTTGTTGACGCGGCTTGCCGACGCACGCGGTCAGCTGGCTCAAGCCAAGACCATTTATGGCGATGAGAACACGACGGTAAAGAAGCTCAACGGGGAAGTGGAAGAACTGGCAGTGCAGGTCGACGCCGAACGCGAACGGGTGGTGCGCCGCGTACGCGCATCGTTCGACACGGCCAAGTCGCGCGAGAACATGATGCAGGGCGAGCGCCAAAGGCTCCTTGCGCGCATGGGCGACGTCAGTTCGCACCTCGTCGAATATCGCATGCTGAAGAACGAAGCCATGGCGGATGCGACGTTGTACAACACGCTGCAGGCCAGGCTTTTGGAAGCGGGCATCTATGCCGGGCTAAAATCCGGCAACATTCGAGTTATCGATATGGCGCCATTGCTGCGCAACCCCACAGGCCCACGGCGTGGATTGATTATCGCCGGCGGTGTAATGCTCAGCGCGTTTCTAGCAGTGGTTTTGGCCTTTGTTTCGGAGAGCTTCGATAACACCGTGTGCATTCCGGACGACATCTCGAACTGGCTGCGAGTGCCTTCGCTGGCGGTGGTGCCATCGGTAATGGTCGGCCAGAAGAGAGAAACGCGTTTGCCCGAGGGGGCGGTCCGTTTCCCAGAGTTGGAAGAATCGGCCAATTCGCTGCCGAAGGTGTTCTGGTCAGGGACGCAAACGGCCGAGGCGGAGGCGGTAAGAACGCTACGAACAGCGGTGTTGCTGCCGTCGCTGGGAGCGGTGCCCAAGGTGATTCTGGTGTCGTCGCCGGGCTCCGGGGAAGGAAAAACCACGGTAGCGCTGAATTTGGCGGGGGCGTTGGCGCAGCAGGGCTCGACATGCCTGATCGAGGCGGATATGAGGCGCCCAGTGCTTGGCCCTGCGTTGCGAATCGAGACAGAAATCGGCCTCGGAGAGATTCTGCAAGGCAACGGAGAAGTTACGAAAGCGTTGGCGACGGTGCAGGGCATTCCCGGATTAGCGGTATTGACAACAAAAGGGCTGCCAGCGAGCCCAGCCGATTTGCTGGCGTCCGAACGGATGAGAGCAACGGTGCGGGCAGTGCGCGAGCTATTTCAGTTCGTCATTATTGACTCACCTCCGATCCTTCCGTTCTCAGATGCGCAAACGCTGGCTTCACTTTCCGATGCGGTGATTTTGGTGAGCCGCCATGGAACAACAACGCGACGCGCGATCATCCGCGCTGCCGAGTTGTTGAGCAGCACCAGGGCGCATTTGTTGGGCGTGGTGTTGAACGATATGGACATCACTTCGGCGGATTATCACTACTTTAATTACGGTTACAGCTGGGCTTTAAGCGCCCGGCAGTACAAGCGCGTGCTCCCCAGCTCAGAATTTACAAAAAATGAGCGCGAAAAAGCGAAGGGCGCACATGCCTGAGGGTGGTTAGTGGCGGACAGCGGGAGGTGGGCAAAAATGAACAGAGCGCACACAAAATTCGCGGCTGCCGTCCTCGGGTTAACTCTTGCGGCTTGCCTGCCCGGCCTGAGTTTCGGCAAGCAGGATGACAACGCCAAATCTGACGCAAACATGCCAGTCGAGGACTATAAGCTTGGCCCCGCGGATGTCGTGGTCGTTTCCGTTCCGGACGCGCCAGAATTCGGAGGCAAGTTCCGCGTTAGCGATTCCGGGACCATTGATGTTCCGGGGAGCGGCGAGCCAATCCATGCGGAGGGGCTGACAACCGCGGAGTTGGCACACGCCATCGCGAAAGCGCTGGTCGAAGCGAAGCAACTGAGGGATCCGCGTATCAGCGTGTTCGTGGACGAGTACCACGGACGCACGGTCACAGTGCTAGGCGCAGTGGCAAAGCCCGCAGTTTATCCGCTGACCAAGCGGACCAATGTTCTGGAAGCGATTTCGATGGCGGGAGGGACACTTCCCGCGTCCGGGAATACCATAACGATCGTGCGCGGTGAAGCGAGTGCGGAGGCGACGAACACAGTTCCGGGTTCTACCACCGTCGTGCGTATCAGCGATCTGGTAAAAGGCAAGGACCTGGCGAACCAAATCGAAATACGTAACGGCGATGTGATTACCGTGTCGTCGGCCGAGGTCGTGTATGTGGTTGGCGCGGTGATAAAACCGGGTGGCTACGCCATGCCCGATCCAGGAGCGGGAGTGAGCGTAGTGCAAGCCGTGGCGTTAGCCCAGGGACTAACAGGCGTTGCGAGCAGCCATGCGGTCGTTGTCCGGCAATCCACCCAGCAGGTCCGGCAAGAGATTCCTGTGGACCTGCGGCAGATGATGGCGGGAAAAATCGGGGATGTGTCGTTGGTTCCCAACGATATCTTATACGTTCCAGCGAGCGGTACGCGCCAGACGCTGAAGTACCTGGGAGAGATGGCCATGAACGCCGTCAATGGAGCGGCTTTTTACGGAATTGGATACCGCATCGCAGGTATTCCATGAAATGACAGCAGTCCCAACGGGAGCAACTATGACTTCGTCGGTGAGTGTGGCAGCAGGGAAAGAACCATCTGAAAAGGCATCTAGTTCTGTCGAGCGCAAGGCGCAAGCTTTCGATTTTCTTGACCTAAAGGCGCAATTCTCCACCATCCGCGAGGACGTGATGGCTGCGATCACTAAAGTCATGGAATCGCAGATGTTTATCCTCGGGAAGGAAGTGCAGGCTTTCGAGGAAGAATTCGCGAAAGCATTTGAGTGCAAGCACGCGGTTTCATGCGCCTCCGGTTCGGACGCATTGGTGCTGGCACTGATGGCCGCAGGTATTAGCGCGGACGACGAAGTGATCACCAGTCCGTTTACGTTCGTGGCCACGGCCGGTTCGATTGCGCGCGTAGGCGCGAAGCCGGTGTTTGTAGACATCGATCCGCACACGTACAACATTAACGCTGACGAAATTGCCCGGGCGATTACCTCGAGAACGCGAGCGATCATGCCGGTGCATCTGTTTGGATTGAGCGCCGACCTGAGTGCCATTCTCAAGATCGCCAAAGAACACAACCTGGTGGTGGTTGAAGACGCCGCTCAAGCTGTTGGGGCCACTTATGAGGACTCGTACGTGGGGAACTTTGGGCAGTACGGGTGTTTTAGTTTCTTTCCATCGAAGAACCTTGGCGGCGCGGGTGACGGTGGGATGATCACCACGCAGGATGCTGAATTGGCCGACCGTTTGCGGCTGCTCCGGGTGCACGGAAGCCGGCAAAAATACAAACACGAGATTCTTGGCGTGAACAGCCGGCTGGATGCTTTACAAGCCGCGATTTTGCGCGTCAAACTGCCGCACTTGGAAAGCTGGACGGAAGCACGGCGCCGGCATGCACAGCGCTACCGCGAACTATTTGACAAAGCGGGGCTGCAGGACATCGTTGTGGCACCCACCGAACCGTCCGCTTCCAATCGCCACGTATATAACCAGTTTTCGATCCGCGCCCCGCAGCGAGACGGTCTGAAGGAACATCTGCGGTCGTGCGGCATCCCCACAGAGATTTATTATCCGGTGCCGTTGCACGTTCAGCCGGCCTTTGCGTATCTGGGATACGAACAAGGACAATTTCCGAACGCAGAAGCGGCCAGCCGCGAGATTCTCTCTTTACCTGTTTTCCCGGAATTAACGGAAGCGCAACAAACTTTAATCGTGGATTCAATCGCGAAGTTCTATCTTTCCTGAGCAACAGCGCAATCCATTTTGTACAGATCGCCTCCGAGCAGGGGGACAAAGTGTGGGGGTGTGGTATGAACTCAAGTGAGCCGGCTAAAGTTGGTGTGATCGGATGTGGTTATTGGGGCAAGAATCTGGTTCGGGTTTTCTCGGAACTGGGAGCTCTGGCAGGCGTATGCGATGCGGATGCCGGGCGAGCCGCAGAGTTGGGCAAGACCTATAACGTTCCGGCAACCAACCAGCCCGAGGATTTACTGGGCGCACGAGAGATTGCCGGTGTGGCGATCGCGGCCCCGGCGGCCCAGCACTTCAGTCTAGCAAAACAGGCGTTACTCGCAGGCAAGGACGTGTTTGTAGAAAAGCCGCTGGCTCTTCGCTTAGAGGACGGCGAGGAACTGGTGGGACTGGCGCAGCGCCAATCGCGCGTATTGATGGTCGGCCACTTGCTTCACTATCACCCCGCCATCGTGGCGCTGGGAAATATGATCCGCGAAGGAGAACTGGGGCGCATCGAATACATCAGTTCTTCGCGGCTGAATCTGGGGCGGCTGCGCACGGAAGAAGACATTTTGTGGAGCTTTGCGCCACATGACATTTCGGCGATTGTTCATCTGCTGAAAGAAGACCCGTCCAACGTGGCGGCGCAGGGCGCCAGCTATCTGAATCACCAAATTTCCGATGTCACGCTAACGATTCTGAGTTTTGCGAGCGGGGTGAAGGCGCATATCTTCGTGAGTTGGTTGCATCCTTTCAAGGAACAAAAGCTGGTCGTCGTGGGTAGCCAGAAAATGGCGGTGTTTGATGACACCCAGGCCGAGACGAAGTTAGTGGTGTATCCCCACCGGATCGAGTGGGTGGACCGGGTGCCCGTGGCGCGGCGGATGGAAGGGCAAGTGGTTCCTCTGCCAAAAGAAGAGCCGCTGAAGAACGAGTGCGAGCATTTTCTGGAACGTGTCCGCGACAGGAAGAGACCAAATACGGACGGAGAGAATGGCCTGCGTGTCTTGAGAATCCTGCACATGGCCAGCGAGTCGATTCGGCGCCACGGCGAGCCGGTGCCTTTCAAGAGCAAACCACGGCCGGATTATTACGTAGATCCGTCAGCGATTGTGGAACAGCCGTGCGAGGTGGGTGAGGGAACGAAGATCTGGCACTTTTCGCACGTCATGCCTAAATGCAAAATCGGCCGTCATTGCAATCTCGGACAAAACGTTCATGTGGCCAGCGGCGTGCGCATTGGCAACAACGTGAAAATCCAGAACAACGTTTCGTTGTACGCCGGCGTGGAACTCGAAGATGACGTTTTCTGCGGGCCTTCTATGGTGTTTACCAACGTCATTACACCGCGGAGCCATGTGAATCGCCACTCGGAGTATCAGAAGACACTGGTAAAGCGGGGAGCGACGCTGGGCGCCAACTCCACGATCGTTTGCGGTGTGAACGTAGGACGCTATGCGTTTATTGGAGCCGGTGCGGTGGTGACGAAGGATGTGCCGGATCACGCGCTAATGGTTGGAGTACCGGCGCGGCAGATTGGGTGGTCGTGCGAATGCGGGGTCCGTCTGCAACCAACCGGAGATTTGTGGACCTGCGAGGGCTGTGGAGCTGCCTATGTCCTGGCCGACGGAGTCTTAAGCGCAGCTTCCACCTCATATCCCCCTTCCGCAGAGATGCCCGCGGCACTCGGAGCTGCGGCTGGTGAGAACTGAACCAGCTCAAGTGCGCAGTGGAATGCCCTCTGTGACGCCAACTATGACGCAAAGCAGCCCCTCGCCCATGAGGCCGAGTGGTCGGCCCTATCGCGTCGTGGCTCACGGGTTGGCAAACTTCTGCCGCCTGCTGCCGGGAATGTTGCAAAGCGAAGGGTGGGAAGTGCTTGATCGTTCCGGGCATCGGCCGAGGCAGGTGTTCGAATTGGTGAAGGATCTAGCGCAGTGTGACCTGGCTTACACCTGGGGCGGAAGAATCAGCATGGGGAAGTTCTTGTGGGTTGCGAGGCTGATGGGCAAAGAGAAAATCGTGATGCTGTGGTCGGGAAGCGATGTGTTATTTGCCCGAAACGAGCTCGCTTCGGGACTGCGTGCGCCGTGGATTACGGACAGAATTCACTGGGCGGTATCCCCGTGGGTGGCAGAGGAAGTACGCGCGCTGGGATTGGCCTGCGAACATGTGCACGCGTACGCGATCCCGCAAGTAGCCAACCCCAAGCCGCTCCCGAAACGCTTTTCGGTTTTGCTGTACGTGGCGGATGCCGCCAAGGCGGAATTGTATGGGTGGGATCGCATGGTGGAAGTCGCGGCCAAGCTGCCCAAGGTGCAGTTCAATTTGTGCGGGCTGCCGCCCGGGCAAAATCTCATTGGCCCGTCGAACATCAGCATCCAGCACTGGACGGACGATTTTGCGCCTGTTCTGGAGGGTAGCACCGTTTATTACCGCCCGGTCCGGCACGACGGCCTGTCGTTTTCTGTGTTGGAGGCACTCGCCCACGGCCGTCATGTGCTGTACAGCTACCCGCTGACTGGTTGCGTGCACGTGGCGAGTGTGCCGGAGGCTTGCCGGCAACTGGAACTGCTGCTGGATATGCATGAATCCGGGATGCTGCGTAGGAACGAAGAAGGTCGCCGCTACGTAGCCGAGCATTACGCACCAGACATGGTCCGATCGGAATTGCTGCAGCGGTGGGAAGCCATTATTAATTCTCCGGCGTGAGCAAAACGGTTCAGAAAATATGCGAGCACAGCGGCCAAATGTGAAGGAAAAGTGGATCAGCATAGTGGGCGCGCGCCCACAATTCGTTAAGCTGGCGCCGCTGTCTCGCGCCGTTAATGACCACAACCGGCGGTTCCCGGACTCTCCTATCGAGCATCAGATCCTGCACACCGGCCAGCATTACGATCGCGAAGTCGCTGATGTGTTCTTTGAGCAGATGCGCATTCCCACGCCGCGCTACAACCTGGGAGTCGGTTCGGGCTCGCACGGAACACAGTTAGCGCGAATGCTGGCGCGCATGGAGCCCATTCTCTGTTCGCAGGCGCCGGCTTGGGTGATCGTCTACGGGGACACTAACTCAACCCTGGCGGGCGCTCTGCTGGCGGCACGCCTTGGTCTGCGGCTGGCACACATCGAGGCGGGTTGCCGGAGCGGAGACCTTTCGCAGCCGGAAGAACAAAATCGAATCATCGCGGACCAGTTCAGCACATTGTTGTTCGCAGCATCGAAGAAGAACCAGGCGAATCTTCACCAAGAGGGAATCGGTCTGGAACACGATCCGCTGCGGCGCAGGATCGTGGTGGTCGGTGACATTTTGCTGGACGCCCTGCTGCAGAACCTGACCATTGCCGAGGAAAACAGCGCGGACATTCTGCAGGAACTGCAAGTGGAGTCCGGGCGTTATTGCCTGCTCACCCTTCATCGCGCTGAGAACACCGATAATGTCGACCGCCTGCGAGATATCGTCAAAGGGGTCAGCGAAATCGGTAGTCCGGTGATCTTCCCGGTACATCCGCGGACACGGGAGGCCCTGAAACATGCGGGTATCTCGCTCAACGGGCACATTCGACCTATTGAACCGCAGGGTTACCTGCAAATGCTGGTGCTTCAGAAAAATGCCAGCCGGATTTTGACGGACTCCGGCGGAGTACAAAAAGAGGCTTTTTACTTGCGGGTTCCGTGCATCACGTTACGGGAACGCACGGAATGGGTGGAAACCGTGACCGCCGGCGCTAACCGTCTGGTATCTGCCAATCCTTCGGCTATCGCGGCGGCGGCAAGCGAGGAGTTTCAGCCAGATTGGGTGGCTTGCCATTATGGCGAGGGGAAAACCGCGGAGCAGATCGTGACGGAATTGATGTGCGACAAAGCCATGGCGCGATCAACTTGCGCTTCGTAACTTCATGGAGAACGGGAGCCCAGAGTGGAGCGTCTGAAGATTGTGCATTTGACCTCGGTTCACAGCGCGCTGGATCCGCGGATTTTTAAGAAGGAATGCCGCTCCTTGGCCCGCGCTGGATTTGACGTCACGGTGGTGGCTCCTTATGCGAACGACGCGGTCGAAGAGGATGTGCACATCCGGCCGGTGAAGAAATACGAATCAAGATTTGCGCGCGTGACGCGCACGGTGCTGCAGGTGTTCCGGGAAGCCAAGCGTTTGGATGCCGACGTCTACCATTTTCATGATCCGGAGCTTATTCCCGTCGGGCTGCTTCTGCGCACGAGTGGAAAGAAAGTGGTGTACGACATTCACGAAGACCTGCCCAAAGACATTCTGGTCAAGGACTATCTGCCTCGCTGGAGTCGTCCGCTGATTTCCTGGGTGGCGGATCGCGTGGAGCGAGCTGCCTGCCGAAATTTGTCAGCGCTTGTCTCAGTCACGCCATCCATCGCGGAGCGTCTGCATTCGGCTAACCACCGCATCATCATTTTGTATAACTATCCTTACGCAAACGAACTGGCCGATTGCGGTTCCTGGGAAAAACGCCGAATGGCGGCTACGTATGTGGGCACGGTTTCCCCGCAACGAGGGATTGCGGAGATGGTCCTTGCCATGGGGCTTCTTGCCGACTCGTATGGGGCGACCTTGGAAATTGCCGGTGATTGTATGCCCGAGGAGGTCAAGAGCCTGCGAGGTTGGGAACGGGTGCACTTTTATGGAGCGCTGGACCAGCCGACAACCTATCGTCTGTTGCAAAGTGTGCGGATAGGTGTGGTTTGCGAACATCCAGTGCCGTCGTTCCTCGAAGCCGTGCCGGTGAAGCTATTCGAATATATGGGTGCGGCCCTACCGGTGATTGCCTCAGATTTTCCGCTGTGGCGCGAAATGCTTCAAGGAGTTGATTGCGCAATTTTCGTCGACCCGCTCAACGCCCAGGAAATTGCCGACGCGATGGAATACCTGCTCAGCCATCCACGTGTGGCGGAGGAGATGGGACGGCGGGGACAGTCTGCGGTGATGGAGCGATTCAACTGGACGACGCAGTTTCCCAAATTAGTGGGGTTGTATTCGGAACTGGCGGGGCAGCCATGTGCGGTATAGCGGGCATAGTCTCCGAGCAGGGCTTCGAGCCGCGTGACCTGATCCGCATGACGGGAATGATCGACTATCGCGGTCCGGATGGCTTTGGGTTCGCGTTTGCTGGATTTGGAGAGCAACCGTTCCTCGAAGTGATTCACAACGAAGAACGGGAGCCGCTAAAGCGGAATGCGACCGTAGGCCTGGGAAATCGAAGGCTGGCGATTCTGGATGTTTCTACCGCAGGAAGCCAGCCGATGCAGAGCAAAGATGGGGCGTACACCATCACCTTTAATGGCGAGATCTACAACTTCAAAGAACTGCGCCAACTGCTCGAGGGTGAGGGCTTTTCATTTCGCACCGGAACCGATACGGAAGTGATCCTGTGCGCTTATCAATTGTGGGGCGAAGAGTGTCTGCAGCGTTTCAACGGTATGTGGGCCTTCGCGCTTTTGGACATGCGGCGCAAACGCTTGTTCTGTTCCCGCGATCGCTTCGGAGTAAAGCCATTTTATTATGCCAGCTGCAATGGCAAGTTTTTCTTTGCCTCGGAGATCAAACAGATCCTGGAGGTTTCCGGGCTGGCGCGAGTTGCGAACGCGGAAACCGCCGTTGATTTTCTGGAATGGGGCCTTCTGGACTGCTCGGAACGGACGTTTTTCGAAGGGATTTACCAACTGCGCGGCGGCCATTGCTTGAGCTTGGATCTTGCTGGTCCTGGCGAGCCGGTCATTCGGCGCTACTGGGATTTGCAGACAGAACCGGTACAGCCGATCCGGGATCAAGAAGCCATTGAAGAATTTCAAGATTTGTTCAGCAGCGCGGTGCGGTTGCGGTTGCGTAGCGACGTGCCCCTGGGGATTTCCTTGAGCGGAGGGCTGGATTCTTCAGCAGTCGCGTGTCAAGCGAAACAGCTCTGCTCGGAATCCCCGCTTCAGACCTTTTCGGCTTGCTTCACTGATCCAGAAATCGATGAGCGAAAATACGTGTCGGCGGCGGTAAGCGCGATCAAGGGAATCAGTCACCGGTCGTTTCCCGAAGCGGAATCGTTTTGGAAAAACCTTAACAAAATGACGTACCACCAAGACGAGCCCGTGGGAAATCCCGCGGTGTTCGCGCAATGGTGCGTGATGGCCGAGGCGCGTAAGCAGGGCGTTCCCGTTATTCTTGGTGGCCAGGGCGGAGACGAATCGCTGTGCGGCTACCAGAAATATCAATTCTTCTATTGGTGGCATCTTTGCCGCCAGGGTAATCCACAGGTGCTGCGGGAGTGCCTCATGTGGCTGCGTCAGGGCACCACTTCGCACTGGACCGTTTCCGCGGCGGCCCGTTATTTGCCGGGACCTTTGCGCAACGTGCTGTCCGTCACCGAACGCATCGGCACGAAGCAGATTCACAAGATGGCGGGGAGTACGCGACCCGCCCTGGGCTCGGGGAAGACGCTGGCCGAGCGCCAGAAGATCGATCTGCTGGTGACCAGCATTCCGACGCTGTTGCACCACGAGGACCGCACGTCAATGGCTCATTCCGTGGAGTCCCGGTTGCCGTTTATGGACTACCGCGTAGTGGAATTTCTGATACGTTGCCCAGCGTCACTCAAATTGCGCGACGGGTGGAGCAAGTGGGTGTTGCGAGAATCCTTGCAAGGCATCTTGCCGGAGGAAATCCGGCTGCGCCGCAGCAAACTGGGATTTAACATTCCTGAAAAACAATGGATGCACACGGGACTGCAAAATGGCTTACGGAGTTTGCGGGAAGCCCCTGATCTCCGCATGTCCCGGTTCATAGACCCGATGAAGTTGAGCCGGGAATGTCGCGAAACGGTGGAACGCAAGAGCCATGCATTGGCGCCGGACCTGCTTTTCCGGGCCATATCTCTGGAGACCTGGGCGCAGCTGTTTGCGGTGAACTAAGAAACCCATGAGATTTCTCATACTAACACAGTATTTTCCACCGGAAATTGGAGGGGCCCAAACCAGGCTGAGGTCCTTCGCCGCAGAACTTGTCCATTTGGGGCATGAAGTCGAGATCGTCACCGCGAAACCGAACTATCCGAAGGGCGCGTTCTTCCCAGGTTATGAAAAGGGCTTGTACCTCCGCGAGGAACTCGACGGCTGTACTGTTCACCGAGTATGGATTTACCCGGCGGTTGGGAGCGGTTTAAAGCGGCTGTTGAACTACATTTCATTTACGATTTTGTGTTTATACGGGCTATATCGAGCGCAGAGGCCCGACTACGTTTTTGTGGAAAGCCCCCCTTTGTTTCTGAGCATAGCTGCTGTGGTTGCGAGAATGTTCTGGCGTGTGCCGTTTATCTTCAATGTCGCGGACTTGTGGCCCGACGTGATCGTGGACGGTGGATTCATGAAAGAGGGATGGGTTATCAGCGTTCTACGCAAACTGGAACGCTGGAGTTATCGGCGCGCTGCCTATGTGAATGCCGTGACGGATTCGATTCTGCGCATACTGCGCGACGAAAAATCCGTTCCTGCGGAGAAATTGCTGTACCTGCCCAACGGTGCGGATACGCGCAGATTCCGTCCGAGACCGCCCGATGAGGACTTGAAGGCCAAGTTGGGCCTGAGCGACAAAAAAATCGTGTTGTGGGCGGGCACTTTGGGTTTAGCCCATGGTTTGGACAAAGTGTTGGCGGCCGCAAAGCTTTTGCAGGATGTGCCGGAAGTGCATGTTCTGTTCGTTGGAGACGGATCCGCCCGTGAAGAGCTGCTGAGCTTGCGAGATGAATGGCAAATTCGCAACGTCAGTTTCCATCCGCCGGTCTCTTTGGACGAGATTGCCGCGTATTACTCGATCGCGTTTTGCGGCCTGGCCTCGCTGATTGACATCCCGCTGTTCGAGGGGGCTCGACCGTCGAAAATCTTTCCAGTGCTGGCCTCCGGGAAGCCTTTGATCTTCGCAGGAAAAGGGGAAACCGCAGAGCTGGTGGAAGCAGCGAACGCGGGGATTGTTGTGCCGCCGGGAGACGAACGGTTGCTCGCCGACGCCATTTTGAAGTTGCTGCATAGCCCAGAACGGTGCGAGCAACTCGGAAAAAACGGACGGCGGTTCGTGGAAGAGCATCTGCAGTGGTCCCGGCTAGTTCAGGACTGGCTGGCGCAGCTGGAACTCCGCTCAGGGCGTCAACAACCCGCTACTGCAACTTTGTCGCAAGTTTCTGGATAGAAGCAGTCGGCTAAGGAGTCTGTTTATGACCAGCGGTTCACAGGTGCTTGCACGCGAAGGCAACGCGTTCGTGCCTTGCTTCCGCGCCTCTCTCGGGCAAGAGGAGAAGGACGCGGTATTGGCGGTTCTGGAGAGCGGCTGGCTGACTACCGGTCCGCGAGCAAAAGAGTTCGAGGCGCAGTTCGCTGCTTTCACGGGAGCGTCGCATGCGGTCGCGTTGAGTTCCTGCACGGCGGCGTTACATTTGGCGCTTGCGGCCTTGGGGTTAAGGGAGGGCGATGAAGTTGTCCTACCGACAATGACCTTCGCTTCGTCTGCGGAAGTGGTTCTCTATTTCGGAGCCCGGCCAGTGTTGGTGGATTCCGGTCCAGGGTTGTTTCACATGGATACGGAGCAAATCGAGGCGGCCATTACGCCAAGGACTAGGGCCATCATTCCTGTTCACTATTCCGGCTATGCGTATCAGCTCGATCACATTCTGGAGATTGCCAAACGGCATGGTGTAAAAATCGTCGAGGATGCCGCGCACGCGTTTCCGTCGAGTTATCAGGGAAAGATGATCGGCACATTTGGCGACATAACTTGTTTCTCCTTCTACGCCACGAAGACAATTACGACCGGCGAAGGGGGAATGTTGACCACCGAGGACGCGGAAATTGCCGATCGCGTGCGCATCCTAAGCCTTCATGGCATAAGCCGTGACGCCTGGAAACGTTACACCTCCGAAGGCTCTTGGCGCTATGACATTGGCGCGATCGGATACAAGTACAACCTCACAGATCTGCAAGCAGCGATCGGAATTGCCCAGCTTCAGAAATGCGAGGCCATGCGAGCTAGGCGAGCAGCGATCGCCGAACGATACACCCGGGAGCTTTCGTCGATGGAGGGATTTCTTGCGCCGGCCGCCGCGCCCGCGCAGGTGGAGAACGCCTGGCACTTATACGTGGTGCAGGTGGATACCGAGGTTCTGCGTCTGAATCGCGACCAGGTGATCGAGGAATTAAAGGCTCGTGGCATTGGAAGCTCCGTTCATTTCATTCCATTGCACCTGCACAGTCTCTATCAACAGTACTGCGGATATCGTGAGGGGCAGTTCCCCAATGCCGAAAAGCATTTTTCTGGCGCCATCTCGCTTCCGTTTTTCGCCGATCTCGGTTTCGAGGAGCAGGGGCGGGTGCTGGAAGCGCTGCGCGACATTGCAAAAAGCTATCGACGCTAACCTGGCAAACGATATGGGCCAATGGAACCTCTATTCGCGATTCGGGAAAAGGCTGTTTGACGTTGCCGTTTCCGTAGCCGGCTTACTGCTGTTGAGCCCGTTACTTTGTGTCGCTGCGGTCTGCGTGCGCCTAGGTTCTGCCGGTCCGGCGCTGTTTTCGCAATTACGAACCGGCCGATTCGGCGAGCCATTCCGGATATTCAAGTTTCGCTCAATGCGGGTGGCGCCGCCGAATGCCGGACCTTTATTAACCGCGTCGGGGGACGCTCGCATTACGCCGATTGGGCGCTGGCTGCGAAAGAGCAAGATCGACGAACTGCCGCAACTCTATAACGTGTTGGCGGGCGACATGAGTTTTGTGGGGCCTCGCCCCGAAGTTCCCCGGTACACGGAGTTGTATACGGAAAGGCAGAAGGGAGTCTTGCAGGTTCGGCCAGGAATAACCGGTCCGGCGATAATTGTGAATGAAGAGGAACTGCTAGCCGGCAGTGCGGATCCCGAAAGCCTGTACGTCTGTTCCATCATGCCCGCGAAACTGGAAGTGGATTTGGCATACTGCGCGAATGTGTCGTTATTGGGAGATCTGAAGGTCATTTTTGTGACGCTCTTCCGGATTTTCTATCGGCGCCCCGATTCCGGTTCCCCGGGCTCTATCCAACATTTGATTCCGAACTCCGACCTGTTGCGCGATCAGCGATGAGCGGCTATCGTCCCGTGTAAACCTCGCGGCGATTTTTTTGACAGCGCGTCTGACTTTTCACCGGCATGTAATCGCTCACTCACATGGGTTCGTTATTGTCCCGCCACGTTCTGTTTTTGCCTGCTAACCGAAAGCCGTACGCGTACCCGTCCGGTACGAGTTTGGAGCGAGTGTTGAACGCCCGTTTCCATCTATGGTTTGAGCGAAGCGCCCGAGCGCTCGTGGATTTTATCGCCGTGCAAGTGGCTGGCGTGTTCTCGCTGCTCTATATCGACCTGCGTGGGCACGGCGGTATCAGCGAAGCGACGCTGGGGCACTACTACATTCACACCTTCCTGCCGATCTCCTTGGTGTTCCCCTTAGTGCATTCGCTCTTTGGGCTGTACACGAAACTGCGTGGTTACACCCTGGGTTATAAACTGCGTACTGCGGCCCTAAGCGCATCTGTGGCAACTATGCTCGTGGTATTCGTGAGTCTGTTGATGAGCCGAGCGCAGCTCCCTCGTTCCGCAGCGTTGCTGTTCGGCTGCGCTTCTATATGCGCGGCAGTGGGCGTGCGTTGGATGAAAGACTGGATGTTTCATCGCGAAGCTGAGGCGGTATCCGAGTTTGCGGTGGATCAGCCGTCGACAAACCAAGACACTATTTTGGTTGTGGGTGGCGCCGGGTATATCGGCTCGATCGTCATTACCAAACTGCTGGAAAAAGGTTGCAAGGTACGGTTGCTGGACAACCTGGTCTACGGCAAGCAAGCCATTGAACCCCTGCTTGGACGACCGGGATTGGAGTTCATCTACGGCGATTGCCGCAACATCCAAGACGTGGTGCGTGCGATGCACAACGTGAAGAGCGTCATTCACCTTGCGGCTATTGTGGGCGATCCGGCCTGCGCGGAAGACGACGCCAATGCGCTGCAAATCAACTACGCTGCTACACGCATGATGATCGAGATCGCCAAAGGGAATGGCATTGAGCGATTTCTTTTTGCTTCCAGCTGCAGCGTCTACGGCGCCTCAGACAGCCTTATGGACGAGAAATCGGAAACCGAGCCAATCTCGCTTTATGCGGAGACCAAGCTGCGTTCCGAACGGGTACTGCTGGACGCGAAAGGCAGCCTGCACCCCACAATCTTGCGGTTCGCCACGGTGTTCGGCCTGGGCCCCCGTCCGCGTTTCGACCTGGTGGTGAATCTACTCACGGCGAAGGCGATTCAGGATGGTGTCATTACCATTTATAACGGTGACCAGTGGCGACCGTTCATCCATGTCAGCGACATAGCCTCGGCAATTGTGGCGACACTAGAGGCGCCACTGGAATCGGTTAGCGGCGAAATATTCAATGTCGGGGATGACCGCCTTAACTTTACGCTGTCGCAGATTGCAGACAAGATTCGCGGGCAAATTTCCAATGTACGGGTCGAGCATACGGAAAATGCCGATCGCCGGAATTACCGCGTATCCTTTCGGAAGATCAGAGACTGCATTGGTTTTAAAGCAGCTTATTCCATTGAGGATGGCATTTGCGAAATAAAGGAAGCTTTCGAGCGCGGCGAGATCGTGAATTACCGGCTGCCCTCCTACAGCAACGTGTCGTTCCTGAAGGAACGCGGACACGTGCACGCCAAAAGCGAGCTGGATGTAAAGGTTATGGCGGCATTTGCGGGAGTTGTTTCTGGGGGAAGTTCTTCGGCTTCGGCCAAGCCAACGATCGTACGCGTCCCGCCGGTCCCACCAGTCGTACCTTCGCGGGCTCTCGATCAGGACGCCCCCGCCTCGTAAGAGCCTCGCTGGGTGCTACTTAACGTTTGCGAGTGAGCCTTGAATGGAGAGCCGTGAGCGCGCGGTGCTCCAGATTTCGCCAAAGCTCTTTGTACCGCGTGAACTCCGCGAGCGACGGCAGCAGCAGAGCGCTCCACCTGACCTTCAATTCGAAACGAGTTGCTGCCAGTAGCAATGTACTGTTCGCCATGTAAGCCAGGGAGGACGCCAGCGCCGCCCCTTGGATGCCCATGCGTGGAATCAGCAGAAGGTCAAGGGTTAGAGTAAGCAGCAAAGCGACGATAGCAGATACGGAGCTATAACCGGTCTTGCCTCGCCCCGCCAGGTCGGAAGCCGCGATTTTCCCCAGCCCCAGCGCAATGGTTCCTGGCAATAGCCACCAGATTACCGGCACGCTGGGAGCAAAACGCCTTCCAAAAACCGCCGGGATGAGAACAGGGCTGGCAACGGCCAATGCGGCTCCGCTGATACACGACAATAATAGGACCTGCCGTAACAGCAGGCACGTAAACGACGCGGCATCCCCGTCGACCGTCCGAGCCGTTCGGGGAAAAACGGCGGTGGCCACCGCCTGCGGAATCTGCCAAAGAGATTCGGACACGGTTACGCCCACCGCGTACAGCCCCACTTGTGTAGGATCGAGAAAATAGTTCACCACGAATACATCCAACCGGTACGTGAACAGCGACGCGACGTTTCCGAAATTTCCATATAAACCGACCAGCAGAGCCGAGCGGACCTCCCGGTCGAAGCGTGGAGTTATGCTCTTCCAGTCCACGGAAAGCGCTATCTTGCGCAGCAATAACACGGCAAATAACGCGCTGGCGGCCAATCCGATCCAATTACCCCAAATCCGAGAAGCGGCGCTGCGTCTATGGATGGCCACGAGCAGGAGGAAAGCCAGCAAGCCAACGGCGCTCTGGAGGATGGCTGTTACGGCGCGACCGCGGAATTGCTCCAAGCCGGTCAATAAGGCGATCAAGTAGTTGAAAACGATCGCTACCGGAATGCTGATGGTGACCAGCGCTAGCAGGTCTGCGGTCAAGCCTTGCAGCACCGTCGCGTGCCAGCGCGAATAGACCAGCCACCAGATGAGTTCCGCGACGCAGCAACCCAGCAAACCCCAAATGGCGATCACGGAAAGCCACTCGGATGTTTTCTTGTTGCGGGCCGCGGCCCAAATCACAATGGGAATTTCCCCACCGAGTCCGCCGAGCACCGCGCCAAACCAAATGGCCATGGTGGCAACGCTGATCTGGCCACGCGGCCCTGGTCCAAGGATGCGCGCGACGCAAACCTCGCTGAGAAATGCCAGCAACACGTTGGCCGCTTGGCCGCCAAGAATGGCGGTTAGTCCCGCCAGGAAGCTGGAGGATCGTGCCTCGAGTTGAACCGTTTGTGTACCCATGCAGAAGTCAGCAGCTGCTGGCACAAACTAGCATGGAAATGAACCGCAGGATACGCGGGCCGAATGCCGGACACATCCGCGGACGGATGCTAGAAAAGGTACTTGATGCCAAGCTGTAAAGTCCTGGGCCGGTGCGCATCGATAGGATGCAGGAAGCTGCTGGTGCTGAGGCAGGATGGATCCGACGCCAGCCCCGTGGAATCCCCGTAACAATCAATCACGTTGTTTCCCGGATTGCCGGGGTGCGACGCATCGTAGACGCGGAATTGCGTGTGGTTGAAGACGTTAAAAGCTTCCAGCCGGAATTGCAGCGAACGCCCTTCCTGCAACGGCATGCTCTTGGAAAGCTGCATATCGAAGTTCAGACGGCTGGGATTATAAAAGTAGTTGCGCCCGGCGTCTCCGAAGGTCAGTCCAGTCGGAGCCTGGAAAAGACCCGGGTTCCCGAGCAGTGGACCAAAAGTGTATTGAGTGCTGGTGTAGCCAGCGGGCATCGCGGTGGGATGCGTTGCCAAGTCCGGGTAGGAAGCAGGACCGGCAGCGGCCACCACGCCGGCATTGTCCGGGGAACTGATCCCGTCTACGGAACCTGCATTCAGCACGCTGAACGGAGTGCCGGTTTGATACACGGTAATCCCCGAGAGCTCCCAATTGCCGAAGATTTTCTCCGCCCGCTGGCTGAAGTTGCCTTGGGTAGCTATCTGGTTGGTGGGATCGGAATCTGCGAAATTCAGCAAGTGATACAGCTTCATGCCGGGCAGCTGATACACGTAACTGATGCTGAGCATTTGCCGTTGATCGAAGTCGGAACTGGCGCGGTTCGAGGCCAGGTTGTACGCGTCGATGAATGTTGCTTCGGTCCGATCCGAAGAATCATCGATGGAGTGGCTCCAAGTGTACGAGACACCTAGAGTGAGCGGCCCGGCGGTACGGCGCAAGCCGAATTGCATGGCGTTGTAACTGGAATTGGCCACGTTTTCCAACGAGTAGATCGGGCCCATGTAGGGCGCGATAGCGCTTCCGGGAGTACGCAAGCTACTCGGCAGAACGTTCGGGGGCGCCAATGCAAGCGGATTCGCCGGGACCCAATAACAGGCCGCGAGGGAGTTTGACCACCCCGGATAACCTGGCCCAATGGTCTTGCCATTATATGTTCCGGGAATGCCTGAATCATACGCGCCCGCGACTACGCTGCAGTAGTTCAAGGTCAGAGGTTCGCCGGGCAAAAACGGGTTCTGCGAGGCATTCACGGGTATCAATTGGTTGACGTTGAGTTCCGTGGTAAGGTGCGTGCCCTTGCTGCCCACATAGGCAAGCGAGGCCAGCATTTTCCCGGGCAACTCCCGTTGCACGCTTAGACTCCACTGCTGCACGTAGGGCCAATTGGTTTTCGTGGGAATGGCGGTGCCGCTGATGGGAAAGGCCTCGCCGCCTGACAACTGCGAAGGACAGCCAACGCCGACGTTTCCGATGCACGCCCATCCAGGAACGCCGTACTGGGTCATATTGATTACTCCGCCGGCCCCAGCGTTGCCAGGGCTGCCCTCGAGCGAGCCGGTATTGGCTTCATTGTACGTACCATGTTCCCAGAAAATTCCATAGCCGCCACGAATGGAGGTTTTGCCAGTCCCAAACGGATCCCAAGCGAAACCGATGCGTGGACCAGGATTGACGAGATGCCCGGTCATGCAACCAGCGGGAACGGGCGTTCCATTGCTGTATTTGCTCACGCCGCATTGCACAAAACCGTTGGTCAGATACGGACTGAGGTTATTCAGGTTCACGGGGACAAAGGTGTTTGGCCCCAGCGGGCTCGTCGGACCAATCGCCAGCGCCCCGCTTGCCTGGAAAAAGCTGAGTTGCGAAGCCAGGCTGCTGTTGAATTGCGAGGGCACCCAGTTGTACACCTCGTTATCCTTTTCGTGAAACAGTCCAAAAAGACTGAGGCGGAAACCCAGGTTCACCGTCAGCCGGTGCGTGACTCTCCAGTCGTCCTGGATGTACGGCTCGACAATGTTGTAACTCTGGTGGTAAAAGCCTTGGCCGCTGTCTTGTGTGAAGGTTCCCCTGGGAGAAGGCAAAGAACTCGCCGGGGCGCCGAATACTAAGAGATCGGCAAAGGCGTTGCCGGTGGTGTACTCGCTTGCGCTGCTCAGAAACATGGTGCCCTGTACGTCGCCGGTATTGGCGCCCACCGGAGAGTTGATTTCATTTCGCTGCGCGAGGATGGCCAACGCGCCAAAGGTAAGCGTGTGATTGTACAGGACGAGCGTGGCGTCGTCGCGCGGGCTATAGGTTGGATTCGACTGCTTCCAAGGCATGTACCCAGTATCGGCAGAGAGGGCCTGCCCGCCATAAGCGAAGTTGGGACCGTCCAGGACTATGCCAGGTAGTTTGTTACCGAAAGGGATGCCTTGCGAGTCGTTCACCGGCGTACCGAATAGGTAGCCGACGCCGCCGTAATTGCAAGTGGTGGAGTTGTAGAGTGCGCAGGGGGCCTGGCTCAAGGCAGGATACGCTGAACGCTCCAGGCTTTGTACTCCGGGTCCGCCAACCGCGGTCAAGGTGATATGCGCTTGGCCGTAGGTCATGGCCAGATCGTTCACAAACTTTGTGCCGATGGTGCTGGTAAGGTGAGCAGCGAGGCTCAGTCCGGGGCCATTAAAATTGTTTTCTACCGAAGGCACGCTGTTATAGACCACCGCGTATTCCGGACTTAAGACCGTGGTGTTCCAGGAATCGTGAATGAAGCTGAACGATAGTTTCTGCTTGCTGGTGAAGTTGTGATCGATGCGGAACAGTTCCTGGTGCCACACGGTTAGCGGAGAAATGCTGGCGTCGTAGCAGTGCGGGTTGCTGACGGTATTGCCGTTGTTGTCCAGCGCTACGGCCG
>Ga0335072_10002411_pt1 | contig 28996 bp, 23 predicted proteins | sample Lox_Sample_21_FD_206725 | JGI IMG/M metagenome (GOLD analysis project Ga0335072, IMG submission 206725) | Soil microbial communities from Loxahatchee National Wildlife Refuge, Florida, United States - Lox_Sample_2.1 | ecosystem: Environmental > Terrestrial > Soil > Wetlands | place: USA... | reverse complement strand
CCTGGCGCCTGCCAGTGGCGAAGATCTCGTGAAGATGGCGCAAAGGTTTCAAAGTACTGGACATGAGCATCTGATTGTATTGTTCACCTCAACCGTTGGCCGGTTCTCAACCTAGTCCTAGCCATGCAATGGCGTCGTTCAACCATTCCTTGCGTACTTGAGGGCTTTCCGTCGAGAAGAAGGCTGGGGATAGGTCGCTACTCATGTCCCAGCCAAGCATTTACGACAGATGCTTAGATTTCGCTCATTATAGCCACTTGGCTGCTGCGTTCGGCCAGGTCCTCTTCGTTGATACAGATCCGTCTATCCAGTGGGGTAGCGTTGAATCGCCTATGGTAATTTGGAATGACCGTTGTTTCAGAAATGCTTCGTAAAGATTGGCAGTTACGAAAAGGGACTTACGTTGCACCACACTCTTTTGGACGGCGCCGCTGCTCTGTGCGGAACCGAAGCTGAGTCCCCCCAAGTGTAAGATAAGGTGGCGTATGAAGGGTTGTCATCGGGGTCCCATTCATTCAGAAAACATTGTATTTCCCTTTCGTCTTCCCCAGCCTCCAAATCAACGAGGTGTATTGACCCGGGGGGACCATAACGCACCACCGCATGCCACCCAACGCAGTGGTATGAAATTTTCCGAAAATCAAAACCTGCATGCCCACGAGTTGCACCACACCTGTAAGAGATGTACATCTGAGATGCACGCCTGTAAGAGATGCGCACCAATGAGATACACGCTTATGAGATGCACGTCTGAAGATGCACGCCTGTAAGAGATACACGCCTGTGAGATGCACGCTTGTGAGATGTACGCCTATGAGGTATATACCTATGAGGTGTATACCTCGACTTCCATTCCCCCTCCCTCCTTTTCCATCATGCGTCAGAAAATCTCATCAGTATGAAGGTCCGTTTCCATGTGGCCAACCCCAGCGCCCAACGCCATTATCAATCATCTCTCTATTCGCCTACATACCCCTCTCCCACCGTCACATCCTTCCTAACCAGAATTTCCTGCATTGCCCCTTCCTCCCTCCCTCCATCCAACACCAGCCCCTTTTCATTCGCCAAATGCAGCAAACAAATAAAGCAATAGCTGGTACTGATGTCTCTCATCTGCTGTTCCGGATAAACCTTTCTCAAGTCGCCAATCATGTCCGTGAACTTCAGTTCGGGCACCTTGTCCAGCATTTTATCATCGAGTCTGGCTGCCGCTTTCGGGGCCATCTCCTCTGGCGCATCGACATCCATCATATCGACATCGCCGTCGCCATCCGGCTCCGTCCGTGCTGGCGTCGGTGGCCCATTTGTGTCCTCTGGCGACTCTTTCCCATCCATTGAGGCCATTAGACTCTCACTCATGCCCATCCACATGTTCTCTTTCAGCCGCCGCACATCGACCTTCTTTGCGACCCTCGCGTAGTTGACATATTCAGGCCTCAACCTCGTCCCACCCTGCGTCACGAGCTGCGATCCGAAGGAGCCAGGCAACATCTCCGTCCGCGATTGCGCGGCTTGGTGGTCTGCCGTCGAACCGGGTGTCTCTGTCGATGATGGAGGCGGCGAAAGCATTTCTCTTGCGTCTGTGAACCCAGCCGGACCATGTTCATCGTCCTCGTCATCATCTGGCATGCCACCAACAAACGGTAATCCAGCATCATCGTCCGCGAAGAAGTTGGCATCATAATCGCCTTCTTTCCTCACCTCTTCGCCATTCGTCTCCTCCTCCTCTTTCCGTCTCGCCCAGTACGCCTCATCCATCTCTTCAAACCTCTCCTTGTCTCCTCCAACACTTCTACTCCCGCCACCTCCGCCCGGCAACCCAGGCATATTGTTCCTCCTTCCCAACCTCGCCTTTGGCTTTAGGAACAGACTTAACAAACTCCTCGAGCTGAAATGCCTATCGTCGGGCAACAGATTCCTGCCCTTTGTTTTCCATTGCGCTTTCGGCAGACTAATCGCACTGTTCGAACTCGCCATTGTGTAAAGCATCTCTGCGGCTGACTGACTCATCGGCGATAAGAAGTCAATCTCGAAAGGCTCCTTCTCCTTTCGTTGCCGTACTGGTGCCGGGTTCTCTGCAGATGCCGCAGCCAGCTTGATCTTCCTGATCCGCCAGTGCTCGTGGCCCGCCCAGCCAGCCCGCTGTGACTTGAGCGCATTGTCAAAATATGCAAGAATGTTCTCGTGATCGTTGCCATCGCGGTGGTTAAGTGAGACGCCGTAAGCATCCCCCTGCGGATTCGCAGGATCGAAATCTCCGACTGCAATGCCGTCTTGGGCGCCGTCGCTGCCGAGACCGTCATCGTCGGTTCTTGAGGCTCGTAACATTGGCTCAAGTGCTGCTTCCTTGGCCCAGGCTTCTCCGCCTTCCCCGAAGCCAGTGTGTGGAGGTAAGTCAAAGCCACCGAGAACACCCCCATCGTCATCATCATCATCGAAGCCAGCAGCGTTTGTCCCATCGAGAAAGATTCCCGTCTGGTCTCCAAGGTTAATCTCAGGAGAGAGGATGGGTGGCTTGTCTTTATTTGCGTCTCGCCAGTCTTCAGGGGGCTTTAGGAAGGGTATGGTGAGATCTGAGCTGGGATCGCCAAGAGCAAAGGATTTCATCGAAGGGCAGATGTCTTGGGAGTCGAGAATCGAAAGGTCAGGAAAGAATTTAGAAGCAAGGGCGTCAATATCGATTTCAACATTTTCGTCCGAGATGTGTTGTCTCTCCGATCGCGTTTTTACGGGGGTGGAAAGCTCGCCGTCTTCTTCCTCAGTCTGTGATATCTCGGAGGTCTCGCGGTTAGGTGTAGCATTGCCCGTATCGTCACTGCTATCAAAGACGATCCGACCTTCGGAGTCGATTGAGAGATGGTTGAGGAGAAGACCTTTGGCGCCGCCCTCATCGAAGTCTGCAGACGCCTTTTTGAAGAGCGGATCCACCGCAAATTCGAGTTCCATCTTCTTAAGTTGCAAGGATGCGAAGGAGGGCGCGAGAGTGGCTTCGTGAGATCTCTGCGGCTGTGAAGCTGTCAGTCAGCCTCACTCAGTGGAGTTACAACGTCAACCGACCTTCTTTTTACTCTTCTTCTTGCCTCCGTCGTCTCCCTCCTCATCTTCCTCTTCCTCACCATCTTCGCCCTCCTCGCCTTCAGCTCTTTCCTTCATCTTCCTATTCCCACTATCGGCCAACCCACTTAATAACTTCCCCGTTTCCGTTGCCACACTATCGACTCGACTCGTGTAAATCTTCACACATCCATCCAGCGTACAGCTCGCTTTCTGAAAATTGACTCCATCTCCTTCTTTCAGCAAGCTCATATCGTGAAAGTAGTCAATGAGCGCAAAGTTCCAGGAATTAGCCGCATTGATCTTATTGTCTGTCGCCATCTTCATCCACTCCTCGAAGTTCGCCAGAATCGGCACCCTTTTCATCGGTGTAACTGCTGAGCTGTTGACAACATTGATTGCTCCCGGACTCCCACTTCCACTGTCTCCATTTGTGGCTGCCTGCCTCGCAATCGCGGCAGCTGATCTCGGCGTCCTCGGTGACTCAGATGCCGCTTTTTCGTAGTTGTTAAGTTTGCGCATGGGTGATGCGGCGGCTTTGATTTGGTTCATTTGGACTTCGTGGAGGGCGTGTCGGGACTGTAGGCGAGCGGCTTTCTCCCCCCGGTCGTCATTTAATGCGAGCCTGTGGTAACAACAATGTCAGTACAGGGATTACCAGGGTTTCTGATGAAGAAACACACTTGATGGGTGACTGTTTGTGAGGCGTTGCCATTGTTTGTTTGGAGGTCGTGCGGCCATTGCCTGCCGGCAGGTTGGCGACCCGCGGCATTTTGGGAGGCTTGAGACGCGAAGAAAGATCAAAAAGTCAGCGGCAATTGGACTTGCGACCTTCCAATTGCCTGTAGAACTCGGCCGTAGCGCGTTCGTTGCGCCTCAACGTTGAATACCAGATACGTTCGACGTAAACAAATGTTTCCATAAGAAGCAACTTTGCCGAGTCGGTCCCGCAGCCAGTCTCAAGGACAGGGTTCACTAATCGATTTATAGGTGTACTGTATGGGACGATATCAAAGTCCTGACAGATTTATGCCCCAGTCAACTGCATCTTGCCGGACTCCATACATCTGCACTGAGTTCTACTGTTTCGCAAACCAGAGAGGGTAGATCATGGGAGAGATTTTAAGTAGAGGATTATGGTAAGGTTACCCGCACGTTCATTATGGTGAATGCAGTACAACCTGAGAACGTTCTACATGTATAAGGGCTTAAGAGGCCAGCTCGTGTTTGTTCAACCCAAAACTCGTCCTGCAACCGCAGCAGTACTCCTGTCCCTCGTTACAGTTTTCTTCAGACCTTTCCCAGCTTGGATCTCGCCGAGTAGCGCACCTACAGCAGGGGAACCACTACCACTAGCTGATCGCGTAGGCGGTCCACGGGGCGCAGAACTGTTCGGCATTGGAGGTGGGGGAGGAGCTGAAGATCCGGGCATTGGTGGTGGAGGTGGTGGGGCAGCTGGTGCACCCGACTCTGGCATAGGCGGAGGCGGCGGCGGCGGCGGCGGTGGTGGTGGAGGTGCTGCTGCTGGACTGGATTCGAAGGCCGCAGGTACCGATGGCGAGTCTTGCACTGGTGTTGGCGGCTTGCTGTCCATTGCGGATAATGGTCGAGGTGGAGCCATGGTGCCGAACAGGATCGATGCCAGATGTTTGGCCGAGCCGCCAGTTGGAGCACCCCCTTCGTCGTCGCTCGAGTCCTCCTTCTCTGACTCGGCAACAGACCACTCATCTTCCTCTGGGCGCCGACGAGACTGTGGACCACTATACGTAGGAGCGAGCGGCCTCGCAGCCTCCTGTTGCGCAATACGATGGAAGGGGTTGGTAGATGAAAGTTCCTTGGGTGCAGGGGCTGGTGGAGAGAGCGGCTGGGTCTGGGGCACAGGAGGTGGTGGCGGGGCTGCAGACGGAGGGCCGGATTCGGAAGAGGAAGATACTGAGAGCTTTTTGAAGTATGGATTTCGGGACTCTTCCGCAGCAGGACTCGATAAAGGTGTCGAATCTCGGACACTGCTCGTTGAAGATGGTCCGGCAGCGAACGAAGCTGGCGGCGAAGAAACGCTTGGGAGGATTTGGCTTGTGGTTGGAGTAGCTTCTGTTCCCTGGGGAGTGACGGCTTGAGGCCCTTCTTCATCAGAGGATGAGTCATCCCCAAGATTTTCGAGTTGCAACTGTAGCTGTCTTTCTCTTTCCCGTGCAGCGTCTAGCTCTGCTCGTTGGGCAGCGAGTTTGGCTTCCCTCTCCTTGGCTTCCTTCTCTGCTGCCTTTTTACGGGCCTTCTCTTCCTGCTTCTTGACTTTGCCGGCTTTGACTTGCTCCTCAAGAGCTCTCAGACGGGCCTGTGCAGCCTCACGCTCCTTTTCCAGCTCGTCCTCCTGAGATTTTGTTTGGCTCCTATTTCCGTTAGCTTGTCGTGTCGCATAATAGCTGTGGTGAACGTACTCGAGTTGTTTACGCTGAGCCTCCTGTGCTTCCTGCTCAGCTCTCAGTTCCCGCGCTGCTTCTTCCTCAGCTTTGGCTTTTGCTACAGCCTCTGCGGCCTTCTTATCCCCAAGGTCTGTACTATCTTGCCTTCCTTTTCGGGACGGCGGTGGTGGTGGCTTCTTGCCTACGCTTTTTGATGAGCTTGGAGATGTGCCGCCTTCTTTCGCAAGTCTTTGCAGTCGTTCCTGCTCACGCTTGGCGTCTTCGGCTTCAGCCTTTTTGACTCGGTCTTCCCGTTCCTTCCTTTCGCGTTCCTGCCTTTGCTGTAATGTTTCACCAGTGTCGCCAGTCTTGATCCCAGCCGCCGCGAGCCTTTCTTGAACCTTTTTCAGGGCCTTCTCTTTAGCAGTCGCAATTCGGTCTTGATGAGACTGTCCAGCGGTCAAGGAAGAGGATGAACTAGTGGCTTGTGGGGGAGCTGGACGTGACGGTAAGTCGCCGTTAGATGTCGTGCCGTTCTGTCTCGAAGGCTCTGGCGCGGCCGCCCGCGTAGACTTGGATTGTCTGTGAACAATAAGCGATGCACACAACTTTTGGGTGTGAACAGAGACTTACTCTTCCTTTCGCACCTTGGCAGTTCTGCTACTGCGCTGGAGGTCAAAGATCAAGTCCTTGATCTCATCTTCCACGCCAAGTGCTTCTTCCCATCTTCGACGCTCGTGTTCTTGTCCTGCACTCTCGCCTTGCTCGCGGAGACCACCCTCAAGCCCCGAAGTGAAATCCTTCACACTTTCTTCTACATCGCGTGTCATACTCTCGTTACGCTCTTGCTCGGACTTGATGCGTGAATTCTCATGTTCCAACCTCTCCTGGGCGGAGCTGTCGTCTTCGGCCGGTGGCGCCGGTCTTCCTGCCAGTTCTGCAGCACGAGCTTGCATTCTGGCACGTGCTCGCGCTTTGATCCTGTCTGCTTCTGTAACTGCACCGCCAGGACCTGTTCCCACGATATTTGAAGCGCTATTTGGATGAGCTTTGGCATCCCGAAGTCGGAAAAGCTGCATTCTGGCATCTGCGATATTACGTTCAGTTTTGCGTACATCCGATGCAAGAGCAGGAAGTCTGTCTTGATATCGCTGCAACTCACGTCGCATGGACCTACGCTCCGCTCCGGTGTCGGCAGATCGCAAGCCAGAATTTGGGTGAGTATCGATATCATCCTGAAGCCTTCTGATCTGTCTGAAAAGATCTTCTGCTTCGCTTTTGTCTCGCCGATCAAGAACAACATCATCATTCGCCTGGTTCTCATCTTGAAAGTCGGTGGCATCCAGTAAGATCTTCTTCTCGCGGATCTTCTTCCTGATTTGGTCTGGGCTCATGTCATCAAAAGATGCCTCCGATACGGGCGACCGTGATTGCACTGGTGAAGGGGTCCTTCCATCGGCCCCAACCCGCCGACGCGCGCTTGATCTATACCCAACGTCCTCGTCATTGTTTCTAAAGACAGTCGCATCTTTGCGACCAAAGGTTGGCGTGCTTGACTCTGTCCTAAAAGAATGGTTCTTCAAATAGCTCACACCTGTCTTTTGAGGTTGCAAGAATGCACCTGAATTCTTTCTAGCCTCTGCATCTTGTGACAGCAGGGATTTCACGGTGTCGATTGAGGTATTGAAATTCCTCGTAGACGGAGGAATCAACTCTGGAGGCAACCGATTCGGCACAGGGTAGCCGTTAAGCTTCCTGTAGATCAGGTGCATGGCAACAGCAAACTCGTCAGTGTTGAGTCTGCCTGTGTTATTGGGGTCAGACAACGTCCAAATTGCTTCTAGGTCTTTCCTCTCGAGGCCGCTCTGGCCCATGATCTCGATGGCTACGTCGCCGGAGATAAATCCTCGTTTAAGGCCGTCCCATGCCTTAAATAGTTGGTCATATATCTGCTTCTCGTCCTTTGTAACTGCCCACGGGATCTTAGCACTGCCAGAGAGACCCTGAGTTGTAAAGCCACCTTCCCGCCCAGCTTGAGGCATCAAGCGTTGCTGGAGAGCTTCTATGTTTGGCAAACCACTTGCGGGAGCGTTGACGAAGCCCCATTGTCCCGGAATTCCAGTCGGCTGTGCTTGAAGAGGGCCACCTCCTGTTTGCTGGGGAGACATATTGGTCCCGAAACTGCTTGGCATGGGTGGCATGGGTGGACGAGGTCCAGTGTATCCCGTTGCTTGTGAAACGGGCAAGAACCCTGTCACCTGAGGTTGTAAGCCTTGGTTAGGTATCGGAAGTCCCGTAGGTTGTGGCTGCAGGCCAGGCTGAAAGCCGATCGCTTGGTTGTAGAAGCCCGTTGGCTGCGAGGTAAGTTGAGAGAGGAGTTGCTGATTCGAGGCTTGCTGTGGCTGTGGTGCTTGTGGTGCTGGCGGAGAGATTGCATTCTGACGTGGAGGAACTTCGAAGTTTGGTACATTGGTTCGGGGAGCAGGTTGGGGCCTATCGTCGTCGACGCTAAACGAGATGATGTCCACCATACTTGAGACTTCATTCTTCACCTTTTCAGGTAGAGTAGCCGGAAGATCTTTCCCTGTAAGTTTAAGGTTGCAGAGGTACATAGCCAGTGCGAATTCGGGAAACAGTAGCTGGCCCGATTTCGTGGTGTCGGAAAGAATCCTAGCAAATCAGTACACAGTCTCCGTTTCTATGTGATTGGAGTCTTACCATATCTGCGACAGCGCACTGCCAGGTAGCTTGGAACGCATTAATAGATCTTTCGCCTTCTCACCTGAAAGATGTCAGTGGCGCTCCCTCCGTCATGTCCTCGTGAAATCTTACCATCCAGGGCCTTATTGTCTCCAACCGCTGACTTAAACAACTGCTCGAACTTCGCTTGATCTGTAGCTGTGATAAACGACAGTCTTATGTTTGGAATAGCTTTGGACTTCTTATTGCCCTGGACCGGTGCAGCTGACGCAGAGGGCGTACTCTGAAATGACTGCGCAATCTGAGAGGAGGTCTGCTGAGGGCGTATAGGAGCAACAGACGACTGTTGCGGCTGCTGTGTCTGTTGTGGTTGAGCAATTGGGTAAGACTGCTGCTGTGGTGGCTGCTGGAAGGTTGGCCGTTGAAGTGGTTGGCCCTGAGGGGGATAGCCAGTAAGCTGTGGCTGCTGCGGAGGTGCTTGGAAGCTCGGTTGTTGCCCTGGACCTGGGTATCCAGTGAACTGAGGCTGGATAGAGCCGACGCCATAACCTGTTGGCTGTGGCGCGAACGCAGGCTGTTGTTGCTGCTGCTGTTGTTGAAAGTTGTTGAACGACTGTTGTGGCTGTCCAAATTGGCCCGGGGCTGGTCGCGCGCTGTTGGCGCCTCCCATGAAAGAGCTTGATTGCGAATACATGGTGGATGAAAATGGCCGCGCTTGTAGAAGCACAGGAAAATTACAAAAGAGAAATGTAGTCGTTCAAGAGTACTTCGTTGGTCATGATCAAATTGGGAATCATCCCCAAGGTCCCGGAAGTTACGTGGACTTGCAAATCATTCTTGGCAAGGTTTCAAGCCTCAGAACAGCGTCGTCAGCTGGCAAATACAAAAGGAACACAGCAGGCCCAACACTTACATGCCATTACAAGTTGTGAGGTGGAGGTAAGCCTATTTCCTACCCATGGCATGCACTCTAAGCACCTTTGGTGTGAAGGAATGCTGCAAAAATCACAATGAATGCATTTCCTATATTTCAGCGTCCGACGGTAAGGCCATTGAGCGCCCGTTCAGGTAATAACTCCTGCCAACGCCATGCGGATACCCTAATTGTGAAAATGCTCTTGCCACCTAGTGGCCATTCTGCATCTGTCCACCATTGACCATCTTCCTCAACTCAAATTCTTTGGTAAACTCGCGGCTCAGAGTTCCCAAGTCGTTCACGGCGTCTCGACACGTAGCGAGGACGGCTTCTTTTGGTGTAATCTCACCATCTGTCTGAACGCGTAGTTCGAACGTTGGAAATAGAGGGTGAGGAACCTAATTGCTTGTTAGTACCCAGGCGCATTTGTGTGCGAGGCTGGTTGCTGGGATTAGAAACGCACCTTGTACCCGGAGAACAGAACGTGGTTGTTCCGGAGGAGTCCTTTGGCGAGGATATTGGCGAGAGTGTGATCTTCTTTGTTGAAGTGGAAGATGCATGTGTTGGGTGTGCCTGTTGTGCTCCATCAGCTACAACCAGTAGAGGGCAATTCAGGATCACGACAACTTACGGGTGTCAAGCTTCATCTCAACCTTTTTTTCATCGTCTTGCAAGAGGAAAGACTCGAAACTGTATCCAAGTCAGTGACTGCAAATATGAATAGATGCCAGTGCATAATGTAATGTTCAAAGTAGATAAGGCAGATAGAGAGCGGAAAAGCATCGATGTGGAGCATGCTGGCTGAATATGTGACTGACGCGCAGGAAATGTTGTTGATAGGGTTATTGATGTCTGCATTGCCATTCCCAGGAGGCGAGCGATGGTTTGGGTGGCATGGCCAAACCCAGTCGGGGTCTTGTTGGCGCTCAGGAGGCATTGTGCGAAGTGGTGATGTAGAATTTTCGCTAGGATTCAGGGTAGAATTGACTTGGAGGGCGCCGAGCGAGAGAGGTTGCAAAATTAAGTTGGGGGCAGAGAGAGTCCTAACCCAAACATATCTGGTCCTGAAAACCACTGCGAACGGAAGAAGCAGTGACTACTAACTCCGGTAGAATATTCAAATGGTGCAGTTGCAGCCATCCTGACGATTCCGCGAAAATTTGTTCTAGGAGGTCGTCGTTCTCTGGAGCGCTCCGGAGCCGTCGCAGAGTAATGGATGTTGATTTTTCTCACCGTAATATTCTTGTACGAGGCCATATGCCAATGCTACTGTTTCAAGCAAAATTGTGCAGGGTATGGATGCAAGCAAGGGGAGGGTTAAAAGTCCCAGCTATGTAGCGTTCGAGTAGAAGGAGAAAGAACTGACCGGTCTGGTGCATTCATTTTTGTAACTATCCAAAACTTTCCCAGCAAGGGCTCTTAGATGTTCCAGTGGAGGAGCCAGAGCGTGCTACCTCAAGGCCTTTGGCCTCAAAAGATGTTCCAAACCGGTGGTCTCGAAGTTGATATTTTGGTGGTGAGGACGGTGATAGAGAGCAGGATCAAGGTAAATACAGTAACGCGAAAAGCACGAAAGGGAAATCCAGAATCAATCCCGAAATGACAAGCTATTCTCTACAAAATACTGTAGAAGGCTGAAGTGGAAGTGAAGAAGTGAATCTTTATTCAAGAACTATCCCTGAAACGACATCGAGGCGATTTTTTCTGCCTTGGCAAGCATTCCCCAACCCCCCTCCGCGGAATCCCCCTCATCGCGGCCCATGCTTTCTCTCGCCCTGACAAAGCTTTGCGACATAAGTTGGGTCAAATGTAGTTCAATCTGACGTGTTCGATTTCTCATCAAATAAAAGCGGCCAACCACCCTCCAATTTCATAGGTTGAGTCACTGTAGGTATTGTATTCATCAAGGATATTGTGAGCTTCCCTCCAACTCCGGCGCTCTCACAGAAGTACACTATTGAACGTTGATCGCAAGTCTAATCCATCATATTCTCTTCCTTCTTTCGTTCTCCATACAACATTGAGCACAATGGCCTCCTTGCTCCGATCTCATTACCCTTGGACGTCGGTCCCATTTGTCGTCGGTGCGCCGATGATGAAGATAACAATGGCACGGCTTGCCGTTGCGGTATCCAAAGCCGGAGGGCTTGGTTTCGTAGCGGGCGGTTTTGACCTATCCGGGCTGGGGAAAGACATGGATGAAGCCGCCGAGCTTCTGAAGTTCTCTTCCATACAGTCTAAGGGCGGAATGCTGCCAGTTGGTATTGGATTCCAAAATTGGGGTAGCGACATAAATCTAGCCATGCCAGTCATAAAGAAGCACCAGCCAGCAGCTGTTTGGTTCTTTGCACCTCACCGGCCCTCAGATTTGCTTCCTTGGGCTAAAGAAACACGTGCGGCCACCGATGGCAAGACCAAGATCTGGGTTCAAGTTGGCACAGTCGCAGAGGCAATAGAGGTAGCCAAGACCACAAAGCCAGATGTTATTGTCCTCCAGGGCTCGGATGCCGGAGGTCATGGTCTGCAACAACGTGCCGGCATCATATCGCTATTGCCGGAAGTGAGCGATGCATTTGCGAAAGCCGGAATTGAAATACCACTTATTGCCGCAGGAGGCATTAGTGATGGAAGAGGCGCTGCAGCTGCATTGACACTTGGTGCATCTGGTGTGGCAATGGGAACCCGCTTCCTGGCCGCCGAGGAAGCAACGATTGCAAAAGGGTACCAAAATGAAGTTCTCCGAGCAAGCGACGGCGGTGTCAGTACCGTCAAAACTAAATTGTACGACATCGTGCGAGGCATCATCGACTGGCCTCCTGCATATGACGGCAGGGGTATTGTGAACCGCAGCTATTTGGATGCGTTGCATGGCATGTCTGACAAAGAGAACCAAGAATTGTATAAAGAAGCCATGAAGCTAGGAGATGATGGCTGGGGACCAGAGGGGAGAATGACCACATATGCGGGAGCAAGTGTTGGACTGGTCGATAAAGTCATGTCAGCGGAGGAGATTGTGAAAGACGTACAGAAGGGAGCTTTGAAAGTGCTAGAAAATACGGCTCGTAGGTTTCAGGAATAAAAGCAGTGTTCCAAATTTCTATATACTACAGTATTCGTGCACATCAACAAATAGAGTCGGGACTCGCAGGTTCTCGATTCCATGACCGAGACAATTCGCGGTGCATGCCTTGGGGGTATGCAATCATGTCTATGATCGCTTGCAAAGCTTCCGATGTAGCCAACTCTGTGGCCGCATTGCGATGCATGGCCAGCGGGTTTCGCGCATCCAGAGAGTTCGCTAGAGGTCCGATAAAGTCTGCCGCAAACTGTGCGGCAAGCTCCATCTGCTCTGCACAGCTGCATTCAAGCTTGCCCTCTGTCATAGGTTTCCTGGTCGCGTGGTAGACAGTCCAGCTCATGTTGCAGCAGCAACAGGTCCTTCTCCGCCGGGAATCAGCTGCCCATTCGTTAGAGTCAACCTGGAAAAGGAGTGCTTGATAACCAACCATGCAAATGTTGTTCCCATTGAGTAAAATTTTGGGCAATTTAGTCTGAGAGCCGGTGTAATCACTACCCAATATGTCAGCAGCAGCACATCATCAAAGTAGTCCGATCTCAAAAGTTCTCACAATTCTGTCACGTCTTCCAGCACCATATCTAGAAAGACAATCAGATCGCAAAGCCACCTTGCCGTCGAGAGGAATAACTCACTGACGTAGTCGTCGAAGCCGAGTAGTGTTCCAGAAAATTCTCGTGCCCACTCAGTGTCTGCTGGTATCCTAATCGCAAAGGGGAGCTTACCTTTGTCGCCTTTCATGACGACCCAGATCCTCGATCCCACACATTTGTCAATGAGCTCTAGAGCCTAGGTTAGTGCAATGGAAATGAATATGTACAATTAGGTTCACTGACCGAGCGGTAGAAGCTGAGATGCCATTTCGACCTGATAGAGGCCTTCTGAGATGTGTTGTAGAGGGAACGCAGGTAATGTCCGTGGTGGATGCAGGTCTTGGAATTTTACTCCAACCAGGCTCCGGTCCGGATTTGGATTTGCCTTTTTGACCAGTTTTCACACCTAGATTTAGGATCTGGCGCAGATAAAAGTTTTAGGGTGCAAAGAAGGCTTTTACTCCAATATAAGCACTTGGTTTAGTTAGGATGCACAACATTCTCTCACATAAGTGGAGTCCGTCAAGCTCAGTCTCCTAATCTGGGTCGACGTTTTACAGTTATTACAACTACAATCGCCACAACGCCGCGCTCGTTAGTACCCATAAACGACAGACCATAGGCGAGCATACACGTTTTGAAGCAATCAAAACAAGGAGCAGCGCCTTCTTCGTAAATCATAACTCATGTGGGACATCTTTGTGGGGATGTTTCTCCCGCCACCAGTCGCTAGGATCCCCGCCAGGGACGCAAAGTCCCAGTCTCCAAAAGTAGTCTCTGTGCGCGAAGAATAGTTGCCACAGCCTGTACCTAGGTGGGGCCCACCACATCCCGTGTTCTTGTAGCTGCCAGTCCTGTGCTCTTTGTCTTGTCGCGTTGCCCACCTTTTGAGCATCTGAAGAAGTGCCGCCAGCAATGCATTTTGAGTCTCTGTCGCCCGTACAATGCTGCAAATCCGCTCGACTTGGCGGCAATCTGGACTTGGAGATGAAGATTTCACCAGCGTGCATACGATAGCCCCACTCTTCAAGCGGAAGCAGTGGAACTGGGTCGTTGACATGCGTTACCCTCCTGTAAGTGTCGCTAGGGGAGTCTTGATCTGTCAGGTTAAACTGAGCGTCGATAAAGGAGACCAGCGCTTGATTTCCGACACGTGGCTCGCCAAATGTCGTGACTTGGGGTTCCCATCCACGCGCTTTGAATTCAAGCGATGCGAGAGCGGCCACAGCGCCCCCTAGAGAGTGACCTACAAGAGTCACTTGGTAGTCTGGATACAGGGCCAGGGCCTTTTCGATGTGCGGAAGAATTATGCACCGGGTATTGCGCCATGAAGTCATGAATCCGGTATGAACAGTGCAGTTGCTGCATTCTGGCATCGCCTTGGAGGAGCTTCTGAGATATGGTCCTAGAGACTGTGGCAAAAGGTCTAAAGAGACCTGGTCTTGTTCCATAACGCAAACATCTTTCCCACCATCCGAAGGATATGGAGCATATTCGACCGGATTGGTAGACAAATCGGCCACAGTATTCGCGATGGAGTAGGTCCCTCGGAAAGCGACTATGATTCGCTTCGGATATGGAGGGTTAGAAAGAGCGATATAGCCGCAGGAGTCAGAGAGAAGAGGTCCGGTATTCCATGTCTGAGAACAATCTTAGAGTTGATGCAAGGAGGGGGGGAGTATCTTTGCATACCGTGACAAGCTCGAACCCTTGGAAATCATTACATCGGCTGAGACAACTGAAAGGTTTCTGTATGCCTGTAGAACCAACACAGTAGGATATGTCGACTAGGCGCGCAAGCTCTTCGAGAGAATTGAAGAGTGATTGTGAAACCTCGCGTGACCCGTCGAATACTGCTGAAGTGGGGCGCGCAAAGGCTCCACCGAGGGAAGCGAAGGCAAGGACCGTTAATGATATGGCATGCATCAAGATCTGCCACATAGGAAAGAGATGTTCCTGGTAGGGAGACCTGTGAACATATTGGCTAAGGCCAGAAAGTGGGAGACTATGTTTCCCATTGTCATTGCGGCGAATCTAGGGCACAGCTCGGCAGCCCATTCGCCGATTAGCTTAATTTCTGACAACTCACGACCCTCTATCTTCATTTACAAACACGCTTCTAGATTGGGCATTATCTGTATCATTATAACCGCCTAATTGAGCTCTATCGAATGATGCTAATTTTGCAACTCAGATCTCGACAAGATGGGGGATCTAGAGAACGTGTGTCTCATGGGGCGTGTACCTCACGGGCGTGCATCTCAACGGACGTGCATCTCACGGGCATGCATCCCATGGGCGTGCATCTTGTGGGCGTGCATCTCATAGGCATGCATTTCGTGGTCGTGCCTCTCATAGGTGTGCCTCTCATGGCGTGCCTCACATAGGCGTGCATTCTATGGGCGTGCCTCTCATAGGCGTGCATCTTATGGCGTGCCTCTCATGGAGTGCATCTCATGGAGTGCATCTCATGGACGTGCCTCTCATGGCGTGCCTCGCATAGGCGTGCATCTCAGGGACGTGCCTCTTACAGGTGTGCCTCTCATAGCGTACCTCTCATAGGCGTGCTTCTCATGGCGTACCTCTCATAAGTGTGCCTCTCATAGACGTGTATCTTATGGCGTGCCTCTCATTGGCGTGCCTCTCATAGGAGTGTATCTCATGGACGTGCCTCTCATAGGCGTGTATTTTATGGATGTGTATCTTATGGCGTGCCTCTCATGGGCGTGCATATCATGGGCGACCAATCTCCATCGTTGCTAACACTGGCATCGCTGTGGAAGGGCAAAAAGGACGTATGAGATGCGTTGACTGAAGGAACCTATAGAACTGAGGTCAGCGCATCTTTTAGGCCATCTGGGGTCTATATAGCACCTTTATCATTATTATCCACGAAGCCCTTTCTTGACTTTCGAAGTTTAAGATGTAGCACCCTTTTGAAATATGCCCCACCCGTAGTGCAGTCAAGGTCTTGGCAGGTACCACCGCAGCCCCTCCACAGGCTTTTGCATATGCCGATAAAAAGTCCCTTCAAAATGACGACTCTACACACATCTGCCATACAACAACAACAACAACAACAACAACCATGGCTCCTCAATGTGTTCTGATGCTGTAAGTGCCAAGTCGACCATCAAAAAAGCGATCCACACACTGACAGCATCCCAGCGGCTCTGGTTTCGTTACCAGGCCCACTTTGGATCTTTTGAGCGACGCTGGCATTGAGGTCTCTGTTGGTAAGTCACTTGCGAGAGACAGTTCTCATAGCTTTCACTGACACTCTCCAGCATGCAGAACTCTCGACAGCGCAAAAAGGCTCGCCAAGGGCGTCAAGCTCGCAAAGCCAATCTCCCTCGATGTCACCGACGAAAAAGCCCTCGACGCTGCGGTAGCACAACACGACCTTGTTATTAGCTTGATCCCATACACCTTCCACGCTACCGTCATCAAGTCCGCGATCCGAAACAAGAAGAACGTTGTCACCACGAGTTATATCTCCCCAGCTATGCTCGAGCTTGAACAACAGGCAAAGGACGCGGGGATCACCGTTATGAACGAGATTGGTGTAGGTTATAAGCATTGCACACTTCTCTCAAAATACAAGGGTACTAATTCGAGTTGCTCGATCCCGGAATTGACCATTTATACGCGGTGGCCACGATCGAAAGCGTACATAAGGCAGGAGGAAAGATCATATCATTTTTGTCATACTGTGGAGGTCTCCCAGCTCCAGAAGGTATGAGGGTGCAAATAATGTATAAGACTACTAAAGCTAATTTTCAGACTCTGGAAATCCATTAGGCTATAAGTAAGCAACCCTGCGTACCTTTATCTCCCCCTTCCTGAAAGAGTAATGCTAATACCGCAGGGTTGAAGGTTCTCTTGGTCGTAAGTAACCTACGCACCTCTATATTCCCTCTTCTGGCTTGTCTCAGGAGTATAATGTCCTCTTTTAGATTGTCTGAGGCGTAAAGCCGAGTGCTTTCTACGTGGACATGCACCTAAAATACTGCCTTAACACCCAAATCCCTCCTGAAAGAGTAATACTGACACTGCAGGGTTGAAGATCCCGTGGAGTTTTGCTCGCTCTAAGAAATGCAGCAAGCTTTTACCAAGGAGGAAAGGTTGTCAATATTGCTGGTCCAGGTAAGCAACTCTGCGCACCCTCTAATTTCCCGTTCTGGCCCGTACGGGGTGGTCCGAATCCCACTTTAGGTTGTCTGGAGTGCAATACCTAGCTTAGATTCTAAAAATCACATCTTTGCACCAAATTCATCCTAAAAGAGCAATGCTAACACCGCATGGTAAAAGACTTAATGGCCCAAGCCAAGCCATATCATATCTATCCAGGTAAGTTTGCCAGACGCATCTCCCCCAATCGTCTGTGGTATCCTGGTATCCCGTCCTTACTTGCATCCAGGCTTCGCTTTCGTCGCATACCCCAACCGTGATTCAACCGTATATAAGGAACGCTATAACATCCCAGAGGCGGAAACCATCATCCGTGGTGTGAGGCACCCTTTAATTTCCCCTTCTGGCCTGTGCAGAAGGCAGCAAACCCTTCCCGATAGAGTAATACTAACACCGTAGGGTTACAGACTCTGAGATATCAAGGATTCCCAGAATTCGTCAAGGTTCTCGTCGATATTGGCTTCCTCAGTGACGAGGAGCAGAGCTTCTTGAAGGAGCCAATCACCTGGAAGGAGGCCACTCAGAAGATCCTTAATGCTTCTTCATCAAGCGAGGAAGATCTCTTATGGGCAATTTCATCAAAAACGACCTTCAAGGACAACGATGAGAAGAACCAATTGATGGCAGGTCTCAAGTGGAGTAAGCGATCCTGCACACCTTCATACTCCCATTCCTGGTCTCTCTCAGGTGGAGTCATAGACTGTCTAAGGTGCAAAGCCACGTGGTACACGTGGACATGCACCTAAGACATCGTCTCAGCACCCCAAATCTTCTTGAAAGAGCAATACTGACACCACAGCGTAGTTGGCGTCTTCTCAGATTCAAAGATTACCCCAAAAGGAAATCCGCTGGATACTCTGTGCGCCACTCTTGAAGAAAAGATGCAGTTCGAGGAGGGTGAGCGTGACTTAGTGGTAAGCACTGTCTCGGCACCCAAGACTTTCTTGAAAGAGTAAGCTAACACCTCGGGTTTAAGATTCTTCAACATAAGTTCGAGATCGAGAACAAGGACGGTAGAAGGGAGACTAGGACTTCTACTCTCTGCGAGTACGGTGCTCCAACTGGAAGCGGAGGCTACTCAGCAATGGCGAGATTGGTCGGCATAACGTGCGGAGTCGGCAAGTCTCCCTGCTGTCTGAAATTCCTTCCGGCACTGCAATGATTCTGAAGAGGCGAAGGTGTATCGCCACCTGAAAGTTCACCTTTGACCGCTCTGGGTCTCAAACAGTGTCTCAACCCCACTCACTTCTGAAAGGAGGAATTGCTAACGCTCTGTGTCATACAGCCGTCAAACAGGTACTTAATGGCACGATCTCCGATAAGGGTATTCTCGCGCCAATGAACTCCAAGATCAACGATCCATTGATGAAGGAGTTGAAGGAGAAGTACGGGTAAGTTTTCCTTATCCCGATCTCTTGGAAGTTCTTGTGCTAACGGAGCTTTCAGTATCGAGTGTAAGGAGAAGATTATCGCATAGAGCGATAGGATATAGACCAAATCAAAAGCGATCCATACAATCATGCCAGTTCAGCCAGCGTATTTCCCTATCTCGATTGCAGTTGACTCGCCTGAAGATGCTTCTGCCTGGAGTTGCTGCTTTACCCTTAAATCCGCGAAGTTCGCCAAACGTCTTTGTTGCTCGATTAAGCGCCGCGACTTTCCACTCTTCTCCATCCACAACCATAACACAACCTTGAACACCAGTTCTTGGTTCAAGCATTCTGTTCTTCTTTGCATTCCTGTTATGTTCATTGCGGTCATGACGTAGTCCAATTCATTGTATCATCCTCCTCTTACAGTACCTTACTCTACCACACCACTTGAGGTCGGGTTCGACGCCATGCCGGACGCGGCGGCCGGTGAGGGCGGTCACGGAGGCCACTAAACCGCAAGGGGTAGTCCACAATGTAGGCGGTTAACCGATTGTACCTCATAAATGTGCATCTCACAGGCGTGCGCCTTATGGGCGTGCATCTCACGGGCGTACACCTCATAGGCGTGTACCTCATCGCCGTGCACCTCACAAGCGTGCATCTCACGAGCATGCACCTCATGGAAGTGCATCTCATGGGCGTGCTCACGGACGTGCACCTCACGGGCGTACACCTCATGGAAGTGCATCTCATGGGCGTGCTCACGGACGTGCACCTCACGGGCGTACACCTCATAAACGTGCATCTCATGGGCGTACGCCTCATAGACGTGTACCTAATGGGCGTAACGTCACTGACAGCAATTTTACACGAACGCCAAGTTTACACACACAGGCAACAACCGGTCTTTTTGGACATGTTTCACCATCATCAATGCTGGATGGTGATCGAATTTTGTATCACAATAATCGCAATGAATAGAGCTTTCTGTTAATCTAGGTGTTGATTGCCAGAAAGCATTGTTGGTTATGTAATTATGAAATTTCTTTTGAAACCGCCTAGAAGCTACTTCCGGTTAAGAAGTTTAGGCACGCTCCGGGGGGGTATGTGTAAACTTGGCGTCCGTGTAAAATTGCTGTCAGTGACTTTTTTAATCGGCGAATGGGCCAAACTCCGGCTGGGCACTGCAATGGACTCCCCGCAGCCCAACTGATTCGCGCTAAGATTATCTCGATTACAGAATCTCCAAAGTTCTGCCTGTCCATGCCTTCGCCATCTATTCTTTCGCAGCCTGATGGCGTCGACTATGGCAGAGATGGATTTCTGTGATGAGCCGGCTTCAAAGCGTCGCAAGGTGTTCAAAGAGGCAAATCTTCAACGTCCGGACATTTTGCAACGCTACATCCCAATTGCAAGAGCGAGTCTGGTTGTTGAGGTTGTCCAAGGTGAAGCCATTGAAGGACTGCGCAGCCCGACATACCAACATCCGATCAACCTCAAGGCCATCACGCACCAGGAGGGAGGGCCCCATATAGTTAAGCTGACGACTCTTAACAAGAAAAGCCTGCCAGATTTGCAAATATCTGCATTGTCGCCCGCTGACGCAGATGTACTTCATGTCTTTGAAGATGCCAATAAGCTTGAGTCGCTTTGGAAATATTCGAGCAACATCAGCACTTTGCCACTCACGTGCACCCATGCGACCCTCACCTCTACACAAGAGCCGACCCATCGTAGCAAAAGGTCCTATGCATTGGAAGTCGAGATTCTATGGTACAATACAACGATTGCCCAAGATAAGGTTACGGAGTTGGCTGTCGAGCTGTTGAACAGGTACCAAGGCTCAAATTCCGCCACTTTTACAGATTCAGTCTTCGAACCTTGGAGCCCGAGAGACTTTTACGATAATATCCATATTCCAGAGAAGACATCGGAAGCATCTGCCCAGATCAAGGTCGATTTGCTGCAATGTCAGCTGTATCCCTTTCAGCGTCGCGCGGTTCGATGGCTACTACAAAAGGAAGGTGTACGAGTCGAGCCGTCGGGCCATGTCTCATCTCTGATGGACGTGCCGGACGACGAGCTGGTCCCAGACTCGTTCCGGAGAAGCGTAGACGCTGATGGTCAAGAGTGTTTTGTTAGTGACGTCTTTGGTGTGGTCTCAGATGATCTGCCGGGACTGCAGGCGAGGTACCGTGGTGTGAGAGGTGGAATATTAGCAGAAGAGATGGGTCTCGGCAAGACCGTGGAGATGATAGCGCTGATGTGCTTACATCGCCGGCAGGACGGTCCCAACAACACAATCTCTAGGGATGGATCTCCCAAGGTGTCGGGAGCTACACTGATCATCACGCCTGTACCAATTCTGGAGCAGTGGAGACAGGAAATTATGGAACATGCTCCCAGCCTCAAGGTCTATCAGTATGATGGGCTTCGGACCAACGCAAGGAGAAAGTCAGATACTGAATTAATAGACTTGCTTGCCACCCAAGACGTCGTTCTTACAACGTACAACGTCATTGCAAGAGAGATTCATTACGTTGCCGAGAGACGAGATCGGAATCTCCGCAACAAAGCGAAGGTTGATCCGCCGAAAAGTCCGCTGACTCAGGTATCGTGGTGGCGCGTTTGCTTAGACGAGGCTCAAATGATTGAGAGTGGAGTGTCAGCTGCGGCTCAGGTTGCTCGGCTGATACCCCGGGAGAATGCTTGGGCGGTCTCTGGAACTCCACTTAAGAAAGACCACAAAGACCTGTTTGGTCTTCTCCTGTTCTTGCAGTATGAGCCCTGGTGTCAATCACTGCGAATGTGGAACAGACTTTTAAGCCATCACAAGTTCTTGTTCAGGAAGATGCTTCGCAACACCGCCATTCGACATAGCAAAGACGTGGTTCGAGAAGATCTACGTCTACCTCCACAATCCCGTCATACGATTACCGTACCTTTTACGGCAATCGAAGAGCAACATTATGCCCAGCTATTCCACGAGATGTGCGAAGATTGTGGACTCAATCGTGACGGCGCTCCATTGACAGACGACTGGGATCCCGAATCGGCGACCACGGTCGAGAAACTGCGGACCTGGCTGACTCGGCTTCGTCAAACTTGTCTTCATCCTGAGGTTGGAGGACGAAATCGGCGCGCATTGGGACGAAGTGGCGGCCCCCTTCGATCTGTTCTCCAAGTGCTGGAAGTTATGATCGACCAAAATGACACTCTCGTCCGGGCCGAACAACGCCTTATGCTTTTGTCTCAAATCCGACGAGGCCAGATGCTAGAAAATGCAAAGCAGAGCAACGAAGCCATGGAGATATGGCAAGACGCTTACAGGCAGTCCTCCACCATCGTCGACGAATGTAGAGAACAGCTTCAAACAGAGATTGAGGTGCACCAGAAGCAGGAAGACTCACCGGTGAATGATTCTGAACACGACGAAGATGACAACACTAGCGAGATCGAAACTCGCCTGATGGCCTATCGCCAGCGACTGAGATCGGCACTCGAGGTGAAGCACATATGCATTTTCTTTCTCGGCAATGCCTACTTCCAAATGAAATCAAACGAGGCTACTGTCGAACCTGACTCCGAAGAATTCAAAGATTGGGAGAGAAAGGAAGAAGCTGCATATGAAGAAGCCAAATCCATTCGTTCTGAATTGCTGTCCGAGGTGCTCCGGAAAGCAAACCGGGCTATCGAGAAAGTTAGGACCAAGGCAAAGGATGAAACCTTTGTCGCCATTCCGGAGATGCGCTTGTCACTTGACTATGGCGGCATCGAGAGCAGGAAGGTTTTCGAGAAGCTACATCACTATTGTGAAGCCCTCAACAACCAAGCTGGACAATTGGCTCAACTAAGGGACAAGGTGATGAATTTTCTGCGACAGTCTCTGATAGACGAAGACGAGGGCGTTGAATTGCAAGGAGACGAGTATGAGGCTTCCACAAAGCATCAAGATGAGATGTACGCCTACATGGAGGCCTTGAGAGCGTTGTATGCAGACCGCAGCGACGCCTTGACCGGCCAGACGAACGCGCTCATTGCACACGAAGTCAAGATGGCACTTCGGGCTGCGAAGGCTGGAGAGGGACCTGCACCTCAAGTTCTGATATCGCTTATGGCTGAAAGAGAGAAAAATCGGGTACCTCCAGACCTTGGATCGTTGCGCGGGATTATCACAGAGATACGGCACCTTGTCACCGCATTGCAATGGCAAGAAGGTGCTGGTAGTGTACGAGCTCGAGCGGAACTGGGGATTGCCAATAACATTCTACAGTTCACGCAACAAATGTCTGCTGGTCAAACGAAGACAATCACAGCGCTTGAGCAGGAAGTTGGCCTTTTCCGAGAGACGATGAATAATCGTCTGGACTATTACCGAGCTTTGCAGAAGATCTCGGACGCAGTCGCGCCGTTTGAAGAGGAGAAGCAAGGGAAACCACTCGACATGTTGGCCTCGGCGCGGCTCTTGGCAGAGGAGGAGCAGAAAGGTAGGAAAATATCAAGCCTTCTCTCGAAGCGACGATATCTGGCCTATCTCCGGACAGAGCAAGGCTCCTCGATGCAGACTCAGCGAATCTGTACCATCTGTCAATCTGACTTCGAGAACGGAACCCTGACCGTCTGCGGACACCAATTTTGCAAGGACTGCATCCGACTCTGGTGGAGTGAGCATCGTACTTGTCCAGTATGCAAAAGGCACTTGAGATCTACCGACTTCTACGACATTACATACAAGCCTGCTGAAATGGCTATTCAAGAAGAGACATCTCCAGCCCGGTTTGACAGCCCTGGCTCTTCTGAACGGTCCGTCAATCGATCAATCTATTCAGACGTCAGCAGCGCCACCCTCAATCAGATAAAGAATATCGACCTCGATGGTTCGTATTTCGGCACAAAAGTGGACACTATATGTCGGCACCTTTACTGGCTACGCGAGCACGACCCCGGGTCGAAAGCCATCATCTTCTCGCAGTACAGAGAGTTCCTCGATGTCCTAGGTCGCGCTTTTGGTCAGTACAAGATCGCTTTTAGCCGCTTCGACGACAGGAATGGCATCGAAAAATTTAAGTCAGACCCAGCAATCGAATGCTTTCTGCTTCATGCCAAGGCTCACTCCACGGGCTTGAATCTTGTTGTCGCGAATCATGTATTCCTGTGTGAGCCATTGATCAACACAGCCATTGAGCTTCAAGCCATCGCCCGCGTACATAGGATTGGCCAACATCGAGCGACCACAGTGTGGATGTACCTTGTTGCGGATACGGTCGAGGAGTCCATCTACGACATATCGGTGACACGAAGGTTGGCACACATCAAGCACGCGACGAAGCCAGGTACGTCGAGGTCGGGCACGGCAACGCCAAATGCGATTATGGAGAGCACTATCGACGTCGCAAATTCGCTAGAGTTGCAATCGGCAGATCTGTCGAAGTTGCTGACTTCAGGCAAGAGCGGAGGTGAGATGGTCGATAAGAACGATCTTTGGACATGCCTATTTGGCCGTGTCAAGAAGCGCGATGCTGGATTCTCTGCAGCCGCTGAAGCTGCTGATAGTGAAGTTGGACGATTTCTTCGTGCAGAGGCTGCGGAAGAAAGGAGAGCAGGGCAGGACGCGTGATACCCTGTACATTGATACTGTTGATGCTCTCAAAATCCACAGTCTCGATCAAGCTCCCTGCCTAGGGAAAACCGAGGGTCCCACAGGTCCCACAAGTCCCACATACTAGCTTAAGGCTTAGCAGGCTTGAGATGTTAGAGGGTTGCCAAGGAACGGTTACAGTACGGCGAGCGACAGCAACCTCTTGCACAAGATTGCTGGCATGCGGATCGTATTCCGTTCTAAGCTTTTCCGCCGCCCAATTTGCAACCCCACACTGCCTTTCAACAAAGACCCCACGACCTCACTATGTGACAAACAAAACCACAATGTCTTCCCAACCCAATTTACCTTCGCCTAGCAGACTGCTCGTCCTCATCTCCGGCAACGGCTCGAACCTGCAAGCCCTCATCGACGCCTGCAACACCCCCGCCCTCCCGCACACATCCATCATCCGCGTCATCTCCAACCGCAAAGACGCCTACGGCCTGCAGCGCGCCCAGAAAGCCGACATCCCAACCACCTACCATAACCTCGTGAAGTACAAGAAGCGCCACCCCGCCACCGACGCGGGCGTGCAAGCCGCCCGCGAAGAATACGACCGCGACCTCGCGCGGCTCATCGTGGACGACGAGCCGCCCGATCTCGTCGTGTGTGCGGGATTCATGCACGTGCTCTCCGTGCACTTTTGTACCCTGCTCGCCGAGGCCGGTGTTGACATTATTAATCTGCACCCGGCGTTGCCGGGGAGGTATAACGGGGCGGGGGCGATTGATCGCGCGTATGAGGATTTTCAGAAGGGGGAGATTAGTGGGACGGGCGTCATGATTCATTATGTGATTGCGGAGGTGGATATGGGGGAACCGATTGTGGTGCGAGATGTGGAGATGAGAGCGGGGGAGGCGAAGGGGGAACTGGAGGCGAGGATGCATGAGGTGGAGCATGGGTTGATTGTGGAGGGGACGAGGGTCGCGTTGGAGAATATCAAGGAGCGGCGCAAGAGGGAGGGCGGAGGTGAGACTGGTTGAATATGTGGGCTGGAACGCTCGATCCAATGCTATCGATTAACTATCCCGTTTCTGGGGGTAAGGCATCACACGAATAAGCCACGGGGCCGGCCTGGGCCCCTGCCTAGGATCGACCTTACATCGTTCACTCCGAGGTCGATCTCGTGACATCTCGCGGTAGGCATAGCGTCGATTGGCCCCCGGTCCGCGAATTTTCTCACCGCGCCGTTCGAGTCCCTCACCACGCTTCCATTCACCGCCTCAACCTCCCTCGCGTACTGGCTCCGATCCGACCCCTGCCAGAAATTCTGAACTGTATCTCCTGCTGAGAACGACTTGTTTGTCTGGCTCGAATAGTACGCCCAGCCATGCTGCTCTGTCTCCAGCGCACTGGGCCCAGCCACAAGAGTGAACGTGCTAAGCACTGGTCTTCCGGTCGGTACGTCGAAGAACTCCAAACCGCGGCTCAGACTCGCGTCGATGTATATGCCCGAATTACTGGGAAAGACACCGTATGTCGTGTTCACGGTGATGGGGTACTTGAATGTTAGCTGGTTCTTTTGTGGTGGCCCCTGATACCCCGGGGGTGGCGGTAGATACGCTGCGAAAGCACCGTTTGTGGATTGTGTATTGGCCTGCGCCAGGCCCTTCGAACTGAGAAAGCCGTTGTTTGTGTAGTCAAGCGTCTGATACCAGTAATTACTGCCAGATTGAATCCAGATGTTGCGCGACACATGGACGAAGTAGGATAGTGTCTCATTGGTTCCATTTATGTCTTGGCCTATGCTCGAGCTGGCTGTCACGTATGGGGCGGGGGTGCCTCGGTTCGGTGGAAGGTGGCTGGATGGGACGTCGTTTCCGCCGGTGAACAGAAAGATCTTGCCAGTCACAACCCAGTAACTACCGACGCTATCAGAAAGCTCGAGTGCACCGTTCGCGTTGCAGCACTGCAAGCCGACCACCTTGATCTGGAAGGCGTGAGGTTTGCCGTCGGTGAGATACGGCAGAAACGGCGAGATGTCGATTTCTGGTTCTCGAAGGTCAAAGGCATCGATTCCTACGATGGGTCGCCAGAACCCGGGTGCTATGCCACCAGTAAAGATGATCGGGAACGGCCAGATGACGCCGGCGAGCATGCCATCGATCGTGAGCTGAACTTCGCGGAATGGCGAGTAGCCGTACAATTCTCCGGTAGTGTTGAGAAAGGTGTCTGTGTCGGATGAAAGGACGTTGGAGTACCAAAATTCTTCTGTGGCTTGGCCGCAGGCGGAGAGGGAGACGATGGCCCGAGAGATGCCGGCGGGGATTGTCTGCATTGTAGTTGCATCGTCAGTCGGAAGGATGAAGGCACTGGTGCCATTTTGCGCTGATTGCTTGGCGGAAATGGGCAGGATCACGTCCGCAAAGAGTGGCGGATCAACCCTTGTGAAGAAGGTCGCGGTGAGCGTGGCATTGAAAGAGCCGGTGTATATTGAGTTGACGAGGTTTCCGAGATCGAAGATCAACGTCTGCGGTTTCTTCCACAGGGAGAGATATGCGCTCATATCTTTGGTGTAGGTCCAGATGATGCCGGCGGCGGTTGGCTCGGCGGTGGAAGTACGAAAGATTTCTATGTCGCCGAGATACATTAGGGCGAGACGGTCGAATTGCCGGCCTGAGGATGTGACGGTCAGATTGATTGTGACAGCGTTGAAAGAGCACGATGGCGGTGTGTAGGAGGAGATGAAAGGCATGCCATAACTGTAGGCGAAGACATGTTGCATCAAGAGGAGGGAGCAGGTGTCATCGTTCCTAGCCGGCAGTTGTGGCGGCGGCTTATGGACTTGGAACACCTCGAGGACAGCAGTGCTGTTTGGTCCTGCGTTCCGATGCTTTCGCGAGGGGTGTAACGGTATTTGTGCAGTGGAGGCCTCGCAAATAGTCGAATAGAATAAAATGCAAATGGTAGCCCATAATGTCCATTGACTTGGACGGAAGTGCGGCAACATCATGCTCCCTTGGTATCAAGAAAAGAAAGACTGAAACAGAATCACGAGTGCACTGTAAAGGGAGCTCTCGTGCCCGCGCACAGACAATACTGATATCAAGGAGTACCAGCTGTGGTGATCGCCGATGGTTTGTTCATAAAGATGGAGATGACCCCGAGCGTGCCTCGTGGAGGGCGCTAGCTAGTACCTGCTCCCAACAGATGAGGAGTTGAGCAATCTGTACCAGGACGGATATGCCTTTCCAATGCGATGCCTTCGGAATGTTAGGTAAGATATTCGCGGTTCAGCTTTCCTTCTGATGCTAGTGAAGTTTGATATTCTGTAGCGCTTTTCTGTAGGACTAGGATGAAGATTTCATCGACTTAAGGGGTGTTCTAGTTGATTGCTTAACTCAAAACTGTAGATATGAGCATAGAGAGAGAGAACCGTCTGCATGCCCCAATGCATCTGGTCGATAGCCTGTGGGCTAAGAATTAGATCGACGACCTAACTTGGCAACTTCGTCTTCCTCCTCGATATGCTTGACACGTCGTTGCATAAGAATTTTCACGCTTCTATACAAGTTTGGAGAAATACATTTCAACGACGAATCAATGCCTTGAAGGCCGTTAGTTGGAATGTTCGTTGGTAAAGTCGCGAGACGAAAGCCGCTCTGGAAGTTGAGGCTCTCATTCTCGTACCAGGATCTTCTACAAAGAGTCTGGGTTTGAAATATGTACAACAAGGTCGTATGGTTACATAGAACCAAAAAACGAGAACTTGTGAGGCAAGTCTCCATCACTGATGCGTCTCGCGTGGAGTCCATGGGTATCCCTAACATGACAAGTAAACCTTTCTACTCCGTCGTAGTGGCTAGCGAATGATATGAGGTTGTGGAATTCCGTTGCTCCACCTCTTCATTTCCGTCTCGTATCTTCTAAGTTACCACTTGCTCTTTTTGTTTGTCTTGTTGGGGTGAGTGGCTCAGCTCACTAACTTTCTCGCTCTGTTCTGCCTTCTGCAGGCTCTCATCCGCTTCAACAGTCTGTCCATCCATTCTCTCATTCAATGCCGGCTCCTCTTCTTGCGTGAAAGACTTATGGTGCTCTTCGCCATCCACGACAGCCGCCTCATCCCCCTCGGGGCCCCCATCCTCTCTAGCCCCTCCTGCTTGTCCATGGATGAAGGGTTTTATGCTTTCCTTTGTCTGCTGGATCCGATCTTTCCTCTTTCTCATGGATCCACCACTAACACCAGCAGCGCGTCGCTCTAGCTTCTCTTCATCGCTGCTACTGATGCTACTGTCGCTATGATTCTGCTGAAACGTAATCTGCCCGCCTTGTTTCTTCCTCTCTCGCTGCTGATTTTTCAATCTATTCATCTTCTCTTCGTCGGCTTGGCAGTCCAATGTCCGCACCTTTAGCCCCGGCAAATTCTTTTCCATGAATCCCTTCAGCAGATGTAGCTTCATCCCGTTTGGTCGATAGGTTCCGCTGTCATTGTCAATTATAAGCTCGTATCGATGTGGATCCTTGTTCAGCTCCCTGACAGGCGACTGGGATCGCGAATTTTGCTCTTGCACTTCCGGCGCTGGGAGATCGGTTGAAGCATCGTCTGGTTTGTCCTCTGACAAGTTCTCTTCGCGCTCTTCTTTTGATGGTGGGGGCTTCCGCAACTTCCGGATGAAGAACTCGCCACTGAATGCGATGTAATTACTGACGTCGCTGTGCATGGTATGCTTGCTCAACAAGTCAATACCGAACTCTTTGCCGGTTTCTGTAAAGCGCCATAGCCCGTCGAGCGTGATCACGTAGGTGAATATACGCCCACCCTGATCATGGTGGACGAACTCGAGGAACTTTTTAGTCATGTCGATGGTAGGCTCTTGGAAGACCCCGTAGAGAGTAGAGCGATCAAAGTTGTATATGCGTGCGTGCTGGTGATGCAGGGCACGGTTGAGGATGCGGCCTCGAAGAGAGTGTGATGTGAACATGCCAGCGATAAACGGCCTGAACTCGACGTAGCGATGATAAAGCTCGTCAGGGACGGGGCCAGAGAGCTGCATTTGGATAGCTTGAAAGCTGTTGAGAAATTTAGCATTTACTACAAAAGAATGGCGAC
>Ga0335072_10002410_pt1 | contig 28999 bp, 26 predicted proteins | sample Lox_Sample_21_FD_206725 | JGI IMG/M metagenome (GOLD analysis project Ga0335072, IMG submission 206725) | Soil microbial communities from Loxahatchee National Wildlife Refuge, Florida, United States - Lox_Sample_2.1 | ecosystem: Environmental > Terrestrial > Soil > Wetlands | place: USA... | reverse complement strand
CAGCTAACCCACAGAGTACGCTAGAATTAAAAACGGAGGAGTGGGTGAGCGGTTGAAACCGGCGGTCTTGAAAACCGTTAGGCCCGTGAGGGTCTCGGGGGTTCGAATCCCTCCTCCTCCGCCATACTTCAGAAGCACTGTAAATATGCGGTGATTTACATCATGCCTCTAGTTTGCTACTATAATCCGGTCATTTGAACCCGGATTTAGTGGCATGCCGATACTCAGTTTGTACAAACGAGTCAAGATTGGGGATCGCTGGAAATATCAGCGAATCCATGAAGGACGCGGTCACCGCACCAGCGATCTGAATGGGCCGTTCTATGCCCGTCCCTTCCATAACGGCCAGCAATATTGGAAGACCCTCTTGGCTGAGACGTTTGAGGAGGCCCGTGAGGAAGCGGATCACCTGCATTCCGCTTTCGCGGCCACAGCGAAGGGGCTGACAGTAACGGAGTTCGAGAGCGCTACCAACGCCCACCGAATTTCACTCAAAAAAGCCGTGGACGATTTCCTCGCCGAGGCGTCCAGCAAGAAAAGACCAAAGACCGTTATTGGCTACCGACTCAATCTCAACCAGTTTCTCGAATGCGCCAAGTCGACGAAGTTCCTCGATGAAGTTGGCAAACAGACTTTGCGGAGCTTTCGTGATTACCTCGCAGATCGCGGATACGAACCGAGGACGCTACACAATCGCATCATAACCGTTCTTTCTCTACTCAAAGAACACAGAATTCAAACAGGCTTTTCTCTTACTAAGGACCTCCCCAGCTTTGAGGAGGATCCGCCAATTCCTTTCACCGATCAGGAGTTGAAAAAACTGTTCGCCGTCATGCCCGACGAAGATTCAATCCGTTACAAATTCTTTCTTGGCACCGCCTGCCGCGAACAAGAAGTCCAATTTGCTAGCTGGGCTGATGTTGATTTCGAGCGAATGGAATTTCACGTGCGTCAAAAACAGGATGTTCGTTTTGCCCCCAAGAACCACGAGAAGCGAACCGTCCCCATCCCTGCGAGCCTCGTAGCCTTGCTTAGACAACGGAGGAAGAAACCTCCGCACGCTCGGTGGATATTCGTCAACAGAAACGATGAGCCCGACGGTCATTTTCTCAAGAAGCTCAAGAGAATCGCGCTGAAAGCCGGCCTCAATTGTGGCGAGTGCGTCACGACCGTCAACAAGGGCAGGTACGACCGTAAACGCCCCGTGGAAGTCACCTGTAAGACTGACCCCGTCTGCAGACACTTCTTCCTACATCGTTTCCGAAAAACTTGCGCTAGTAGGTGGGAAGCTGCCGGAATCCCGGTTCGCACCATTCAGGCCTGGCTTGGACACAAGGACTTGTCCACTACTCAGAGGTATCTTGGCGTCACAGATTCATCGAAGCTGCGTAGTAAAATCGACGCCGCGGCCGGGGGTTGACCCTAGTTCTCTTACCAATCAGCCTAAGCTTCAGCGGTTGACTGCTGGGTTGGAATATAGGCTGTCAGTCCCGGGAACAGAAGGTTTTGAACGCGACAGTGTACTTTGTCGAGTTTAACGTGGAGCACCACTCGAGAAGGCTAGACGCCCGCCAGCACTGTCGGCGTGATCTTTTTTCTACCCTTGATTGGATGAGCTGATCCTGGCGAAAAATGCCATGCGTTCGGCGAGGCTTGGTGTTGTCTCCGCAGTGAAAGGTATCGCGACATACGCGGTTCCGTCCGGCCGGGACTGAATGTCGATCCCACCTATCCTGAGGAGATCGTCGGCTAGCTTCTCCAAGGGCGCAAAAATCTCCAGGCTCTGCCAATGTCCGTAAGACTGGTGCATCGCCCGCAGCTCCCGGTGCAGTTTCGCGAAGAATGGCTTGAAGTACGCATGAGCTTCCATTGTGCTCATCGCTCGCGGCGCCACTTCCCCGACCGCCAAGCCCGATCCGTCGGCATGGCCCAATAAGTACGACGCGTAGAGCATCACGCTTTTGTATTCATCGACAACCTCACGGGCGACACGCGCGACATCCGCGTGCATCCTGTATTCCCTAATCGCGCCGTCAGCACGGGTCTTCGCCCGCTCCAGCGCGGCGCAGAAAGTGTCCTCAAATGCTCGCCGTGTCACTTCCTTGCCCATGAATGCGCTCAGGTGGCACGCGATGTATTCTTCCCAGCAGCCCGATCCGATTTCGTGCAGAATCCCCGCTCGATAACCGAGTCGTTCCCGCAATATCGTGTCGGGGAAAGCCGATGCCTGCATTTCGAGGTCGTGAACATGGGCCGACTCGTGCGCCAGCGTGTACATCACCACATCGTGCGCTTCGGCGGTCTCCGGGTTCTCGGGTTGTGCCAACACGCTGGCATACTCCGCGTTGATCACCATCACTGATCGCGGCTCGCCTTCGTGAAGGACTGCCGGCGCCATCGCGATTCCTATGGCGATGCCATTGTTCGTAGCAGCCAGGGGCCCCGACACGGCGGCTCCTCGATCAATGCCACCGAGCGTCGCGTCGTAGTCATAGGCCACAACGACGCGAATGAGCCGCTTGAGATCGAGGAACTTTCCGAGCTGGTAGAGGCAGCTTTCCACTTCCGCGCCGACCGCTCTCGCCATTTCTTCAGAGGGAAAACCCCGGAGATCGACGCCTATCGGTGGCAGCGTTGAAGGCCGTCGCGCAAGTTCCTCCCTCAACTCACCGCGCGAAACTTCGGCTTCAGAATTGTTCTCGCCTTCCATGGGTCCAATATACGACCAAAAAGAACTTGACACAAGGACACAAAAGGAGCTAAAAGGTCCCTATGACGCCAAGTCACCTGCAGCGCGTCGGAATGATGCTCCGGAGGTTTCTCAATGATCGCACAAAACCCAACCTGCCCGTGGTGCGGCAGCGCCATTTCCAGTCAGAAGTTCGAGGAAATCGCCACCAGAATCCGCGAGGAAGAGCAGAAGCACCTTGCGGAGACCGAGGCGCACCTGCGTCAACAACTTTCCGGCGAGCGGCAAGAAGTTGAAAGACGCGCTGCCGACCAAGTAGCGACAGCGAACGCGCAGCGCGATGCCGCCCTCCAACAAGTGAAGGAGGCCGCCACCAAGGAAAAGGCGATCCGCGAGGAGGCGCGCGGCGAAGCGATGCGGCAGGCGCAAGCAGCCGGACAGCAGCAACTTGAAGAGCAGCGCAACGCATTCGAAGCGCAACTTGGGGAGATGCAAAAGAGCCTGGCCGACTTCCAGGGTCGCGAAGCGGTTATCAAAGCCGAGGCTCGAGACCAGGCGCAACGGGAAAACGAACTCGCCATTGAGACCGAGCGCAAGAAGCAGCAGCAATTGTCTGAGGAAAAAAACACCTTGGAAGCGGAGCGCGATGCTGCGTTGCAGAGGCTGGCGGACACGGAAGCGCTTTCGGCTTCGAAACAGGAGGAGTTGCAGAATCAGCTCGCCCAAGCAACGGAGGCCGGCGAAGAACAACACCAAAAGGATATTGCGGACCTGCGCGCGGTCCTGGAGGCCGACCGAGATCAGGCGGTGCTTAACAAGCAGGTTGAGTTCACACGCGAACGCGAGCGTTGGCAGAAGGAAGTTCTGGACCTTCAACACAAACTTCAGAAGAAAACGGCCGATGAAATTGGCGACGGGGCCGAAGTCAATCTCTTCGAGGCGTTAAAGGAGGCTTTCCAGTCCGACAACATCAGCCGGGTAAAGAAAGGTCAACCCGGCCCCGACATCCGGCACGAAATCCGTCACAACGGCGAGGTCTGCGGGCTAATCGTGTACGATTCGAAACACCGCCAGGGCTGGCAGGTGAGTTACGCCACCAAGCTTCGGCAAGACCAACTGGACGCCCAGGCTGATCACGCGATTTTGACAACCGCAGCGTTCCCAACCGGCAAGAAGGAATTGTGCATCGAGTCCGACATCGTCGTCGTTAACCCAGCGCGCGCCGTGCCGATTGTGCACCTTCTCCGGCGAGCGTTGATCTCCATGCATGTGCGCGGATTGAGTCTCAAAGCGCGAGCGGAAAAAACGGAACGACTCTATGCACTCATGAACTCCGCTATTTACCAGCAGCGATTTGATCAGATTGGAGTGATTAACAAGGATCTCCTCGAGGTGGATGTCGAGGAAAAAGAAGCTCACGACAAGACCTGGAAGAAACGGGGCAAATTGCTACAGCAGCAAGGTGCTTTGCTCCGGGAGCTCGATACCGAGATTAGCGCCATTATCGAGGGGACCGAGGAATCCCGTAAACCCGCCGCCTGAGCTTTCTAGCTTCGGTTGGCAGCGGGGCAGGAGTGCAATATGGCCAAATCCAACGTCTTATCCATGGAACCAGCAGAACGCCAATGGCAGGAGCGGCGCCTCGGTCGAACCATCATCAAAACCTACCGCGGCAACGTGGATATCTACGATCTCCTCCCTAATGACAAGCAGCCTCGGATTGGGCCGAAAGAGGACCCGGAATTACAGCGGCAAATCGAGGCCAACGAGGGGATTTTTGAGCCGCTGCTGGCCGAACCCCATCCCGGCCACGATGGAAAGTTGCGCATCATCGACGGGGACCGCCGTTGGACGAACTCCAAAATTCTCGTCGAGGTGCACAAAAAAGAGCAGTATCGCTCGCTTCCTGTCGAGATCACTGACCACACCTTGTCGGATGAAGAACGGTTCAGAGTCTGGATTTACATCCATCGACAAAGGAAAGAATGGGACGCCAAAGAAAAGGAAATGGTGGCGTACAGCCTTGTCAATATGGTGGGGCGGGCCAGTGCCGCGAATATCCTGGGAATCACAGTCAGAGAACTCGACAAGCTTGTGGAAATTTATGACCTTTCCGAAAAACTCACCAATCTCGCGGAGCCAGGGGCATCCATTACTTGGGCTCGGGAGATCAAGAACCTGAATCGGAAGCTACTAACGCCGACCATACTCGACACGGTTATTCGAAAGATTAACGAGAATGAAATCACCAATTCCAAGGATATTCGAAAACTCCGTCCAATCCTGAAGGACCCGGTCGCCAAGGACGAATTCGCCACCAAGGGTGGAAGCATTGAATCCGCGTTTCGCAAGGTCGCTCCAAATGCCAGTCGTAGAGGGCACGGACTACTAGGGGACATCGAGCAGCTCAATGAGGTTTTGGCTCGCTATCCATGGACCACCCTTGCGGAACTCAAAGGCGATCCCCTAGTTCTTCGAAGACTGGATGAAGCTGAGAAACTGCTTCGTGATCTCAAGAAAGCGCTATCGAAGTAATTTGCTTAACGTCCGTAGAAGGATTTCATCACCGTGAAGAAGAATCAGTTCGAAGTACAGACACCAAATGTTTCTACCAACCAAGAGCTGCGAAAGCCTCAGCGCGAGGGGTACGCGGAAATTGCAAAGCATTTCGCGAGTCCGGGTGCAGACCGCGAAATAGGCTTGGTTTTGCCGGTTGGATGCGGTAAGTCTGGTCTTATCACCATCGCGCCGTTCGCACTGAAGGCGCGCCGAGTCCTAGTCGTCGCACCTGGTCTCAGAATCGCCCACCAACTTCTGAAAGATTTTGATCCCACTTCGGACAAATTCTTTTACACGAAGTGCGCCGTGCTACCTGGCCCGGAGTACCCCGAGCCCGCCGAAATCCGCAGTAGTTCGAGCAGTCAGGTAGATCTCGAGGAAGCCGATGTCGTTGTGACAAACATCCATCAACTCCAGGGCAAAGAAAACAAATGGCTCGTCAAGTTGCCGGCTGATTTTTTTGACCTCATTTTGATCGACGAAGGCCATCACAATGTGGCTGAGAGCTGGGAATTACTCCGAGCCAAGTTTCCCAACGCAAAGATAATCAACTTCAGTGCAACTCCGACACGTGCCGATGGGCAGCTCATGGCCGGTAAGATCATCTATTCTTACCCGATCAGTGAGGCGATCGCCGAGGGTTTCATAAAGAGGCTGAAGGCTGTCGTTCTGAAACCTGCCACCTTAATGTATGTCCGCAAGGAAGATGGCCGCGAAATCGAGGTCACATTGGATGAGGTCATTCGCCTCGGCGAAGAAGATTCTGATTTTCGCCGCAGCATAGTCAGTTCAGAACAGTCGCTTGGAACGATTGTCGATTGCTCTATTCGAGAGCTGCAAAAACTGCGCGAACGCACGAGTGACAACAAACACAAAATCATCGCTTCGTCCTTGAACTACGCGCATTGCATTCAGATCACGGCCGCCTACCAAGCCCGTGGGCTGCGCGCCGCTTACATACATAGCAAGCTCGAAGGCGACGCAAACGACAAAATTCTGGCCCAACTAGATCGCCATGAGCTAGACGCAATCGTACAAGTTCGGAAGCTCGGTGAAGGTTTCGATCATCGTTATTTGAGTGTTGCAGCGATTTGCAGCGTGTTCAGCAACCTCTCGCCTTTTATTCAATTCGTCGGCCGAGTCATGCGTGCCCTCAGACCCAACGAACCCAGGAACCCGCTCAATCAAGGCGTCGTGGTGTTCCACGCCGGCTCGAACATTGCCGAGCGCTGGTCCGACTTCCGAACGTATAGCACCGCCGACCAACAGTACTTTCAAGAGTTGCTTCCACTCGAAGAAATTGACTTCGCGAATGCTGAGGAGATTCTTGTCGACCCGACAACGCATACACGCAGCGTGAATCCGATTGAAGTGAGAGGCCAGTCGAGTGTCGCTCTCGAAGAGATTCCCCTATTGCGCAACGACGCTGAAGCGTTACGCGCAATCCAAATCCTCAAGGAGAAAGGCTACACGGCGGAGCAAGTTTCGCAGGCGATGCTACAGCCATTGCCCACCACCAAGCAAAAGAAGCGTCGAGCTGACCGGTCGGCGCTCGACAATCTGATCAAGACCGAAGCAACGCGCCTGCTGCACCAGCACGGCGTCAATCCCAAGGGCAAGGCTCTCGACAAAGCCAAACCTCCAAGCGAGAACTTCGTTGTTGTTAAGTCCGCCTTGGATAGAAAAATCAACAAACTTCTGGATCATGGACCGAAACAGCGGAGTAATTTCACCCAGGCCGATTTGGATCGTGCAAACGCAGCGCTACCCGAAATCGTGAAGCAGGTTGCCAAAGAGGTATTTCATGGGAAGGCGTAAATCATTTCTTTCCGGGCTAATCGTCGAACAAGCGGTGAAGTCCCACAATTGTCGATTTAACCATGCACATCGGATCCGAAAGGGCGAAGTGCGCTTAACGGCAAACGAAGGCAGGGCCAAGCTGCGCTACTGTGCAGTCTGCGCGGTCGCGTTCATGGAGGCGGACATCGAGCTTCTTCGCTCAAGGATTAGGGAACTCCAAAACGTCGCTACCATCTCCAAAGTGTCTTCTGGCGAACCCCCGAACTCATAGAAACTCTCCACACGCGGAGTCGAGCAGAGATATACTTGCTAGAGCGCTTCGCTCTGGTAGACGAGGGAAACTTTGGCCCCGAAGCACACCTATTGGACCAACCCGTCCGTCCGCTCGCTCGTAAAACATGCCGACGCCGACCCTATCCAAACCATAACCGAGAAGGCCCGCAATTTGGTCTTCGAAGCCATCGAACGCGGTTGGGCCGGCCCTCCATATGACCCGGTAGCACTCGCCGACCTTCTAAAGATTCGTGTCGTTCCGAGAGAAGATATCGCCGAAGCAAGAACAGTTCCATCGTCGACGGGATTTGTCGTGGAATTCAATCCGAATCGGCCGCGCGTTCGGATCCACTATTCCATCTGTCACGAAATTGCTCACACGCTCTTCCCAGACTGCCATCAGCGGGTGCAACAACGATTGACACACGAAAAAATGAAAGGCGATGACTGGCAGCTAGAAATGCTCTGCAATATTGCGGCCTCCGAAATCGCTATGCCGATTGGAAGCTTCCCCGCCTTACGGGAACAGGACCTATCCATTGATACCGTCATTGACCTTCGCAAGCGATTCGACGTTTCGGCCGAAGCTCTTGTACTCCGCATCATAAAGCTGACGGATCATCAATGCATCGCATACAGTGCATCCCGCACAGGGTCTGATTTGTCTGAGCGCACACCATACTCGGTCAATTACGCGCTCCCTTCCAGGACGTGGGCCAATGTCGTCCTTCCACCTGGCACGCAATTGCCGATTGAAAGCGCTGTCTCTGAGTGCACTGCGATCGGATATACAGCAAAGCGAATTGAGGACTGGCGATACGCGGGCAAGGTGAAAGTACATTGCCTGGGAGTATCACCCTATCCAAGCCAAACCTTCCCGCGAGTAATCGGGCTACTAAGGCCGACGCGCCAGGATGCCCCCCCAACAGCGGGCATTACGTACTTAAAAGGCGATGCCAGTGCGCCCCGAGGCAACGCGCCAAGGGTCATCGCTCAGATTGTGAACGACTCGGCATTTACATGGGGCGGAGGATTTTCTCTCGCAATCCGCCGAAAATGGCCCGAAGCCCAACAAGCGTACCGTCAGTGGGCGTACAAAAACCGGGCGAACCTTTCTCTCGGAAGCGTGCACATCGCAGATGCCCAGGACAATCTTGCAATCGCGAGCATGGTCGCTCAGCGCGGTTACGGTCCTTCCGACAAACCGAGAATAAGATATGCTGCTCTGAGGGCCTGCCTCCAACATCTCTCTGGATTAGCAGTCAAACAGAAGGCCACTATCCACATGCCTCGAATTGGCACCGGATTGGCAGGAGGCTCGTGGAATATAGTTTCGGAACTGATCGATGACGTTCTTTGCCGAGCCGGAATAAACGTTTTCGTATACGATTTGCCCGGAACGGAACCTAAACTGGACAAGCAGCTTTCTCTGTTACCCGCTTCGGAACAACCGCTTACGTCAACACTCAATTAGTAGAAGGTCCTTTCGTATAATGCTCCTATATCACGTTGTCCCCGACGCCTGTCGGTGCGGCCGCTACTCTGCCGCAAGGTCCGAGCGCAATGGGGAGCGATTTCCTTGGCGAAACAAATCGTTCTGGTGTCCGGTCGCGTTTCCGCTGGCAAGACCACTCTTTGCCGCCAGCTCGCCGAGAGCTTCGGAGCGCACCATCTAAAGACCAAAGAAGTCATCATTAGTCTCGCCAAGAAACTCCAGCTGGAACGCGCCGCTTTGCAACGTTACGGCGAATCGCTCGACCGTCGCACTCATGGCGCGTGGGTCTGCGAAGCTCTTTCTCGTCAAGTCGAGATCCTCCCCGCCGACGCCATTGTTGTTGTCGATGCTGTGCGAATCACACCACAAATTGAAGCTATCCGCAGGGCTTACGGCACCCGAGTCTTCCACATACACTTGGAGGCTGCCCCCGCTGTTCTCGCTAAACGATATGCCCGTAAACAAAGACAAAAAGGATTCCGCGAATTACGTTCCTACACAGACCTCTCTTCAAGCAAAACCGAAAGACGCATAGGTGAACTTGCCGGAATAGCTGATGTTGTCATTGCAACGGATCGCTGCACCCACGAGGATGTCCTTGCCAGAGCCGCGTCTCATGTCGGTCTGTTCGGGCGAGAGTGCCAACGTCTCACGGATGTCTTGGTCGGAGGCGAGTACGGAAGCGAGGGCAAAGGGCACATTTCCTCATATCTCGCCCCAGAATACGATGTGCTGGTGCGGGTCGGAGGACCAAATGCGGGTCACAAGGTATTCGAGGACCCCGAACCATATACGCATCATCAGCTTCCATCTGGTACGCGCTGCAGCAAAGCGCAATTGATTATCGGTCCCGGAGCGGTTCTTTGGGTTCCCGGCTTGCTAAAAGAAATCGCGGAGTGCCGCGTTCCAGCCTCACGACTGTCGATAGACCCTCAGGCGATGATTATCGAGGAATCCGACCGCAAACGTGAAGCACGTACGCTCGTCCAATCCATTGGCTCCACCGGGCAAGGCGTGGGGTATGCTACTGCCCGCAAGGTCATGAGAGGGGCTTTGCCTCCCCAAGTTAGACTGGCTCGGGAGATCAAGGCACTAAAACCATTTCTCCACGAGTGCAGAGAACAATTGGAGCGCGCCTTCACTCAAGGACACCGCGTGTTCTTGGAAGGCACCCAAGGGACCGGTCTGAGTCTGCACCATGCCTACTATCCACATGTGACCTCTCGGGACACCACCGTGGCAGGCTGTCTTGCCGAAGCTGGGATTCCTCCAACTAGGGTCCGAAGAACCATCATGGTGTGCCGGTCTTATCCCATCCGAGTTCAGGATCCGTCCCGAACCCGGACTTCTGGTCCCATGTCCCGCAACCTCACGTGGAAGGAAATCTCCAAGCGCTCGGGCATCTCGGAAACCGAGCTCCGTCGTACCGAAAGGACATCAACGACCCATCGCAAGCGCAGAGTGGGAGAATTTGATTGGAATCTTTTTCGTCGAGCCGTTTCTCTCAACGCCCCCACAGATATCGCGCTGACCTTCGCCGACTACATCTCGATCAAGAATAGAGACGCTAGCCGGTTTGAGCAGCTAACGGAGGAAACCATTCGTTTCGTCGAAGAACTTGAGCGTGTATCGGCAGCACCCGTATCACTGATTTCGACGCGCTTCGAATCTCGCAGCATCATTGATCGGAGGGCTTGGTAGCTTTGCCAATTCAGATTCCTGAATTCGTCCAATACTATCCGCGGCTTTATCACATGGCCGAAGCCAATTCTTGGCCGTCGATTCGAAAATACGGCCTCTTGAGCACAACCGCCCTGCTAGACCTTTTCGAAATAGATGGAGATCTACGGCGATCTCTCGAAAGCCAGCATCGCCCCCAGTCTGTTCCAATAACGCACCCTCGCCACGGCCAAGCTGTAATCCGCGATCAAAAACCACTACGCCCAGGCCCGCTTAGCAACTGCTTAGTAGGCTTGTCTCCGGCACAGTGGTACCGGACCCTCAACCGTTACGTATTCTTCTGGGTCACCGAAGAGCGCCTCAAGACCCTCCTCGGAGCAAGAGCCTATCGCAACAAAACGCACACGGTCATTTCCATTGATACCGCACGGCTCCTTGAGACAAACGCAAGAGCCGTTAGGCTATCTCCTATCAACTCCGGCAGCACAATCTACAATCCCAGGCCACGCGGCGCAGACACGTTTCAACGCATGTCGACTTATCCTTTCGAAGAGCGCCGCCGACTCCGCGGCTCGGCGAATGCTGTGGCCGAGTTGGCAGTGCAATACTCCGTCCCAGACATCACCAGGTGTGTTCTTGAAGTTGGGCACTACAGAAATGGCAGCCTGGTCAAATCCCTTCACCCGTAGTCTTGCGGTCACCAAGAACAAGCTCGATCCTATGGACCCCATCCCCGAGAACAACGACCTACATCGCTACATTGAATTTCTTCAACGCCAGCTCCTGACCCCCGGTTGGGAGGCCTTTTTCGATCCTCACGTCATGCAAGCGTGGCTGGCAAAAAATGCCGGCGCCCCTAACGCCACCTTCCAGCAATATGGCGGTGCAACGTCTCCCGTTGCTCACTTGGAAGAACTCGTCCATAAGTTTCAGCCGACAACCGCCTTTGATTCTCCCGAAACCCAAGCGATTTTCGCGCCCATTCTTGAAAAGGTGAAACGAGCAGCGGAAGAGATCAATCTACGTGTCCATCGTCCCATCCAGATCGTCACGTCCACGAATATCAGTCCTTCGCCAGCAGTCAGACCAGCAGGAGGGCCTCATTTTCTATTCATTGGGCTCGGTACATCGAGCTTCTGTAATTATTGGGCGAAGGCCTTCACCGCAATCGTCAAGGTTTTAGAGAAGCGAAATCCTACGCGCCGATTCGCGTCCGCTGAGGAAGTGGAGTCGGCACTGCGCTCTGACCCATCCGGCGTCGTTTTCGCCGCCAAGCTCGCGTTGGCCTATGGAATATATGGGTCACTCATCGGTTTCGGCCAGGTCAATGAACCCCTCGAGCATTGGCCCTACCGCGCGCAGCTGTTGGACTCGATGGAAGTATTTGTCGTCGGCCATGAGTTCGCACATCTGATAGCGGACGAACAAGTACCTGAGTTCCAGGGCATACTTGATGTCAAAGCCTCCCGCAAACTCGAATATTTTTGCGACCAGCTAGCCATCCAAATTTCGAAGCGCTACGCAAATCACGAAGACAACTTTCTTTCGTTTGCGGGGCTCGGCGCCATTTTGCTCTTTAGAGCAATGGAACTATCCGAGTATGCGCTAGAACGCATCTCGTCCATCCATGGCCGATCCGGCCTTGGGAACACACTACGGTACGCTGAAAGTCAGCCTTCCGGGTACCCCAGTCTAACGGCAAGAATCGACCGGATGAAGTCTCTTGCGGTTGCCTTGACCGCGGATGACCAGCGCCAGGGAGTGGCTGACTTTATCGAGGAATACGACTTGATAGCCTCTTACCTTGTCTGCACCCTGAAAGAGCTTTTGGGAACCATTGAACCTTGATTGCGTACAAGGTGGCCTTTTCCCCGCCGGCCGGTCTCTTCTTATTCGAATAGCTTTACTTGCCGTGGATCGTCTTGCTCCTCTGCCTCTTCGAATCGAAATGTGCTGGCCTTCAGATACTCCTCGATTGCCTCGCCCGCAATCCATCGGCGCTTCAGGCCCTCGGCAACCGCACCGGTTGTGTTTGACCCGGCAAATGGATCGACCACAAGGTCTCCCGGATCGGTCAGTAGCTTAATGAAGAATTTCGGGAGGAGCGCGGGGAAACGCGCTGGATGAATCTTTATCCCGCTCTCCTTGCACTGTTTCGTATACGAATCGTTTGCAGAGTTATTCCCCATTTTGAGCATGCTTTCGGGAAGGTCTGGCAGTTCCGCCTCGGTGACATTGTTGGGAATCGCTCCCCCCGCATCAATCTTGTCGAACGCTATGGTGCTTGCGGTATTTGCCGAGATACCGGCCGTCCGCGTCGATCACGGCCGCTGTGTTGTAGTACACCCCCGTCATCTCAACTTCGTAGACCGGCACAATCAACACAATTCCGTGCTTCTTTGCGAGTTTCTGCATCAACGCTACCGTTGGCCCTTCGGGCACCTTCTCTGTGAGACCGTACCATCGCGTTTCCTGCTCCGCGCAGAAGTACGGGCCGTAGAACAATTCCTGCAAGCCCAGGATCTGTACCTTCTTTTTCGCGGCCTCACGAATCAAGCCTTCGTGTTTTGCGACCATTTTCTTCTTGATGTTGGCAAGCGATGATTTTTCAGCTGACCCCTCGCACTTAGCTTGAATCAGCCCACAGCGAACAACACGCGGCATAACAACCTCCGAAGAAAATGCAGGCCAAAAGTCTACGCCCGAACTTTGACCGGAACAATCGGCGCAAAGCCGTTGTCGGGAGAGTTGAGTTGTGGTTCAATAGTCGTGGCAAGGGAGTTTGCCTCCCAGGTCTCTCCGGGATAAAACGCCACTTTCCAACTGGCTGATAACTCCTCCCAATTTGCACGCAAAGGTGAGTCGCGTGAGAATGCGTATGGGAGAAGCCAAGCTTTGTAGCCAGGCTAAGGGCGATAACCGCCGCGTCGAATCCGTCTCCTTCCCTGATTACTTTCTTCAAGATCGAGTAAGACACCTCTCTCCTTCCTTCAAGAATATTGCAGAGGCTGGCAAACGATGCTCGCGGCTTCCCGTCAGAGGCGCTGCCCGATGAAGCAAACCGTCGCCTTCAATGTCATTCAAATCCTGTTCGTTCTGGTTTTTGCTCCACTCTATTCCGGTGTGCTCTCGCGTTTCAAGGAAATCGTGCAGAGCAAACGAGGTCCCAGCATTTTCCAGCCGTACCGCGATCTTTGGAAACTGTTTCACAAGGACGAGGTCATCTCTTCCGAGACGACGTGGATCTTTCGCGTCACTCCCTACTTAGTATTCGTAACCCCCGTCTTCGTCACCGTCTTGATTCCAGTTCTGACGGACTATCCGCTGGCCTTTGCATTCATGGGCGACATGCTGGCGGGGGGATTTTTTCTGGGACTCGGGGGTTTCTTTGCCGCGTTGGCGGCCGTGGACACTGGAAACCCGTATGGCCCCATGGGAGCCAGCCGTACACGCATGGTTGGCTTCCTAGCAGAACCCGTATTTATGATTGTCTTCTTCACCGTCTCCTTCGTAGCGCAATCCACAATCCCCTACATCGTGCAGCAAAAGTGGGTCGAAAACGCCGGCGCTTTCTTTTCTCCGGCACATGTACTGCTGCTGGTTGCGTTTCTCATGCTGATTCTCGCCGAAGGCGGCCGGATTCCCGTGGACAATCCCTCAGGACACTTCGAACTGGCCATGATCGACGAGTCGAAGGGATTGGAGTTTTCCGGGCGCGGCGCGGCGCTGATGAAATGGGGAGGCCAGATGAAGTTTCTGGTTCTGGCTTGCATCTTTCTAAACGTGCTGCTGGCCCCGTGGGGCTTGGCCCATGGAAAGAATCTGGGTGCGGTCGTGGTAGCAATTCCGTTCATTCTTGTGAAGATTCTGGTCTTGGCGATTGTATTGGTCATCATCGAATCTTCCCTCTCGAAACTACGGCTTTTCCGCATTAGCGAATTTCTCGGAGCAGCTTTTATCGCATCCGTCAGTGCCATGATCGTGAGTATCTTCGTGGGCTGGTAAGGGGGAGAGGCCATGCACGAAATTCTAGGCGCCATTCCGCATGCCATTCCTATCTCCCTCGCCGGAGCGCTCAATACTTTGAGTGCCGGGTTGGTCCTGATCTGCGCTTTCGCGATGGTGGCAACCCGCCAAGTGCAAGGTGTCGTGCGCTTCTTCGTGATTCAGTCTCTCCTCCTAGCCGCATCTTGCTTCGTACTCGCGGCCGGTGGGCGATCAGTTCATCTTTGGGCGCTCGGCGTGATCACCGTTGCTGCGAAGGCGATTGCGATTCCCTGGGTATTGCGACGAACTCTCGCGCGCGATCTTTACGTACGACGGGAAATCGCGCAAGCCGTGAATATTCCCGCCTCGCTATTGCTCTCGCTTCTTCTGGCGATCTTCGCAGAACTGCTCGTAGGTCCCTTGAGTGCGGGGAGCGGGGATCCGGTGATTATCGTCAATCTTCCCATCGGGCTTGCCTGCGTATTCGTGGGCGCGTATTCCCTGATGGCGAGACGAGAGGCAGTTCCCCAACTGATCGGTATTCTCGCGATGGAGAATGGAGCGTTTTTCGCGGGGATCGCTATTGCGGCGGAGCTGCCCCTTATCGCCGAACTCAGTGTTGCGTTCAACGTCATTCTGATTGTCGTGATCGTCGGCCTAGTAGCCCGCAATATTCAACAAACGTTGGGAACAACGGAAGCGGGCGCGCTCACAAAGCTGAAGGAGGAACCGGGGACATGGCGCTGATCGGGGTCGTGGTCCTTCCTCTCCTGGCGGCATTGCTGTGCTGGATTCACCCCTTTCGAAAGGCGGCCTGGCTGATCAGCGTGGTGTGCCTCTCGGCTGACCTAGCGCTGGCTCTGGTCGTGGCCCGGGAAGTTCTTCTCCATTCCAGAGTGATCGGCATCGCGCGATGGTTCGAGGCGGACGGTTTCTCCGCTTTGATGCTGGTTTTGGTGAGTTTCGTCTGTGCCGTCGCCAGTCTCTTCGCGGGCGGATACATGCGGCACAACAAGGAACACGCGAGCCGCATCTGGTGGTTTCACTGCGATCTGAATTTGTTTGCCTTCGTATTGATCATCACACCCGCACTGGCGGACCCCAACTTGGTTTGGGTGGGCGTGGAACTCATCACACTGTTTGCCATCCTCCTGGTGGCTTTTGAAAGAACGCCCAATGCGCTGGAAGCCGCATGGAAATACTCCGTCCTGACCATGATGGGCGCTTCGATCTCACTGCTGGGTTTTCTGGTGCTCTTTTGGGCATTTAGGTCGAGCGGAGCCAGTGGACCGGAAACATGGACGACGCTGAACGTACAGGCAGCCACAATGCCTCCCGAGCTTCTGCGCTTGGGGTTCCTGCTGGTGTTCATTGGCTTTGGCGCCAAGGTCGGACTCGCGCCCATGCACACATGGCTACCGGACGCGCATAGTCAGGCACCTTCGCCCGCTTGTGCCGTGCTGTCGGGCGTCAAGACTTCCGTGCCCCTTTATGCCGTGTTGCGCGTGCTCGCGCTCGTGCTCAAATCGCCAAACGCCCGCATGGGAAGCTGGATGATTGTGATCGGCTTGATTTCCGTGACCATAGCGGCGTTTCTACTGCTGCAGGTTCGGGACTACAAGAGGATGTTCGCCTATTCGACGGTCGAGCACATGGGCATCGTCCTCACGGCGGCGGGAATGGCGACACAGATGTCCGACCTCGGGGCAGTCTCCCAATTGCTGAACCATTCGATCACCAAATCCCTGTGCTTCTACGTCGCTGGCACCGTACTCCTGGCGATGGACACCCGGGAAATCAAATCGGTTCGCGGCCTGTTGAAGTTATCTCCCTTCGCAGGAGTTGCCTTATTGTTTTGCTCGCTGGCCATTGCCGGCGCTCCCCCGTTCCCGATTTTCTTGAGCGAGTTTTCCATCCTGGGTTCTGGAATTCGGGCAGGCCATCCCATCGTGGTCGCTGTCCTAGCCACTCTGATCGTGATCGCTTTCGTGGGAATCATGATGCATGTGAACCGGATGGTATTTGGCACCCCCGACCCGCACACGTCATCCGGTGGGGATTTGCCCGTGTCGTGCCGGGTCGGTGTGGTGCTGGCGGCAGTACCGGTCGTATTGCTTGGCGTGTATATACCGACGCCGGTGCATTCGTTGCTGACACTGGCGGCACAACAACTAGGAGGTCATTGAGATGCCGGATACGCCGCTTTCGGTTCCTTCTCCCCAACAAGTGGGACTCGACGACTTGGTTGTTGCCGTTCGAGAGCGTTTCGGGCCAAACGTTTCGCCGTCGCGCGCGGATGGAGGAATTACGCTCTCCATTATGCTCCGAGACGCAAGTCTCCTTCCGGCTCTCTCTAAATTCTTATTCTGGGAGGCGGCGTGCTCCTGGGGCGGCTTGATTGTTGAGGAACACGCCGCCCATTGGCGTCTGTCCTATATATTTCTTGCAGCAGGCACCGGCTGGATCGAAATCCTCCTGGAAGTGCCCTCGGGAACGCGTTCTGTCCCCAGTATAAGCGCGGAGGTTCACGCGGGAGACTGGCATGAACGCGAAGCGGAGGATCTTTTCGGACTTCAATTCGAAGGCCATCCCCGCCTGGGTGACTTCATTTTGCACGACCAGGTTTGGCCGGAAGGAGCTGCGCCGCACAGAAAACTCCACAGAAAGTTAGTGGATCCGCACGAACTGCATTTCCGCCGGCGACCCAACCCGGAGTGGCGGCCACTGCTCGTCGTCCAAGATCCTGGGTCCTTCGCGATGCCGGTAGGTCCGGTCTACGAAGGCGGCATCGGGGAGTCCCTTCATTTCCTACTCGAGACCGTGGGAGAAGACGTTTTGCGCGCAGCGCCACGGCTGTTCTATAAATTCCGCGCCGTCGAGAAGATCGCCGAGGGCCAAACCGTCTCGGAAACCTTGCTGCTGGCGGAGCGTTTTGCCGCGACATCTTCGTTCGCGCACTCAATGGGTTTCTGTACTGCGATCGAGAAGCTCTGCGGTCTCGAAGTTCCGAAACGAGCGAAGCATCTGCGGGTGGTGCTCGCCGAACTCGAACGACTGCGTCATCATGCAGGAACCATCGCGGATATTTGTCAGTCCACGGCGCTCGCCGTGGCTGCATCGCAGGCCGCCATCATCGAAGAGGAGTTGCTGCGGAGTTCGTGCCGCTTCACCGAGCATCGCTACTTGTTTGGACTAAACGCGCCGGGAGGACTCCAGCGCGATTTTGATGATGCGAGTGTCGGCCATTTGCGACTCTCGGTTGGTCAGGCGGCGCAAAAGCTGCATGTCCTCGAAGATCGCCTCTATTTCACGAGTAGTTTTCTGGATCGGTTGGAAGAGGCCGGAGTCGTGGATTCTGAGAAAGCACGGGATTTGAATTTACTGGGTCCCGTGGGACGCGCGTCCGGACAATGCCATGACTTGCGCCGCGAATGTCCCTACAACGGATATGACAGCTATGACTTCGAGGTGCCGCGAGAAAGCGAGGGAGACGGATATGCTCGGCTGCGCGTGTTGTTCCAGGAGGCCTATCAGTCGCAGCGTTTGATCTCCCAGGCGGCTGAGCACTTGGAACCCGGGCCGGTGCGCGCCACGGCCCAGGCGGGTCTTTCCGCCGGCGTTGCGCTGGGGTGGGTAGAAGCTCCCATTGGGGCAGCTCTGCATTGGGTCCGGCTCGACGAGGCCGGTCAGGTAGAGCGGTATCGCGCGATCACGCCATCCTTCAACAATTGGCTCGGTTTTCACGTGGCAGTGGAAGATTTCGCGTTTCAGGATTTCCCGATCATTTTGGCCACGTTCGGACTTTCAGCGACAGAATGTGACCGATAGCACCTGGAGATTGCTATGAGTTTCTGGTTTTGGCACGGATTGCGGAATGGCGTTCGAACGACACGCTACCCGCGTGTTCGCGAATCCGCCGTCGGAGTGTCTCCGGGTAGGCCAGCGACGACGGAGTTCGCCTCCGCCGAGGAAGCGGCCGCTGCCGCTGCGAATTGCCCCACGGGCGCCATTGTCGCAGTGGGCAAAAACGCGACGGTGTTATTGCGGCATTGCATTCACTGCCAGCGTTGCCGATTCGGATTCCCACACCCTCTGGCGTGGCAAGCAGATTATGAATGGACGGCCGTAGCGAATCGCGAAGCCTTCGGTCCATTGCCATCCGCCTACCGCCGCTCGACTCACATCATGGTTGTCGACGCTGGCGATTGCGGCGCTTGTCTTCGCGAACTGAAACAGCTGAACAATCCTTTTTATAACATGCACCGCCTTGGATTTTTCTTGACGGCGACGCCTCGTGCCGCCGACGTGCTGCTCGTGGTTGGCCCCGTGAGCGAAAACATGCGCGGGCCCCTGATCAAGACCTACGAGGCCATGCCCACTCCCAAACGGGTAATCGCTGTCGGGACCTGTGCCATTACGGGTGGAGTCTTCGGCCACACATTCATGTCCGCGGGAGGTGTTGCGTCCGTTCTGCCCGTCGACCTTGAGATTCCGGGCGAACCACCGCCGCCTTTGGCAATTCTGCATGGACTCCTCGTTGCCACCGGAAGAAAACCTCCGGTTCCAAAGGAAGCAACGATAGAGACGGGTACGCGAGCGTGATTCCCTGGATTAGCGGTTCCCTCATTCTCTTCTTCCTTCTTTCCGCCTGTGGCCTGGTTTTGTCCCGGGTATTGCGAGGCCGCAAGCCGATGCTTGTCGTTGTCATTTTCAGCTCTGTCTGCTCGGTTCTCATGATGCTCGCAGCGGGGATCGCGCTCGCCACCGGACAGAGTTTCGAGGTTGTTCTGTGGAGGGTCGAGGGAATGGGGCCGCTCAGTTTGCGCCTCGATATGCTCTCCGCGATCTTCCTGTTTACCGCGGGCCTCATCTACCTGCCCGCTTCCGTTTTCGCAAGGAACCTGGCGCACCAGCGTCTCCACGGACGGTATCCGGCGCGAAACTATGGGATGCTGCACTTTGCATTGATGATCTCCGTTGTGCTCATCCTCGTGGCCAATGATGCGCTCTCCTTTCTGATCAGTTGGGAATGTATGTCGATTCTGTGCTTCTTGTTGGTGAACTATGAGCAGAGCCACGGAACCGACACTCGCGCCGGATACATCATGTTGGCCATGGGGGAGGCAGGTTTTTTGATGGTGGTCCTTGCGTTCTTGATGGCGGGCCGGAGCGCCCCAGACTGGTCTTTCGCTTCTCTGGCAGCTGTATCGGGGAACCTTTCCGGCAAGGCGGCATGGGGAATTTTTCTTCTGGGATTCTTTGGCTTCGGCGTAAAGGCTGGGCTGGTTCCCGTGAATTTCTGGCTTCCCCGAACCTACACGGCGACGCCGCCAATTTTTGTCCCGGTTCTCGCGGGAGTGACTCTCAATCTTGGTTTTTACGGAATCTTGCGCCTCAATGCGGAGCTCGTGCCGCCGCATAACGTCGCAATGGGTTTGGTCGCGCTGATCGTGGGAAGCATCACGGCCCTGTTTGGGATTTTGTACGCCACGACAGACAACGACATGAAGACGATGCTGGCGCACAGTTCCATCGAGAATGCGGGAATCATTGTTGCCGCCATCGGAGCTTCGCTGGTCTTCCGGGCGTCCGGTAACCCAGTGCCTGCAGCGATTGCTCTGACCGCCGCGCTCTATCATATGGCGAATCATTCCGTTTATAAGACACTGCTGTTCCAAGGGGCCGGAGAAATCGAGGCCACCACAGGGACGCGAGAGATGGACCGGCTCGGTGGATTGGCCCATCTTTTGCCGGCCTTGTCGGTGATCTTTCTCGTCGGCTGTCTTTCCATTTCGGCAATTCCGCCGTTCAATGGCTTCGTGAGCGAATGGCTCACCCTGCAATCGTTGTTACGAAGCGCCATTCTGTTCTCACCCGCGGTCAAAATATTGTTCGCCTTGTGCGGCGCAGGGCTCGCTCTCACTGCCGCCCTGGCGGTCACCTGCTTTGTGAAGGTTTATGCGATGAGTTTTCTTGGCATCCGCCGGGGCCCATGGCATCCGCATCCCCGCCAGCACGCGGGCCGGGTCCAATTTGCATCGGCTTATCTGGCGATCGCCTGTTTGTTGCTCGGGGTGCTCCCCACCTACATCATCCCCGTATTGAGCCGCGCCGCGGAACCTCTCGTCGGGGCAAGTGCATCCGATTCACTGGTACCGCCATTCTTTGCCGCGACGCCTTCCAATCAGAAACTCCCTCCGGCTTTTCTGGAGGACTTTCACAACTTGGGTGCGCAAAGCGGCCGCACATTCGTCCCGGGCAGGGGCCTCGTACTTCTCGTGCGTGGTTTGGAAAAGAACCCCGTTGTTTTTGCAGCGTCTCCCTCGTACAGCTTGATCGCTTTGACCATTTTTCTGGCCATCACCTGGATTGCGGTAACGCGCAGTACGCGAAGGCGTAAGCTCTCTCGGAAAGAACTTTGGGCTGGCGGAATCCCGCACTTACTGCCCGAAATGACTTATACGGCGACAGGATTTTCCAACCCCGTGCGGGTCGTCTTTCAGGCGATCTTCCGACCCAACATCGTCGAGGACACCCGAGAGACCGTGGCCGTGCATTTTCGCACGGCAATCCGCCGACGAAGAGACGAGACACATCTGGTCGACCGTGTCTTCTTTCATCCGTTGGGAGACGCCATCAGCTGGATCGCGAGACTCCTGGCGGGAATGCATCACGGTCGCTTGAACACATACGTAGCCTACACAGTTGCTTTTTTGTTGATCATTCTGCTGCTGTTCCGCCTCACCTAGCGATCTGGATCGAGCAAGCGGAGTGCTCTTGACTCTATTCTGAAAAGAATATGGGTCGCAAAGGCCAAGGAGTTCGGCCTGAACCGCTGTCCTTCCTGACGGACAGATGATGACTCCTCAGCAGGAGGAGCCATGTCCACGGCAAGCATTCCCTCCAACCTAACAGGGGCGAGCGCGAACAGAGCGCGTGTCTGCAATTTACGCGCACCCAACGTAGCGCGAGGTCCCCGCGGTGATCCGCCTTTGACCCACAGGCAGGAACTGCGAAATCTTTTGCGCCTTCGCAAATCTTCAAACGGGAAAGCGGGCCTTCCATGAATTCGGTGGCACTGGCACTCACCGCGGCTTTCCTATTCTGTGGGTGGGGGGCCGCGCTGGCTGCAATCACTCCAGAGCCGCGCATTCCCAGGTTGCTGGCGTGGTCCGGCTCGCTGGCCGCTCTAGCAACCCTGTATGCCGCCGTCGCAGTCCTGTGCGGCGCGCAGTTCCGCGGCGAACTTTGGACGATACGCGGCATTGGCTCGCTTAGCGTTTCGCTCGACCAGCTATCCGCAATTTTCTTGTTGGCCGCTGCGCTAGTGGTCCTGGCCAGCTCCATCTTCTCCGCAAGCTATCTGCAACGCTATGTAGGGCATTACCGACTATCCGTTTTCGCGGTTTGGTATCTGGTGCTGTTCGCATCGATCATTTGGATCCTCATTGCGAATGACGTGATGGGGTTTCTCATCGCCTGGGAAGCGATGTCCACCGCGAGCTACTTGCTTGTCAATTTTGAGCATCGACGGGAGGGGACGAGCCAGGCAGGTTACCTCATGCTCGCCATGGGCGAAGCCGGATTCATGGCCGTGGAGGTGGTGTTGCTCTTTCTCGCGGTCAAGGCCGGTTCGCTCGAGTTTCCGGCCCTCAGGACAACGGCGTTGGCATTCGGCCCGGTCATTCGCTGGATGATATTTCTGCTGAGTTTCTTTGGATTTGGCGTCAAGGCGGGTCTCGCGCCAGTGAATACTTGGCTCCCGCGCGCCCATCCTGCCGCACCGGCCAACGTGTCAGCCATTCTGTCCGGCACCATCCTAAATCTGGGGCTTTACGGCATCATCCGTGTGAATCTCGACTTCGTGCATGTCGGAACGGTGGCCATGGGGTTGGTCGTGCTAAGTGTTGGCACCATTTCAGCGCTCGTGGGAATCCTCTACGCAACGACAGATAGTGACCTTAAGGCCATGCTCGCACACAGTTCCATCGAAAACATAGGAATTGTAGCCATGGGCTTGGGCGTCGGGATCATTTTCGCGGACCGTGGGCACAGCGTATTGGCGAGCATGGCCTTCATCGCGGCGTTCTACCATATGCTGAACCATTCCCTCTACAAGGCACTCCTTTTCTTGGGAGCAGGGGCCGTCGATGACCGCGCGGGCACCCGAGATCTCGACAAGCTTGGCGGTTTGGCGCGTAAAATGCCCTACACAGCCGGTGCATTCTTGGTCGGTGCACTTGCGATTTCTGCGATGCCGCCTCTGAACGGTTTCGTCAGTGAATGGCTCGCCCTCCAAATGTTGCTGCGCAGCGCGGACCTCTCCTCGACCGCGTTGCGCCTCGTATTTGCACTCTGCGGGGCAGCTTTGGCCTTGACGGCGGCTTTGGCGGTTACCTGTTTTGTCAAGGCGTTCGCTATGGCTTTTCTGGGTGTACCTCGCTCGGAAGGGGCTGCCAATGCGGTTGAAACGCGTCCTTCAGCGATCTTCTCGATGGTACTCCTTGCCGCCCTCTGCTTGTTCTTCGGAGTGTGCCCGACCTATGTGATCCCGGCGCTCAATCACGAGTTGCAGCCGCTGATCAGCGAAGGTGCCGCCGACGCTCTTGTGCCGACATTCTTTGCGTCAAACGCCGTCGATCAGAAATTGCCTCCCGCTTTTCTCGCGGAGTTTCACGCCTTGGGAGCGCAGGCAGGACAGACCATCTTCCCGGGTCGCGGGCTCGTGGTGCTCCATCGCGGAGGTGCAAAGAATCCCGTCATCTTTGCCATGTCGCCTTCGTATAGCCTTCCCGCCCTCGGGATTTTCCTTCTCATCACGTGGTTGGCTGCGACGCGAAGTACCCGGAAGCGGAGGGTCATGCGCAGCGAACTCTGGGCGGGGGGAATTCCGCGGTTGCTTCCTGAAATGACCTACACCGCGACAGGATTTTCCAACCCCGTGCGGGTCGTCTTTCAGGCCATCTTCCGGCCCAACATCGTCGAGGACACCCGAGAGACCGTAGCCGTGCATTTTCGCACGGCAATCCGTCGACGAAGGGACGAGACACATCTGGTCGACCGCGCCTTCTTCCATCCCGTGGGAGACGCGATCAGTTGGATCGCCAGGCTTATGGCCGGAATGCATCATGGACGGTTGAACGCGTATGTGGCCTACACGCTAGGCTTTTTGTTGATCATTCTGCTGCTATTCCGCCTGACCTGAAGAAGGTTCTGTTTCATGCCAGCTACTTGGGGTGTGAACCCCGCGATCCAGACTCGGTCTGTCCGCCTGCTGACGAGGGACCAAAGAGGGACGCTATGCCGAACCGAAGACGCAATCCCTACTTTCGAAGGATCTTGGTCGGGTACGACGGCTCTCCGCAGGCCAACAAAGCGGTCGAGCTTGCCTTTTCCGTCGCGCAGTCAACCGACTGCAGGGTCCTGATCTTCGCCGTCGCATCCCCGCCCAAACCCGCCACGATGGTTGAACTTCGCGCGGTGCTCGACCAGGCACACGAACAGTTTCAAAAGGAGTTTGCGAGAATTTTAAAAGTTGCCGAACAGTTGGAAGTGAATTTGGAAACCGCGATTGCCGTGGGTTCTCCCGTCGAGCAAATCGTGCATCGAACCCAAACCGAGCACACAGACTTGATCATCCTCGGCCACCGCGCAAGACCTCGGCTTGCATCAATCGTCTTCAAATCCCTCCCGGAGGAATTGCTTCACCACGCTCGGTGCCCCGTGCTCCTAGTACCGTGAGTCCGAGTAACCAAAGAAGCAGCCTCGCGCCAAATACTAGCGGTGGCGATTGACAGTGCGAGCCAGGCCGGATATAAGAATCGTTGTAAGCGGTGTTGGAGTTCACCCCGAACTGCCCACTTGGGCAAATGACTCCTACGAAGGTTCTACCTTGGTAGGGGTTTTGTGCGTGCATCGGCGCGAGTCAGTTCCTGCCAAGTCTCGATCCTTGAACCAACCGAACTGTTGAGTCGCAAGTTCGTGGCTGCCCATTCGTCTGGGGTCATTCTGCGCTTAGGACCCGTTGGATTTTGCGCCCGATCACAAGCCCCGAACTTCTTCACAACGAAACGAAATGAGGCAATCATGTCCAAAGCCGAGGTTCCCGTTCGCGATGAAGCCGGACGCTTTAAATCCGTTAGTTTGAAGATTCTATTCTCAGGAATCGCGCTCATAATCGTAGGAGTAGCGATTGCACGGCAAATTCCCCGCCAGGAAAGCGCTCCACCGAACGAACTATTTGCGCACATCCAAAACGCCCTCAGCACCTTACCCATCGTGGCAGGCACGATGCTCGCCTGGGTTGGTGGGGTTCGAATCAGTCTGGTCATGCGACCGTTCAACGCGGTCCTGCTTGGTCTCGCCTTCGTCGTCGCAGCGCTAGTCGGACCGCTCGCGGCAGCACAAGTCTTTCCTCAGTTCAAGCATTTCACGTGGAGCGGCGAATATGTGCTGCCTATCTTTGCTCTCCGGATTACCGGCTTTATCTTGCTCTCCACGGGCTTAGTTCGTTTTTTGTCCGGTGGCCGGCACGCGCTATATAAATAAGGTTGCATTCCAACGTCGAGGGGACGCGCTACTCCCCACTGAGCGTGCCGAAAGAGTCGTCGAGCCTGAGGGCGGCTTTTATGGACCCATCACGCCTTGCGTCGATTTAGCTCTTCACCAACATGCGCCGTCCATTGAGCACGGATTCGATCGCCCACGCAAACCCGTTTTCACTGTTCGACCTGGTCACCCGCGATGCGGTGCGCCGCACGCGTGCAGGAGCTTGCCCCATCGCCACACTCGTTCCAACAGCAGCGAACATCGGTATGTCGCCAGGAGAATCCCCGATCGCTGCAACCTCTTCTTTGGCCACACCCTCGGCCCTGGCGATCGCACCAGCGGCCTGGCCCTTGTCCGCCGAGACATGGGTTAGGTCGATACAGTGTGGCGGCGAAATGGTTACGCACACGCGGTCCCGCCATTCACCTTGCAGCTCCTTCGCACAGTCCTCAACCACATTTGGACTTTGGTGTACGCCGACGACCTTCAGGATGGCATCCGGGATATCGCCGAGTCGCGCATAGCGTTTGGGTGCTGTTCGCAGGCAGTCGCTGTTTTCCCGCACCTGTGGCCCGCTCAGCCGCGGCACAAACCATTGCTTCCGTGTGAAGATCCAAGCGTCGAGCCCGCTGCGGCCCATCCGTTCCTGGAGTTCCTCCACCAAAAGACGCTCGAGCGGCAATTCCGCGACGACGCTTCCCTCGGGGCGAAACACGATCGCACCATTCAATCCCGCGCACGTGCAATCCACGCCCAGCGTCCGCACCAACCATCGCATCCCAAACGGCGGCCTCGCGCTGCACAAGGAGAACTTGATCCCGACCTGGCGAAGCCGGCCCACCGCTACAAAATCCACCGGCGACAACACACCGTCGGGATCCAAGAGTGTCCCGTCCACGTCTGAAACCACCAGCCGAATCCTTGCTTCTCTGTCCATCTTGAATCCGTCCTTTCCCCCGCGTACTCGCCTTTGCTGAACACTCTTAGGTGCCCGTACGGACGTATCCGCCGGGTACACCGTGTTTCGAAAAAACGATCTGCCAAAGCTGGGTACACCGAGCGCGAAATGCTCCAGCACAGGTCAACAGGTAGTAGCACCACATTCGATAAAACCGTTCGTCATACTTTCTTTGCAATTCGGGCCACGCCGCCGTGAAATTGGCGTGCCAAGCCATCAGGGTCTTGTCATAGTCGGAGCCGAAATTGTGCCAGTCTTCGAGGACCACCATCCCCTCGGCGGCTCGCTCAATTTGGCTGGCAGACGGCAATACGGCGTTCGGAAAGATGTACGTCCCCATCCATCGATCCAGTTTTCGAACGGAGTGCAGACTCCCGATGGTATGGAGCAAGCAAAGGCCGTCCCATGCAAGATTCCTCCGAATGCACTCGAAGTACTCGCGATAGTTGCGTGGACCCACGTGTTCGAACATGCCGACCGAAACGATGCGGTCGAAAGTTCCGCGGACGTCGCGGTAGTCTTGCAGATAGATCTCTACCGGAAGGTCGGCGCATCGGGCTCTCGCATATTCGGTCTGTTCTCGAGACAGCGTGATACCCACGACACGCACGCCATAACGCCTGCCCGCGTATCGGGCAAAACCGCCCCAGCCGCAGCCAATATCGAGGACACGCATGCCTGGCTTGAGTCCTAATTTGCGGCAGATGAGTTCGTGCTTTGCGTGCTGCGCCTCATCGAGGTTTTTAGCCTCACGCCAATAGCCGCAACTGTAAGTCATGGTGGGCCCCAACATCGTCCGGTATAGGTCGTTGCCGAGATCGTAGTGCGCCTCTACGTTTTGCTTCGCGAAACGGCGCGACTGAAAATTGACAAGAGACGCCGCCCACCTCTTCAGTGAGAAAGCCGACGACATCCCCCACCGCTCTTCAAAACCGCTCGCCAGAATGCGCGTCGCGAGACCGTCGAGACTTGCGCAGTCCCAGTCCCCGTCCATGTACGATTCTCCGGCGCCAAGCGTCCCGCCCAACGCGATCTTCCGAACAGCACGGGGATTGTGAATTTGCGGATCCCAAGCGTTTCGCCCATTCATGACAATCCCAGCTTCACTCAAGGCCACGGCGAGCCGTTCACGCAACCACGCCGTCGTCCATCCTTCCGTCGGACGATCTCCGGACGTCCTCTCGGCTATATCAACACTCATGCGTCCTCCAGATTTTCGCTGCCCCACTTCGGACCCAGCTTTGGGTCGATTCGCGGAGCGTGATGGTCTGTCGCAGGAGTTATCGGTCACGGATGTCGTGACAGTTGGGGCGAACCCCACCGCCCAAAAACTATTTCGATTTCTTCCGCTTCTACAGGCTAGTCAATCGTCGTATTGGCGAGGGCCACCTCCTCACGTTCGATTTCGGGTCAAGCGTGCCGGACCCCAATGAACAGAGGCACAGCCGCAAGCACGAGAGCCATGCAAAAAGCAGCAGTGGCCGTGACCGAGAAGTCATACAAGATTCCGATGCCACGCTTCCGACGAACCAAGCCATTCCGTAGATACCCGTGAACAACCCGTACGCAGAAGCCCGTTTCTTGGCTGAAACCATGGGCGCCACGGCCGCGGGCATGATGGATTCGTGAACTCCTATGCCTAAGCCCCAGATCGCGCCACCGGCAAGGGCCACCCAGAAACCACCGAGAAACACGAATGGGGCGAACAAAGCCGACACCAGCGTCAGGGGAATCAATACACCGATGCCGAACCGATCAAACAGTCGACCGAACACGAGCGAACCGGCCCCACTCGCACCCATCGCGATCGCGTAGGCAATGGGCACCCAACTTCCCGAAACGCTCCCCGTCTTCTGAAAGTGAAACGCAATGAGTGGAAAATCGGCAAAACCAGCGGCCACCAATGCCGCCCCCGCCAGATAAATCCAGAATCGCCGCGGCAGGCGACGCCCGTAGATTCCCGTCGCCTCCCGTTCCATTTCTCCCGGGCGAGGGTAAAGCTGTCGAGCGACACCGAGCAATGTCAGCATGATCGCAGCAGGAATCAAGAGAACCGCGAACGCCGTACGGTACTCGTGATGACGCGCCAGTACCGCCGCGACTAGTAGCGGCCCACACAAGGCTCCGAATTGATCGAGGGCTTCGTGCAGGCCAAAAGCCCATCCTAGCCCGCCGAGCTGTGCACCCGCGTGCGACAGCATCACGTCGCGCGGTGGGTTCCGCGTTGCCTTGCCCACGCGCTCCAAAATTAGGAGCACCGCGGCCGCCGGCCAGCTGTTAGCGAGTGCGAGCGCAGGCACGGCGCTCATTTGCACAACGTACCCGAAGATCGTAATGGGCCAGAACTGCTGGGTTCGGTCCGCGAGCCGTCCGGAAACCAGACGGAGACCATAACCGGCCAGTTCGCCAAATCCAGTCACAATGCCCACGATGGTTCCACTGGCTCCGAGAAGCGCGAGATAAGGGCCTAGGATTGCGCGCGATCCCTCGTAGGTGAAATCCGCAAAGAAACTCATCACACCGACGAGGACGACAAACCGCAATGCTCGCGTCTTCCCGATAATCACAGTTTCCATGCATGCCCTCCAATCGGGTGGGCGTCCGCCGTCTCGGCTCGGCGCAGGAATCGTTCCCTCCGATGACGGGCCATAATCTCTGTTTCGAGGTGGACGTCCAGCTCTTCCGGACGGCTCGCGATGTGGTAGAAATCTCTCTGCCAGGAGGTCAATACAATCGCGCCAGCATCGGGCAGGCACCCACTCCATCGCGTGCCTCCCCCGACAGCCAACTTCACAATGAACGCAGGCCCGATCACCTGTGCAACCGTGCCGACAACGATTTCCGTAAGTGCTCTCGAAACCTTGAACCAAAGGGCGAGCAGCGAGGCGAGACCCACCCACACGGCTGCCAGCACCCAGACATTCTCCATGATGTACCCCGTACTTTGAGTTTTCGCAGGAAGGCGAGCGCCGGAAGGATACGACTCCGCGACACTGGTCTTCCTACGTGT
>Ga0335072_10002409_pt1 | contig 29003 bp, 20 predicted proteins | sample Lox_Sample_21_FD_206725 | JGI IMG/M metagenome (GOLD analysis project Ga0335072, IMG submission 206725) | Soil microbial communities from Loxahatchee National Wildlife Refuge, Florida, United States - Lox_Sample_2.1 | ecosystem: Environmental > Terrestrial > Soil > Wetlands | place: USA... | reverse complement strand
CTCGGCCACATCGGCGAGGAACGGCGAGGGCAGCGCCAGGTTGCCCTCCTCATCGGAGCTGCGGTAGGCGAGGATGACGCGCTCGGTGGCGCGGGAGACGCTCGTGTAGAACAGGTAGCGCTCGCGGCCGAGCGAGTCCTCGCGAGGGCGCAGCCGCAGTCCGGAGCAGGCGGCGAGCTCGCGGCGCAGCTCGTCGGACAGGAACGGCTCGGGCGCGGCGGCGAGCGGGAACTCGCTCTCCTGGAGGCCACACACGAGGATTGCCCGGAAGCGCCGGGCCCGGATCGAGAGCGGGTCGGCGAGGAGGACCGCACCGGCCGCGGACGACCGATCGGAGATCTCGAGCGTCTCGAGCAGCTCGATCAGCTCGGGGCCGGACGGCCGCTCGTTCAGCTCGCCGAGCTCGGCCAGCGCGCCCGTGAGCGCGCCGACGGCGCGAGCGTCGAGTTCCTCCTCTGCGGTGAGCACGGGCGCCTGTCCGCGATGCGGGGCGGCGAGGAGCCGCTGAGCCTGCCGCGTCAGCTCCGCCCCAGGGTCCGATGCGCTGCCGAGGATCTCGATCTCACCCAGCTCGGGGAGCACACCCCCGAGGCGCACCCTCGCCTGGGCCACCGAACGCAGCCCTTCCTGGCGTACGTCGGCCTCGAGGCGGTCGACGACGTCGATGTTTTCGGGATTGGACCCCCGCCCGGCGGCACGCAGGTAGGCGATCAGGTCGTCCGCGCTCGTACGCGTGGGGTCCAGCAGCGCGCAGCGGGCCAGGGCGAGGAGGGCGCGGCCAAGCGCCGTGCGCGCCACCGGGATCCGCCGGGTGACGGCAACCGGGATCCCGTAGCGCGAGAAGACGTGCTGGACGAGCGCGGCGCTTCGCTCCGGCGAGCGGTAGACGACCGCGATCTCCTCCCCCGGAACGCCGGCGCGTAGCAGCTCGAGCACCTCGGCGGCGGCCAGCTCGGTCTCGGCCAGCTCGCCGCCGGCCTCGAGCAGCCGAATCGCCGGGCCCGGGGCGATCCTGGTCTGCCCGGGCTCGAACAGCCCACGCTCGAGATGATGCAGCGCCGCGCGTGAGTCCGGCTCGTAGTGCTCGCCGAGCGCGGGCAGCTCGAGGACCCGGTGAGCCAGCGGCCGCAGGTCCTCGACGACCTCGGCGCGGGACGACAGCGCCACTCGCCCGGCCTCGTAGGTCAGCGACACCGTGACCTCGACGCCGACGATCCGGGCCAGCGTCTCGATCGCGTCGCGCTCGAGCGGATGGAGGTCGTCGAACCCGTAGAAGAAGACGGGCTCGGACCCCCAGCGGTCAGGCGCAGCGCGCAGGGCGTCGAGCGCCCGCCATGCGTACAGCTCGGCGTCCACGCGGCCGAGCTGGTCCAGACGCGCGGCGTACGCGCGGTAGATCGCACCGACGTCACGCGCGTAGGCGGCCCGGCGCGGGTCCAGCTCGGCCCAGGTCCGCATCGCGGCCGCGAACCGCTGCGGCGTGATCAGCGAGCGCTCGAGCTCGGCGATCAGCTCGCCGGCTGCGTCCGGAAATCCGGCGGTGAGGGCGGCCTCGCTCAGGGCGTCGAACTCGATCGTCTCAAGCGCCCGCTCGAGCACCCGCTCGCGCTGGAGCGCGCTCAGCCGCCGGCTGGCGTACCCGGCGCGATCGGCAATCTCGAACGCGAGCCCACTGAACGTCAGCACCGAGCCGAGCACGGCCCCCTCGGCCGCGAGCTCGCGCGCGTAGTAGCTCGAATCGGTCCCGGTGGGCACGACGAGGATCGCTCCTCGGGCCGAGGCGGCGGCGAACGCGCCGAGGACCTCGCCGGCCTTGGCGGAGTTGGCGGGACCGAGAACGAGCGTGAGCGGCATCCCACCCATAGTGGCGTGCCGGGAGGACGCTTTACCGGGTGATCGAGAACCGGATCGTCTGGGGCTCGCCCGAGACCGGCGTCGCGGTCAGCGCGTAGGAGCCGGGACGGAGTTCCATACCGTCGAGACGGTGCGTGACCGTGAAGGCATCGGGGCCGGCGGCCTCGTCGCGGGTTGTGCTCCTGGGTGCGTGGACGCGCCGCACGCACGCAGGCCGGTTGCGATTGGCTGAGCTTGCGGCTACGCAACGGTCGCCCTCACGTCGTCCCGCGGTGGCTCGCTCGAGCGTGAACGTGACGCTGGCAGCCCGGCTTAGGTGGAAGGACAGGAGCAGCTTCACTGCGCCGCTCGCCCTGGCCCGCCCGACGGTGAACGTTTCGGAGATCACCCGAAGCGCCGACAGGACCGCGGGCTCGGGGGCGCTCGGCGACCCGGAGGAAGCCGGCGGCGCGGCAGAAAGCGTCGAGAGCGGCGGCCCGGCCCACGGCGGCGACGATGGGGGCTGGTAGTACTGGTCCACCCACCCCACCGTCAGCGAGACGGTCACAGGCGCGGAGGTGCCGACGCCCGAGGCGTCAAAGGTGAACGAATCGGGGCCGTTGTAGCCCGTGTTCGGCGTGTAAGTGACAGTCGCGCTGGTCGGACTCGTCTGGTCGATCGATCCGAGCGTCCCGTGCGACGGATTCGACGTGATCGCGATCGTCTGTGGCTGGAAACTCTGATCGGAGCAGGTCAGCGCGATCGTGGCCGGGGTGCTCTCAGCAACGGACTCGCTCGACTGCTGGCAGATCGGCGGCTGGGCGGCGAACACCTCGACCTGCGAGTTGGCCGGATCGGTGAAGTACATGTCCTCGGTGGCGGACGAGAACGCCAAGCCGTACGGCTGCGCGTTCGCAACGTCCGACTCGACGAGATCGCCCCCGTCGACATGGAAGAAGTTGAGAACCTCGCCGTCGGCCGGATCGGTCACGTAGAGGGTGTCGCTCGCTGGATCCAGGGCCACGCCGGCCAGCTCCGAGGCGCCGGGAAAGTCCCACGGAAGCGCCGTCGACGCGCCCGTGGGGCTGAACTGCTCCACGGTGTCCTCGGTGTCGGTTACGTACACGAGACCTCCGTCGATCGGGTCGAACGCGATCCCGTCCGGTTCGTTCGTCCAGTCTCGGTTCGCCCCGAACACGTCGGCGCCGAACGAACTCAGAAAGCCACCTGAGGAAGTGAACTCCTCGACCCGAGAGTTCCCGGGGTCGGTGACGTACACGTCGCCGGTGGCAGGATCGATCGCGTCGTATAACGGATGGTCGAACTGGCCGTCGTTCTGACCCGCGCTCCCAAAGCTGCCCAGGCAGTTGCCGGCCGAGCCGAGCTCGAACACCTGGTCGGCTCCGCTGTCGACGACATAGACGTCTCCGTTGCTTGGATTGACGGCCACTCCGACCGGCTGCACGAATCCCGTGCATCCGGACGCGGTGCCAGTGCCGAACGCCTGCCCGATGAACCCACCCGACGGGCTGAAGATCTGCAACCGGCCGGCGCCCGCGTCGCTGATGTAGACATCCCCGTTGGTCGGGCTGACCGCCACCCCCAGTGGTTGGGTGAACTCTCCGTCAGCCGTGCCCGGCCCCCCAAACGAAAAGGCGAACAACCATGTGGGTGCGCCGAGCGCGGCCGGCGCCAAGGTCAGCAGCACCGTCCCGAATAGGAACGTCGCCAGCCCGACTCGCCGACACCAACCCCTCATCGCTCGCCCTCTTGCCCTCCCGAACTGAACCAGTCCCCCCGGACCGGATTTCAGGGTATCAGCGCAAGGCTGCCACAGCCAGCGGCCGGCGGCAGATCTGGCGTCGATCGAGTTCCGATATCGATCCAACGTCCACCCACGCGCCGCCTGAGTCACCTAACGGACTCGCCGACTCGATGATGGGGCATACGCATGGAAGCAAGTTGGCCCATGCGGGCTTCCGGGAATAACCCGAGATAAGGATGTCTCTGGTCCGGGAGCCCAGGCCAACACGAACAGGAGGGACCCTATGAAAGGGCCCTGGAAGGCGCTGAGCGTTATCGGCGCCGTAGTGGCCACGGCACTGGTTCTGTCCGCGTCGGCCCTAGCGGTCGGCGGGGGGTCCAGCGCCGCGTCACCCAGGTGGAAAATCAAACTCGGTTCGGCCGCGTGGTCGGGCCGGTTGACCGCGCTGTATCCAGGCATGAGCAACGACACCGAGCTGTTCCCGTTCACGGTCACCAACGCCGGGCACGGGACGCAGCGTCTGCACTCGCTGATGGTGTCGATACCGACGGCGCCCGGCGGCGACGTCGAGACGGCAGGCGGCAACGGAATCGCTGGTTGCCGCGCGGACTGGTTCAGCGTCTCGGTGACCTCACGGGGTCGTTCGCTACCGGTGCAGATCGCGCCGGGTGGGTCTTACACGGGGAAGGTGGGCCTGTCGATGCACGGCGCCAACGTCAACCAGACCGCATGCCGCGGATCGGCGCCGGCGTTCAGGCTGTCCGTGCAATAAGGCCGCGGGGGCGCTGGGTCAACGTCAGGCCGGCGTTAGGGTTCGCGAAAGAATCAGTGGCAGGGTTTGACGCGGCCAGACGCCGTCAAAGACGTCAATAATTCTTTCGTGAACCCTTAGGTCAGAGCGTCAGGCCGGAGCCGGTGAAGCTCACCGACCCGGCTGTCCCGCTGGCTCCGGCCGCGCCGCCGGCGCCGCCGCCGCCGTTGCTCGCCGAGCTGATCGTGACCGTGTAGTTGCTCGAGCCGCTCCGCGTGCCGCCCGTATAGGCCGAGCCGCCGCCGCCGCCGGCCGCATAGTGGCTGGAGCCGTTCGTGGCGGACCCGCCCGCACCGCCTGAGGCCTCGCCGCCGCCACCCCCGCCGGCACCGTACGTGGCGCCGCCCGCGGTGCCGCCGGGTCCACAGGCGCCGCCGCTGCACATGCCGCCGGTGCCTCCGGAGGACGCGTTACCGGCGCCGCCGCTGCCGCCGGTGTTGGTGAGGGCGAACGGGAAGCTGCCGGCGGTCAGCGTGCTGCCGCCGCTGCCGCCGGGGGCGGAGGAGACCGTGGTGCCGTTCGCGCCGGCGTTGGATCCGGGGTTGCTGGTCGGACCGCCGCCTCCGGTGCCGCCGGTGCCGGTCGTGCTGCCGCCGGCACCGCCACCGCCGCCACCGACCGTCACGATCGTGTCCGCGGACGAGGACGAGAGGTACAGGCAGGTCGCGCCGCCGCCCCCGCCGCCGGCGGCGCTTGTGCCGCCGCCGCCGGTGCCGCCGAGGGCGCAGCCGGTCCCGCCGGCGCCGTTGGACCCGCCCGTCGTGGCGCTGGCGCCGCCGCCCGCCCCGCCGACGACGACCGTGAAGGTCGTGCTCGAGACGCTTAGCGGGATCGTGATCGTCCCGCTCACGACTCCGCCGGCGCCACCCGCCGCGCCGTGGTATCCGCCACCGCCGCCCGCTCCCTGGAGCGTGAACGTGAACGACGTGACGCCGGCGGGGACGGTCAGCGTGTACGCGCCGGCGGCGGTCTTGCTGACCGTGGTCAGGCTGGTGGCGGTGAAGGATGCGCTGGTGACGGTCAGGGTGCCGTCGGTGGCGTTCAGCTCATAGCCGCTGCCGGCGAGGCTCACCTGGCAGCCCGAGAACGTGGTCAGACCGGCGGACAGAGAGCTCGTGCAGCCGCTGAGCGTGGCGCCGTTCGGCCCGGTCCCGCCCTTGATCGAGAGGGTGACCGTCTTGGCGTAACCGGTGGCCACGTTGCCGTAGCTGTCCTTTGCCGTCACGACCGGCTGCGTCGTGAACGCGGAACCGGCGATCGCGCCGGCGGGCTGGGTGGCGAAGACGAGGCTCGCGGCACCGTTCGGTCCAACCGTGAACGAACCCGAGGTCCCGGTGACGCCTCCCTGGGACGCGGTCAGCGTGGTGGTCTGCGCGTCATACAAGCTGATCGAGCCGGTTCCGACGCCAGTGGCGAAGGTCACCGAGGACGGATAGCTCGGGGCGGTGCCGCCGGGCGAGCTGGCCGGGCCCGAGAAGGTCAACGTCTTTGACCCCGTGTAGCCCGTGGCGGTGTTGCCGTAGGTGTCGAGCGCGGTGACCGTCTCGCCGAACGAGGTGCCGGCTGTCGGGGTAGCGGGGGTGGCCACGCTGAACGAGCTCGCCGAGCCGGGCCCGACCGTGATGTTCCCCGAGGCCACGCCGGTCAGGCCGTCGGTGGTGTCGCCGACCGTGATGGTCGTCGTCTGGGCATCCTTCAGCGTGACGCTCGCCGTGGCGGTTCCGCCGCTGAAGCTGACCGTCGCGGGGTAGGCCGGGGCGGTGCCGTTGGGGGAGCTGGCCGGCCCGGAGAAGCTGACGCTCTTGGTGCCCGACAGCGTGGCCGGCGTGTTGCCCCATGAGTCCTGCGCGGTGAGCGTCACGCTGAACGCCGAGCCGGCGGTCTGTGTGCTCCCTGCGCTGGCCAAGATCTGGTGGTTGGCCCCGGCCGCCACCGCGATCGACCCCGAGGTACCCGTGACGGCGCTCTGGGTCGTGGTGAGAGTCGTGCTCTGGGCGTCGTACAAGGTGACGGAGGCGGTTCCCACCCCGTTCGAGAAGCTGACGGAGCTGGGGTAGGCCGGAGCGGTGCCGTTCGGCGCGCTCGACGGACCTGAGAAGGTCAGGGACTGCGACCCGGTGTAGGAGGTGACGGCGTTGCCCGAGGAATCCTCGGCAGTGATCGTCACCGAGAAGGCGATGCCCGCCGTGGCGGATCCAGAAGCGCTGACCGCGAACTGGGAGAGCGCCCCGGAGGCGACGCTCACCGGCGTCGCGGCGCTCGTCGTGGTCCACGACTGCCAGACCGCGACGACCGTGTAGCTGTAGCTGCCCTTGGCCAGGCCCGAGTCGGTGCAGCTGGTGCTCGCGGTGGCGGTGGCGGCCGAGCTAGGGCAGTTACCAGCCACCGTCCCGCCCGCGCGCGTGACGTAGTACTTGACCGTGCCGCCCGCCGGGGCGGAGACCGCGTTCCAGGTCAGGGCCACGGTCCCCGCGCCCGCGGTCGCCTGGGTGATCGTCGGCGAAGCCATCGTGCCCACGCTCGCCGAGGCGTTGACGAAGCCGGACGCGGTGACGTAGGCCCCGGCGCCTGCGGCGGCGAATGCGGCCAACAACAGGCCAACGCCGGCGGCTAGAAGCCGCCGGCGGTACCGGCCGTGGGCCGGGGGCCTGTTTGGACGCTTGTTCCGCATGCGCGGACCCAGTGAGCCCTCGATGCGATGCTTAGGACGCGGTGATCGTGACGGCAGGTGACGCGCTCTGGCAGCTGTTCTGGCTGCTGTTGACGTCCTGCATGGTCAGGTCGATCTTGCCCGTGTACGTGCCAGCCGGGGCCAGATCCGCCGGGAGGCTCGCGTCGCTCGAATCGACCGTAGCCGTGAACCAGCTCGCGAGGCATCCGGTGATGCTGGCGCCGCTCGCGGTCTCGGCGTAGCCGTTGCTATCGGCCGGGACGGTCGCCGTGATGGCCGTGACCGCCTGGTGGCCCTTGCCGTTGTTGGTCACCGTGAACGGGATGTACTCGGTGTCGCCGGACGCGCCCGGGTAGAGGGCGGTGAGACTGCCGGACCAGCTCGGCGTGCCTGTGGCCACTCCCCACGTGGTCGAGGCGCCGACCGTGCCCGACCCGGTAGCCGAGCTCGAGCCACCGGTGAAATACGCGTACGCGCCGCCGGCGGTGGCGATGAGCAGGGCAATCGCCGCGCCCACGGCGAAGCGCTTCTTCTTCAACAGCTTGCGGAACATGACGTCCTTTTTTTATCGAGGGAACAGTCACACCGACCGTTCGAGCGATTCGATCTGAGACGTCTTGCTGGCGTGTCCTCGTCCCGTTCCGCTCCGTCCGGTCAGCGTCCTTACATCCCTTCCATCGGCGGGGATTGAGGACGGGTGTAGCGGGTGGACGAATGTTCGATGCCGGGCCAGCGTTCCTGGGGTGCGATACCCGATCAAACCTCATTCGGCCTAGCTAAAGCGCTCCGCTGCTCGTCGCACAAAGGGTGGATTCCTGCACCCCCGAGCGGCTAATCCTGTGCCGTTCGATGCGATTGACGGAAAAGCTGAGCGACGTGCGCGCGCTACGCCGCTTCGGGCTGCTGCTCGGTGGCGGCCTCGGCCGGCGCCTCGGCCTCTTCCGCGTCCGGCGGCTTGGCCCCTTCGCGCGCCCAGGGCTCGTCGAACTCGACGCGCCACTTGCCGTCGTCGGTCTGCTGCAAGGCCAAGCGAGCGCGGAAGCTCTTGCCCGAGCGGCCCTTGAACCCGGTCACCGCCTTCTCGGTGCGCCCCGTCCTGATCAGCTCGCGCGCGACGGACACCGGTAGCTGCTTGCCCGCCTTGGACTTCCAGATCACGAAGCCACAACCCGGATCGTCGCGCGACCAGCACGAGTAGCCCTTCCGGTTCTCGACGATGTCGCGCCCGCAGACGGGGCACGGCCCGAGGTTCGCCCGCGGAATCCGCACGTCCTTCAGGTTCCGGTCGAGCTCCCCGACGGTGTCCTGAGTGAAGCGGACGATGTCGCCCATGAACGCCTCGCGAGAGTCCGCACCGGTCTCGATCAGAGCCAGTCGACGCTCCCAGTCACCGGTCAGCCCCGGCGAGGTCAGGACGTGCTCGCCGAGCAGACGGATCACGTTCAGGCCCTTCTCGGTCACAACCAGCGAGCGTCCGTCGCGCTCGACGTAGCCCACCTGGATCAGGCGCTCGATGATCGCCGCACGCGTAGCGGGCGTGCCGATCCCCGACTCCTTCATCGCCTCGCGCAGCTCCTCGTCGTCGACGAGCTTGCCGGCCGTCTCCATCGCCCCGAGCAGCGAGTTGTCGTTGTAGCGGGCGGGGGGCTTGGTCTCCTTCTCCTCCGAGGCGACCTGCTTGACCTCGGCCCGCTCGCCTTTGACCAGCTTCGGCAGCTGCTGCTCGCGGCCCTCGTCGTCGTCCGACTGCTCGGCGTCCGGAAGCTCGCCGTAGACCGCGCGCCAGCCCGCCACCAGCAGCACCTTGCCGCGAGTCCGGAACACGTGCTCAGCGACCGTGGTCTCGACTCTGGTGTTCTCGAACACGGCGTCCGGATGGAAGATGGCCAGGAACCGGCGCACCACCAGGTCGTAGATCTTGCGGTCGTCGTCGCTCATCTTGTCGACCGGGTGGCGCTCGGCGCGCGTGGGGATGATCGCGTGGTGGTCTGAGACCTTGGCGTCGTTGACCACGCGCCCCAGCGGAAGCTTCTCGAGGCCGACCACGTATTTCGACGCCTTGGCGTACTCAGTCTGCGAACCCACCAGACGAGCGATCGGCTTGATCTCGGGGATCATGTCGCTGGTCAGGAATCGCGAGTTGGTTCGGGGATACGTGAGCGCCTTGTGCTCCTCGTAGAGCCGCTGGGCCGCGGCCAGCGTGCGGCGAGCCGTGAATCCGTAGCGCCGGTTGGCGTGGCGCTGAAGGGAGGTCAGGTCGTACAGGAGCTCGGGGCGCTCCTTGCGTTCGGTCTTCTCGAGCTTTGTGATCTCGCCGAGCTGGCCCTGACAAGCCTCGACCACGGCGCGCGCGGCCTCGGCGGTCTTTACTCGCGGGTTGGCGCCGTCGTGGTAGCGCCCCTCGTAGATCCGTGGCTTGTCCTGCACGGGGTCGAACACGGCGTCGACGACCCAGTAGGGCTCGGGCTTGAAGTCGCGGATCTCCTGCTCGCGACGGGCCAGGATGGCGAGGGTGGGCGTCTGCACGCGCCCCAGCGAGACGGCCCCGTCAAACGAGCTGCGCAGCCGGATCGTGGCTGCCCGCGTGGCGTTCATCCCGACAATCCAGTCCGCCTCCGAACGTGACCGGGCGGCCGCCTCGAGCGTGCCGAGTTCGGTCCCTGGACGCAACGCGGTGAACGCTTCGCGGATCGCCTCGGTGGTCATCGAGTTCAGCCACAGCCGCATGACCGGCTTCTTCGACCCGGCTTTCTCGTACAGGTAGGCGAAGATCAACTCGCCCTCGCGTCCGGCGTCGCAGGCGTTGACTACAAGCTCGACCTCGTCGCGGTCGAGCTGGCGCTTGACGACAGTCATCTGCTTCTTGGAGCGCTCGTCGCGGACCACGAGCTTGAAACGGTCCGGAACGATCGGCAGGTCGGCCATGCGCCACTTCTTGAAGCGGTCGTCGTACTCGTCGGGGTCGGCGAGCTGGACCAGGTGCCCCACGGCCCAGGTCACGATGTGCTCGGGACCCTCGAGGTATCCCTCGTGCTTGGTGAACGGTCCGGGCAGCACGCGGGTCAGGTCGCGACCAACGGACGGCTTCTCGGCTATGACCAGAGTGTTCGGCATGAGTCCGCGAGGGTAGCGCCCGCGTCAAAAGGGGATCATCCGGCGGTAACGCCGAGAGACTCCGTGCTTTTCTGGTCAGGATGCTGCCGAGGCTCAGGTCACTCCGCCCGCTGCTCGTCCTCGCCGTCTTGCTCCTGGTGCCGACTCCAGCGGCCGCCGCCACGATGACGCTCACGATCGGCGGCGCGGGCCGCCAGCAGGCCTCGCGCGTGATCCCCCCGGGCTTCCTCGGACTGTCGTTTGAGTACTGGGCGATCCCGGCCTACGCCGGCTCCGACCCCTCAGCCGTCGATCCCGTGTTCGTTCGGCTGGTTCGCAATCTGACCGACGGCTCCCCACCGGTGCTCCGGATCGGCGGAGATACGACCGACGAGACGTGGTGGCCCGCTGCTGGAGTCGTCCCGCCTGCGGGGGCTACCTTTGCGCTGACGCCTCGCTGGATCGCGGTCACCCGGGCCCTGGCCGACGAGCTCCAGGCGCGACTGATCCTGGGGATCAACCTCGAGGCCGACGACGCCGGCACGGCCGGTGCCGAGGCGAACGCACTCGTTGACGGCATCGGACGCCAGCGGGTCGAGGCGCTCGAGCTCGGCAACGAACCGGAGCTCTACGGCAAGTTCGACTGGGGCGCCTCGGGCATGCCGGGGCGGCCGAACGGATACGACTTTGCCGACTTCGATGGGGACTTCTCGCGGATCGCCAAGGCGCTCCCGAGCGTCCCGCTGGCGGGACCGACGATCGGCGCGGAGGACTGGTTCGGGAACTTGGGTCCCTTCCTGTCCGATCAGCCGCGGGTCGCCGTCGCCACGCTGCATCGCTACCCGCTCGAGCTCTGCGGGTCCACCACGGGAGAGGCGCGCTACCCGACGATCGCCCATCTCCTCGCCCCGAGCGCCTCCCGGTCATTGGCCGACAGCGTCGCAGCGGATGTCCGGACCGCCCATGCCGATCACGTCCCGCTTCGGATCGACGAGATGAACTCGGTCTCCTGCGGCGACGGTCAGTTTCCCGGCGTGACCCGGTCCTTCGCATCAGCGCTGTGGGCGCTCGATGCCCTCTTCCAGATGGCGCGGGTCGGGGTCGACGGGGTGAACATCCACTCCTATCCCGGCGCGACGTACTCGCTGTTCAGCTTTCACCGGTCGGACGGACGATGGCGCGCCACCGTCGCCCCCGACTACTACGGGCTCGACTTGTTCGCGCAGGCCGCGCCACCGGGGTCTCGATTGCTGACCGTGGTCCCGAACGGAGGTCGGCGGTTCGACGTGTGGGCCGTTCGGGCTCCCGACCACACGATCCGGGTCGTGGTCATCAACACCGGCTCCCGCACCCGTACCGTCGCTGCCCGAGCGCCCACGGCGGCGAGCGGGACGGGGAGGGCGACGCTCGAACGCCTCGAGGCACCCGGTCTGAGCGCCCGAGGCGGAGTGACCCTGGGCGGTCAGAGCTTCGGCCCGGTTACCGCGACCGGCGTTCTCGCGGGCCCGCGCCAGACTGCCGTCGTGGCCCGGTCCCGGGACGGATACGTGTTCAGGGTTCCCGGCGGGAGCGCGGCGATGCTGACGATCGCGCCGTCCTAGACCGGAGTCTCGGGCCAGGCGGTCGGCTGGCGGCGCAATCGGTGCACCTTGCGCGCCACCGCCCCCAGCCCGAGCTCCTCGGCGCTCTTCGCGGCCGCCTCGAGCAGCGCCTCGGCCCGTGGATCTGGATCGGCGGGGTGGGCGAGGTCGAACATCATCCGGGCATAGTCGACCTGGGTGCGGGCCAGGCTGCCGCGCGCCCCCAGCTCCGCGTTGACCTCGAGCGCCCGATCGAAGTGCCTGGCGGCCAGGTCGGTCCGCCCCATCGTCGCCGCCAGCCTGGCCAGGAAGCTGGCGGCCGAGCCAAGGCACACCGCCGCGAATCCGATCACGACGTTGACGTCCGCGTAGGACTCGAGCAACGCATAGAGCAGCTCCGCCCGCGGGGCGTCGCCCAGGTCCGCGCACACGTCGCTCAAGAGGATCATCGCGATCATCCAGTCAAGGTCCTTGGGGATGTCGTCGAAGTCGGCCGCGGCGAGCCGTTCGAATTCCTCCTCGGCCTCCTCGAGCCGGCCTTCCTCGCACAGCAGGTTGGCGAGCGCGGCGCGCCAGGCCGGACGGCTCGGGTTGTCCGCCACCAGCCGCCGCACGGATTGCTCGAGCTCCGCCATTCGTCCCTGGTCGCGGCGGATCCCGAGCAGCTGGATCGCGTAGTACTGGGTGGCGGTGACCGCCTCGGCCGGCGCCCCCGCCGCGAGCGCTTCGCCGGCGAGCTGATCGGCGCGGTCGAGCGAGCCGGCCAGCAGCGCCCGCATCGCCCGCCACAGGAGCAAGTTCCACTCGAACAGGGGCTGGCGCAGGCGATCCGCGCCGGCCGCGAACGCCTCCATCTGGGCGTCAACCGCGTCGCCGTCACCGCGCTCGAGCAGGTCGACGACGAGCCAGGCGTGCGCCTGGAGCTGGAGCTCGAGGTTGCCGATCTGGCGTGCCAGCGTCAGCATCTCGGTCGAGACCTCGACGCGTTCCTGAAGGTGCGGTGCGTCCCACAGCACCCGGCGTCGCGCGCCGCACGCGTGCACGCGTGCCTCCGGATCACCGAGCTGGGTGGCAATCTCGATCGCCTCCTGGCTGAGCGCCTGCATCCGCTCGCGGTCGGGTGAGTAGTAGATAGCCCCGCACAGGCAGGCGAGCAGACGGACCCGCGTCAGCGTCCGGTCGGGCTGGAGCTCGAGCGCGCGCTCGATCATCGCGATCAGCTCGGCGTCCACCACCCCCGGCGGCTGAACGTAGCGGCGCGAGGCCGCGATCGCGGCCCGGGCCAGGGCATCGCCGTCGCCCAGCTGCTCGGCGAGCGCGGCCGCCTCCCGGAACGCGGTGGACGCCTGGGCTCGCTCGCCGCCCCTCACCCGCGCCTCGCCGAGCGCCAGCAGCAGCTCGCAGCGGCGACGGGTGGCGTCGGGCTGGAAGCGTCGCTGCACGTCGAGCGCGCGTGCGTAATGCTCGGCCGCTTCCTCGTGGGCAAGCATCGTGATCGCCTGCTCGGCCGCCCGCAGCGCGTAGGCGATCGCCTCCTCGGCGTCCTCCTCGTCGACCACGCCCCGGGTGAAGTGATGGGCCAGCTCGGGCAGGTAGCGCCCCTGGCGGCGCCCCTGCGTGGCCTCGATCGCCTCCCCCACGCGCTTGTGGATCCGCGCCCGGCGCGGGACCGACATCCCCTCGTACAGCGTCTCCCGGATCAGCGCGTGCGAGAACACGTAGGAGTCGGGGCGCTCGTCGGACTCCACCAGCAGGCCCGCCGCGAGCGCCTCCTCGAGCGCGCTCAGAAAGTCCTCCTCGGCCAGCAGCACGACGCGTTCGAGCAGCGCCGCGTCGACGTCGCGGCCGATCACCGCGGCCACGCGCAGCAGCTCGATGGCCGGCGCCTCGAGCCGCCCCAGCCGCCACGCGATGACCTGCTTGACGCCCTCGGGCAGCCCGAAGCTCTGTAGCTCCGACGCGGTGGCGCTTCCGGCGTGAACCCCCGCCTCGAGCAACTGCCGGACGATCTCCTCGACGAAGAACGGGTTGCCTTCGGTCTCCTGATACAGCGCCTGCGCGAACGAGCGCGAGGGCGTCTCGCCGGCGCGTAGCGCCACCAGCTCGGCCGTGTCCTGCTCGCTGAGGCCGCGGATCTCCATCTGCGTGGCGAGCCTGTCGCGCAGCAGCTCGGTGAGCGCGGTGTTGAACGTATCCCCCCGCTCGGTCGAGCGATAGGCGGCCAGGATCAGCACCCGGGCCGGGCTGGTCGCGCGCGCCAGGTGGCGCAGGAGCAGGAGGGTGGGGCGGTCGGCCCACTGGAGATCGTCGAGCACGAGCAGCACCGGCGCCGAGCGCGAGAGCTCGGTCATCAGCCCCACCACCGCCTCAAACAGGCGGTAGCGCTCGGTCTCCGGCTCGTCCGCGGGCGGGGGCGGAAGGTCGGGAGCGCGCCGGCGCAGCTCCGGGATCAGACGGGCCAGCTCCGAGCCGTACTCGTGCGCGGTGGCGCGCAATTCGCTGACGGGCGCGTTCAACGCCCAGTAACGCAATGCCTCCAGGATCGGCTGGTAGGGGACAACGGTCTCGCGCGGGGAGCGGCCGGCGAGGACGATCGCGCCCTCGTCGTGCACTCGCCGCGCCACGTCCGCGGTCAGTGTCGTCTTGCCGATGCCGGCATCGCCGGCCAGCAGGACGAGCCGGCCCGAGCGTGCCTCCCGGCACGCGAGCGCCCACTCCTCCTCGAGCTGCGCGAGCTCGCCGGCGCGGCCGATCAGCGGACCCTGCGCGCGGTGGCGCAGCTCGGCCGGAAGCGGGATCACCGACGCAGGCGGGATTCCAGGCTGCGCGTGGGCGGAATCGCCGGCGCGGGCCGGGTCGGGCTCATGGCCGCCGCGGCCCTGGGGCCTGAGCAGGCGCTCGTGGGCGGCGATCGCCTCGGGCGAGGGACTCGTGCCGAGCTCGTCGCGCAACAGCGTGCGCAGCGAGTCGAACACGCGCAGTGCCTCGGCGACATTGCCACGCGCGGCGAGCGCCTCCATCAGCAGCACGTAGCCCGATTCCCGGTATGGCTCAGACTCGATCAGCGTGCGCGCCGCGCGCTCCGCCGACTGGACCTGCGTCCCACCCATGATGAGACCGGCGCGCCCGATCACCTCGAGCGCCAGCAGGTGAACGTCCTCAAGCTCGCGTCGCGGCGCCTCGAGCCAGATCGCCTGCGCGCCCGGCAGGAGTCCGCGGGTGGCGATGTTCAACGGCACCTGAGCCAGCGCCCAGGCCCGGCGCGCGTCGCCCTGCTCGAGCGCGTCGGACGCCCGCGCCATCTCGGCCGCAGCGGCCTCGATGTCGATCCACACCGGCTCGCGCAGGGTCAGGATCACCTCGTCGCGGCCCGACAGCGCGTCCGCCCCCAGCGACGAGCGCAGCCTCGAGAGCAGCGTGCGCAGGGCGGCATCCTGGGAGACGGGCGCCTGGCTGGGCCACAGAGCGCCGATCAGCTCGTCCCGGCCCACGTGCCGTGCCCGGTTCAGGACCAGGTAGGCGAGCAGCATCGGCACCTGCCGGCCGCGCAGCCGCCCGGCTAATTGCACGCCATCGATCTCCACGGACAACCGTCCACAGAGCTGGATTCGGGTCGTCTCAAGAGCGCGCTCGGCCTGCGGCAACGTTTTGGAAACGTATCGACAACGGCCAAACTGCAAGGTTCCGTGCAGTGGACACCGAGGTGAGACGCAGCGACGGACTCGGCGGGGCGCAGACAGAGGTGGCCTTAAGCAGCAGCGATGACGGCCACACGACCGCAGTCAACGGAGGGCACAGGCGAATCGCTTACTGCGAGTGCGGGGCGCTACTCGCAGGCGACGATGAACACGAGCTCTTCTCAGCGGCTCAACGCCACCTCGCTCATCACCATCCTCAGCTCCTGGGGGCGCTGGGGCCAGGGATGGTGAGTCAAATGGCCGAGGACGTCGGGGGGCAATAACACTTCGGGGCCCCCGGGGGCATGCCTAGGGGCGGGCGGTGTGCAGACCACCGCCCGCCCATAGCGCCCTGTGGCGGCACACCCGTCGGCTCATCCCGCACCGCCGGACGGGGCAGCTAGCCGGCGCAGCCTTCGGTCGAGACCGAATGGGCGCGCGGGAGCGCCAGCTTGAGCTGACCGCGGACGAGTGAGTTCGGCACCGCGAACCCGCCCTCGCCGCTGGCCGATCCCGTGATCGCGGCGAACACGGTCGCCACCACCTGCCCGCGGGCGTCGACCATCGGCCCGCCCGAGTTTCCCGGACGGACCTTGCCCCGCAGGGCCGTGATGCTGCGCAGCACCGGGCCGTTGCCGTACGCGTCCTCGGTGCTCACGACCTCGGTCTGGCCGATCCGGCCCGGCTCCTTGTCGAACGGCCCGTCGAGCGGGTAGCCGAGGATCGCCGCCGCCGTCCCCGACTGGGGATTGGTCGCGAGGTGCAGGACGGGCTCGTCCAGCCCCCTCACCCGGAGCACCGCGATGTCGTCGTGGGGATCGAAGTCGATCACCTCGGCGTCCAGCCCGGCCTGATTGCCCCCGACCTCCACCGTCGTGTCGGTCTCGCCGGCCACGACATGCGCGTTGGTCACGACGACGCCGGGTGCGGCCACCCAGCCGCTTCCTTCAATCCCGAGCCCGCATGCCGTCCCCAGCACCTTGACCACGCTCCCACTCGCCGCGTCCACCGCCGGCGCGTCGACAATCCCGTGCGGGGGCGCAGACACGTCGGCCTGCGGTCCGCGAACCGACGGGATCGGGTCGATACGAGCCAGCGCGTGGAGGATCGGTCCCGACGGCGGCAGCAACTGGTTCAGGCTGCGCAGGATCGACGAGCGCTGGATGTCGTTGCGCAGCGTCGGGGAGTTGGCCGACTGAAGCGCGATCGCCCCGACGATCCAGGCAATCCCGAGCGCCACCGACGCGGTCAACGCGGCACCGAGAAGTCCGTCGACGGTTCGCAGCCCCGGCAGCCGCAGGAACATCCGGGCGCGCGCCCCGACCCCTTCGAATCCGCTCGCCAGCACGGCGCCGGCGAGGAGCGCGCCCAGCAGGCCGAACAGCGGCGCGTACTGCGAGTGAGAACCGCCGGGCAGGACCAGCGGCGCGAGCCTGGTGCCCAGGAAAGCTCCGAGGCCGAAGCCGACCAGCGACAGGGCTCCGACGATGAAGCCCTGGGCGTACCCATACATCGCCAGCAGTACGGTGAACACCACGATCAACCAGTCGATGCCGGTCACGGCTGAGAGGTTACGATGAGGCTTCCTTCATCGTTCCGGCACGCAGGGGTGAGCCGAACCAGAGAGTGCCCTACCTTTTCCATTTGAGGTGGCACGCGCAGTTTTGGTCGAAGGGGCACCCCGGCGCCGGGGGCGGCGTCGTGGTCGGCGTTCGCTGTGGAGGCGTCGCGCGCGGCTGCTGATCCCGCTGGCCGTCGTAGCCGCGGCGGTGGTGGTCGTCGTGCTCATCGTGCGCGCAGGACCCGGCCGAGCCGAGCGCGCGCTGGTCAGAAGCTACGTACGAGCCTGGATCACCAGCGACTACCCGCGCATGTATTCGCTGCTCGATCCGGTCTCTCGGGGGCAGGTGAGCGAAGCGAGGTTCGCCGCCGAGTACCGGCGGGATGCCACAACCGCGACGCTCCAGACGCTCGCGCTGATGCACGTGGGCAACCGCCAGGGCGAATACATCCCAGTGCGGATGCGCGCGGTGACGAGGCTGTTCGGAACGCTGAACGAGACGCTCGAGGTTCCGCTCTCGGGAAGCGGCTCGAGCGCCACGGTCCTCTTCTCGGACGTGCTTCTTTTCCCCGGCCTGACCGGCGATGAGCGACTCAGCCGGCGCATGTCGCTTCCGCCCCGGGCGACCCTGTTCGCGTCCGACGGGACGCCGCTGGCACAGGGGCCTGACCGAACTTCGCCGATCCCCGCCGTGGCGCAGGAGATCTCCGGCGTGCTCGGTCCGATCCCGGCTGACCAGGCCTCAACCTACGCGGTCGAGGGCTACCCGACCAAGGCGCAAGTCGGGCAGGACGGGCTCGAACTCGTGTTCCAGTCACAGCTAGCCGGCACGCCGGGTGGCGTGCTGCTGGCGGGGCGGCGAGTGCTCGCGCGCGTCGCTCCAAAGCCCGGTCACAACGTCAAGACGACGATCGACCCCACCATGGAGACCGATGCGATCGCCGCGCTCGGCGGCAGCTACGGCGGCATCGTCGTGATGGACCCGCGCACGGGGGCGATCCTCGCCGCGGCGGGAATCGCCTACTCGGCGCCGCAGCCGCCCGGCTCGACGATGAAGATCATCACCTCGACCGCCGCGCTCCAGGCCGGGATCGTGAAGTTGGGCACGGTGTTTCCGTACAGCACCCAGGCGACCCTCGACGGCTACACGCTCCACAACGCCAGCGACGAGGACTGCGGCGGCACGCTCCTGAATTCGTTCGCGGTCTCTTGCAACTCTGTGTTCGCGCCGCTCGGCGCGCGCCTCGGTGGACCGCGGTTGCTCGCCATGGCCGATCGGTTCGGCTTCAACCAGACGCCGGTAATTCCCGGCGTGGCCGAAAGCTCGATCCCGCCGGCGAGCCTGGGCAGCGATCTCGAGGTCGGCTCCTCGGCGATCGGCCAGGGCCAGGTCCTTGCCACACCGCTCGAGATGGCCGATGCCGCCGCGACGATCGCCATGGGCGGCAAGCGGCCCGTCCCCACCCTCGAGGCTAATCAGCCCCCGCGGTTCGTACGGGTGACGAGCGCTCGCGTGGCTGGCGAGGTCCAGCAGATGATGATCGCGGTGGTCGACTTCGGCACCGGGACGGCCGCGCAGATTCCGGGCGTCACGGTCGCCGGCAAGACCGGTACGGCCGAGCTTGCCAGCACCACCACCTCCAACGGCCAGAGCGTCGCCAACGCCAACCAGCTGACCGACGCGTGGTTCGTCGGCTACGCGCCGGTCGGGCATCCGCGGGTCGTGGGCGGGGCGCTGTTCCCGAACCAGGGCGCGGGTGGGGCGACAGCGGCACCGGCCGTGCGCGACGTGCTTGTCGCCGGCCTCGAGGGCTCGCACTGAGCCCGAGCGCGCGCCGGCTCTACAGATCGAGCGAGATCTGCCCCGGCTTCCCGCCGCCGCTCGGGTAGATGTTGAGCGTCAGGGGCCGGTTCGAGTACACCGAGTTGGGGAGCTTGAACAGGAGCAACGAGCCTCCGGTCGGCCCGAAGCTGGCCGTGGTGTTGGCCGCCGGCTCGATCCCCGAAGGCTGGAGAATCTGTTGCGTCCAGGCGTACCCGTTGATCTGGGTGTCGAGATCGACGGGGTAGTAGACGTCGCCGCTCGAATCGACGATCTCGAACCTCGAGGCGGTCGTCTGGGGCTGGTTGGTCTGGTTCTTGGCCCACAGGAACACGCCGTACCACAGCTGGTCGGGCGTCAGGTCTGTCGGGGTTTGCCCGCTCGGCAGCCCGGCCAGGTACTGCTTGTCCTCAACCCCGTACGGGTTGAGCTCGCGCGAGACCTGGAGCTGGTAGGTGATCGGCCCCACGAACACGTACACGCCGTTGTTCAGATCGCTCGGCGGCTGCGACACCTGTCCGCAGGCCGCTACCCCGAAAGCCAATCCGATGGCGCAAAGAAAGGTCCACAGCCGGCGCGCGCTCACGGGGGCGGAAGTGTAGTTGGGATCTTTCGGCGGCGCCTGGCGGCGGCGCCTCAGTCGGATCGATCGGCGGCGCCTGGCGGCGGCGCGTGGGGGATCAGCCGCCCGCGACGGTGGCGCGCCGGCCCCGGTCGCGGCCCTCTTCCAAGATGGTCCGCAATCGCCGGAGGGCCTTTCGCGTCTTGCGGCGCATCCAGGCGCTGCCCCCGAGCCGCTCCATGAGGTGGTCGGACGGGTAGACGGGCACCGTCTCGATCGTGTACTGAACCCGGGTGGTGCCCCCCGGACCCGGCGAAAGCTCGTAGGTCCCGACCATCCGGATCCGGTTGTACTTCCCGCCCCGGCCGCGCTCGAGGATCCGGAACGGCGGCTGTACCTCGGCGAAGGTCACGTCAGCCCAGTTGAAGCGGGCCAGCGGCGCCTTGATGCGAAACCGCGCGCCCGCACCGGTCCCGTAGGAGTCCTCGCGGGTCAGGTGCCAGTCGACCAGATAGTGGTCGGTGAACTCGGCGTGATTGGCGATGTCGGCCAGGTACTCGAACACCTCCTCGCGAGGCCTCGAGATCGTCGACTCGGCGGTGAACGGCTCCACGGTCGGGCATTCTAGGTTCGAGCGACCGCGTCTGGCTTCGGGGCGAGTTATGCGGCGCGGTGATCAGTCAGCCGCATCGTGTGCCCGAACTCGGGGCCGTGCACGATCTCCGATCGCAACAGCGGCTCGGCCTCAAGCGCCCGGCACAGCTCGCAGAACAGCGCGCCGTGGTCGTCGAGGTACACACGTTCGCCGATCAGCGGCGTGCGACGGCAGCCGCGGCAGCGCTCGCGGTCGGCGTCGCGGCGGCCAACCGCGCTTCGAACCAGCGCCAACTGAAGTTCGGGATCGGCCTGATCTGGGTAATCGGGATCCGACATCGACCGAGTGTTCGGCGCTGTGCAGGGGGTTCCTGCTGCCGCTCACTAAGGCTCTGCTAAACGCGTCGCAGCGGGTCCGCCATCCGTCCAGAGGCGTTCTGGGAGCTTTGACTCGGGGGATATCATGGCCAGAGTGGCTTGTCCAAGTAGGCAAGTCTGTAGCCCGTAACAAGGAGAACGCGCCTTCATGAAAGCTTGGATGTCGGGCAATGTTGCGGGGACCGGAACCTTTAGATGCACGGACTGCGATTACCCCGTGTCGCTCGACGCGGTGGACGAACTGCCCACCTGCCCCAACTGCGGTGGTACCGAATTCGTACGGGCTTCGTTGTTCACGACCGCCCAGACGACCGTCCTCGAGGTCGCGGCGGACGACGATGATCAGGGGTGGCTGGAGGAGATTCGCGACGGACTGCACGAGCCCGGGCAGTACCTCGCGTACCGGACGGAGGGCGAAGAGCCGATCGCCTACGCGCTGCAGCGCGAGTGGACACGGATCGGTCGCAGCCTCGCCGCCGACATCCGTTTCGACGACCCGACGGTGTCGCGCCGGCACGCGCTGATCGTGCGCCAGCCTGATGGCCTGCGGGTGCTCGACGACCGCAGCCTGAACGGCGTGTTCGTCAACGGCGAGCGCGTCGAGTGGAGCACGCTGGCCGACGGCGACGAGATCGTGATCGGGCGCCACCACCTCCATTTCGTGGACGTGCCCGTCGTGTCCGGCATGCGCTACAGCCACGCCGGCGAGCACAGCGCGACTGCCCCGGCGAGCTGATCGTCCGCGCCGCGAAGCTGACGGGAGCCCGCCGGGTGGCTGGCCTATAGTCCGGCTGCGGGTATGGCTAAGACGATCTCGGTTCTCTCCCAGAAGGGCGGCACGGGCAAGACGACGGCCGTGCGCACGCTCACGGACGTGTTTCGCCGCGTCGATCTGCGCGTGCTCGCGATCGACCTCGACCCCCAGGGCAATCTGTCGGACTACCTGGACGTCGACCCCGAGGCGTCGCCCACCGTCGGCGACGTCCTGGCCGGCCGCGCCAAGGCCCGCAACGCGGTGCACGACGGGATCATCCCGGCCAACCTGGGGCTGGCCGAGGCCGAGCTCGCGCTGGGCGGCAAGATGGGCCGCGAGCTCGCGCTCAAGAAGGCGCTGCGCGAGGTCCGCGACGACTACGACCTGATCCTGATCGACTGCCCACCGGCGCTCGGACTGCTCACCGTCAACGCGCTCGTCGCCTCCGACCACGCGCTGATCTCGGCCGAGGCGCAGTACTTCTCGCTCCAGGGCGTCGAGCAGGCGCTCGAGGTCATCGAGCTGGCGCGCGAGAACCTCAATCCCGACCTCGAGTGGCTCGGGGTCGTGCTGAACATCGCCGACATGCGGACCCGCCACTCGCGAGAGGCGTTCGACTCGCTGCGCCAGCACTTCGGTCAGAAGCTGCTCGAGACGACGATCCGCCAGTCGATCGCCTACGCGGAATCAGCCGAGCGCGCGGTCTCGATCATCGACTACCGGCCGGACCTGGCCGGCGATTACCTCGAGGTGTCGGCCGAGCTGCTCAAGCGGCTGGGCATGGAAGGGTCGCGCCGCCGGGTGCGCGCGCTGGCCGGCGAAGCGGCCCGCGCCCGAGTTTCTTAGGGCCGGCTGTCCGGCGGCGGCTTCGGCGGCGCCGGACCCACCCAGCAGCTGTTCGGTCCCGGCGGCTAATGGGTCTCGCTCCGCTCGACGTCCGTGGGGCCGTGAGGGCCCGTCCTGACCCGGGTCGAGAAATCGCCTGACGGTCACAGCTCGCGCACGTCGGCGCCCTGAGGCTCGAAGCGGGCGCGCATGACCGTCGCCCACCCCTCGACCTCCGGACGCAGCGCGTCGATCACCGCGCCGGTCTGGTCATAACGGCACCACACGAGCACGGTGGGACCGGCGCCCGAGATCGTCGCGCCCAGCGCGCCCAGGCTGGGCGCGCGCGCGAGTAGCTCGGTCGACCGGGGGTAGAGGTGCGCGCGGCGCGGCTGGTGCAGGCGGTCGCGCAGGCCGGCGGCGATCAGGTCCCAATCGCCGCTGGCCACGCCGGCCATCAGGAGCGCTCCGTGGGCGATGTTGAAGACCGCGTCTTCGATCGGAACCTTCTCGGGGAGCGCCGTGCGCGCGTCGTCGGTGGCCACCGCCTCGTGGGGGACGACGAGGACTGCCTCGAGTCCCATCGGAGGCTCGAACCGGCGCACCAGGACGCCGTCGGAGACTACGAAGCCGCCGTGCAGCGCCGCCGCGGCGTTGTCGGAATGGCCCTCGAGCTCCGTGGCGAGCGTACGCACGTCGGCGTCGAGCTCGAACAGGTGGTCAGCCGCGAGCAATCCGGCCACGATCGCGGCGGCGCTCGAGCCCAGACCCCCGGACAGGGGAATGTCGGAGTTGATCACGAACTCGAAGTCATCGGCCGGGTGCAGGCGCTCGAACGCCCGAATCACGAGGTTGGTCCGGTCACGCGGAACGTCGAGATCGGTGCGGACCGCGAACGTGCCGGTCTCGCGCACCTCGAGCTCGAGGTGCAGCGAGAGCGCGGCGCCGAACGTGTCGAATCCGGGCCCGAGGTTGGCCGAGGAGGCCGGCACGCGGACCACGCGCCGGCGCGTCAAGCCGCCGCTCACCCGAGCACCGCACGCTCGATCGCGGCCAGCTCGGGGGAGCACGGCACGACCGCGCCGGCGTGCTCCAACGCGGTGTCAGGGTCCTTCAGGCCGTGCCCGGTGAGCACGCACACCACCCGGCGGACACCTTCGCCCGCGCCGTGGGTGAGCAGCCCGGCGACGCTGGCGGCCGAGGCGGGCTCGCAGAACACTCCCTCGGTGGCGGCCAGGAAGCGCCAGGCGGCGAGGATCTGAGCGTCGGTCACCGCCCTGACGGCGCCGCCGCTCGAGGTCATCGCGTCCATCGCCTCCTCCCAGCGGGCCGGGTTGCCGATCCGGATCGCGCTGGCCACCGTCTCGGGGTGCTCGACCGGCTTGCCCTCGACGAGGGGCGCCGCGCCGGCGGCCTGGAAGCCGCACATGCGGGGTCTGAGATCGACCTCGCGGAATCCCTTCCAGTATGCGGTGATGTTGCCGGCGTTCCCGACCGGGATGCACAGCGCGTCGAGCTCGGCCCCATCCAGCGCCTCGACGATCTCGAATGACGCGGTCTTCTGGCCCTCGATCCGGTACTCGTTGACCGAGTTGACCAGCGAGATCGGGTGCCGTTTAGCCAGCTCACGAACGAGCTTCAGCGCCTCGTCGAAGTTGCCGCGGAGCGCGATCACGCGGGCGCCGTGCATCAGCGCCTGGGCGAGCTTGCCGGTGGCGATCTTGCCCTCGGGCACGATCACTGCGCCGGTCAGCCCAGCCTTGGCCGAGTAAGCCGCCGCCGACGCGGCGGTGTTGCCCGTCGAGGCGCAGATGACCGCCTTCGCCCCCTCGCGGACGGCGGCCGATACGGCGCACGTCATGCCCCGGTCCTTGAACGAGCCGGTCGGGTTCGCTCCCTCGATCTTCAGCCACACCTCGGCGCCGGCCCGCTCGGACAGCCGCTCGGCCAGAATCAGCGGGGTCGATCCCTCGTCGAGCGAGACGATCGGGTCGCCCGGGTCGAACGGCAGCCGCTCGCGGTAGCGCTCGATGATCCCCGGCATGGAGCGGGAGAATGCCAGAGCCGGCGGTGGCGCCGGGGTGTCGGAGCCGGCGCGACGCCGATCAGTCGACTTCGAGCACGACCTTGCCCGTCGCGGCCCGGCTCTCGAGCAGCTCGAGCGCGTCCGCCGCTTTCTCGAGCGGGAAGCGGGCGCCCACCACGGGACGGATGAAGCCCTCGTCGATCAGCCGGGCGATCGCCTCCCCGATCTCGCGGTTGACGTGAGGCTTGGACATCACGTAGCCGCCCCAGCCCGAGCCGATCACCTCGGTGTTGTTCAGCAGCAAGCGGTTCACGCGGACCTCGGGGATCGACCCGCCCGTGAAGCCGACCACGACGACGCGGCCTCCCTCGCGCAGAGAGCGCAGGCTGTCGGTGAAGCGGTCGCCGCCGACCGGATCGATTACCACGTCGACTCCGCCACCCGAGATCTCGCGGGCCTGGTCCTTCCAGGGGCCGTCGCTGCGGAGGACCTCGTCGGCGCCGGCCTCCCGCGCCACGCGCTCCTTCTCGTCGGTGGATACGACCGCGATGGTCCGAGCGCCGAGACCGCGCGCGATCTGGAGGGAGGCAGTGCCGATCCCGCCGGCGGCGCCGTGGACGAGCACCGCCTCGCCTTCGGCCAGCCGGCCGCGCAGCTTCAGCGAGAAGTAGGCGGTGTGGTAGTTCAGGATCAGGCTGGCGCCCTGGGCGAAGTCGAGCTCGTCGGGCAGCTTGAAGGCGAAAAAATCGGGCGCCACGGCGACCTGCGCCCACCCGCCGAGCAGGCAGAACGCCGCCACCCGGTCGCCGGGCTTGACTTTCGCGTCGTCGGGGGCGGACCGGACGACGCCGCCGACCTCGCTGCCCGGGATGAACGGCAATTCGGGCTTTACCTGGTACTGGCCGCGCGTCTGGAGCAGCTCGGGAAACGACACGCCGGTGGCGCTGACGTCGACCACCACACCCCGACCCGGCGTCACCGCGTGCTCAGCCGGCGGCTCGGGGACGTCCACGAGCCGCAGCCCGTCACGCGGGCCGGTCAGCTCAACGATCTGGACCGCCTTCATTGCCGGCGCACCCTAACTGAAGCCGGCGGTCTGGGTCGGAACCCCCGGCGGTCTGGGTCGGAGCCCCCGGCGGTCTGGGTCGGAGCCCCCGGCGGTCTGGGTCATAACCCCGCACTCGACCCTCCCCACCCGGTGAATGCGGATTCAGCGCCATATGTGGCTCGTTAGCCCGCACTCGGCCAGCGGCCGGGCTCGAGTGCGGCCTTATGACCCAGCCAGCCCGCGCCCCATGACCCAGCCAGCCCGCGCCCCATGACACAGCCAGCCCGCGCCTATGACCGAGCCAGCCCGCAAAGCAGCCCGCGCCGCGTTAGCCGAACTCCTCCTCGATCACCCGGATCGCCCGCGGTGGCGCACGCAGCACGTCGAGGCGCGCCAGCTCGGCCATCGCCCCCGAGAAGTGCGACTCGAGCACCGGGTGAACGACCATGACCAGCCGCGCCTGCTCGCCCAGACCCCGCTGCACGACCGACTTGACCGATACTTCCTGCTCGGCCAGGACCTGCGCCACCGTGGCCAGCACGCCGGGTTCATCGGCCACCTCCAGATGCAGGTAGAAAGCCGACACCACGTCGCCCACGATCTCGAGCACCTGGGAAGTCGGCGGGGTCGACGCCGGCGGGATCATCGCGCTGATCACGTCGCCGAGCACGGCACTCGCCGTCTGCGGGCCGCCCGCGCCCGGCCCCGACATCGTGATCTCCGTGATCGCATCGGACTCGACCGTGACGGCGTTGAACGGCCCGTTCACCGACGCCAGCGGGTGTCGCGGGTACAGGAAGGCGGGGTGCACGCGTACCGACAGGCCGCCGCCCACCCGCTCCGCCGTGCCGATCAGCTTGAGCCGCAGCCCCAGCTCGTCCGCATAGGCCAGGTCGTCGGGCTGGATGTGCTCGATCCCCTCGTAGCGAACCTGGTCGAGGTGTACGGGCGTGTCGAAGGCCAGCCGGGCCAGAATCGCCATCTTCGCCGCCGCGTCGCGGCCGTCGACATCCTCGGCCGGGTCGGCCTCGGCGTATCCGAGCCGCTGGGCCTCGGCCAGCGCCTCCGCGAACGTCATACCGGTCCGGGCCATCTCGGTCAGGATGAAGTTGGTCGTGCCGTTGACGATCCCGTGCACCCGGTCGATCGTCGCCCCGGCCAGCGCCTCCTGCAGGACGCGGATCACGGGTACGACGCCGGCGACCGCTCCCTCGAACCGGAGCTGAACCCCGAACGACCGCGCCGCGTCCCACAGCTCCTCGCCGTGCTGGGACAGGAGCTGCTTGTTGGCGGTCACGATGTGGCGGCCTGCCGCCATCGCCCGCAGCAGATACGTCCGCGTCGGCTCGATCCCGCCGATCAGCTCGACGATCAGATCTGACCGTTCGAGGATCTCGTCAAACGAGCCCGAGCTTCGCGTCATCACGCCGCTCAGCTCGGGCCGCAACCCGGTCAGGCGCTCGATCCGCGCCGCGTGCCGAGGCAAAAGCGAGGCAAACGCCGATCCGACCGTGCCGTGGCCGAGCAGCCCGACCCGAAAGATCCCATCAGGATGGTCGGCGGCGGCGCTTGGCGGCGGCGCCTTGGGGTGGTCGGCGGCGCCCGGCGGCGGCGCCTTGGCCTCAGACGACGTCACGCGCGGCCAGGTCCTCGTAGGTCTCTCGGCGGACCACAACCCGGGCGCCGCCGTCCCGGCAGAAGATGACCGGCGGACGCGGGACTCCGTTGTAGTTGTTGGCCAGCGAGTAGCCGTAGGCCCCGGTGACGGGCGTCACGATCACGTCGCCCTGCGCCGGATCGGCCAGCCGCGCGTCGCGCACGATCACGTCGCCCGACTCGCAATGCTTGCCCGCGAGCTTGCATCGCTCGCCGGCGGCGGCCAGCGCGCGATCCGCCACCAACGCTTCGTACCTCGAGCCGTACAGCATCGGGCGCAGGTTGTCCGACATGCCCCCGTCGACCGCGACCCAGGTCGAGACGTTTCGCTTGACCGTCTCGACCGTGTAGAGCGTGACCGTCGAGTTGGCCACCACGGCACGCCCCGGTTCGAGCAACAGCCGCTTGTCGGCGCCGAGTTCGGAATGAACGGCCGACACGATCGCATCGACGTAGTCGACCACCGAGGGGGGCTCATCGGAAGCCAGATACGCCACTCCGAGGCCGCCGCCCACGTTGTAGACCGGGAAGTCGCCGAGCGAGGCCAGCATCCGCACCGCGGCGCGGAACGGCTCGAGCTCGAGCAACTGCGAGCCGATGTGGAAGTGCAATCCGACGAGCTCCAGGTGCGGAGCCTGGGCGATCCGCGCGATCGCCTCGCGCGCCGCCTCTGGCGCGAACCCGAACTTCGAATCGGCTTGCCCGGTCGAGATCGCATGGTGCGTGTCTCCCGCCACTCCCGGCGTGACGCGGATCAGGACCTCCTGACGTCGGCCGGCAGAAGCCAGGACGGTCTCCAGCCGTGAAAGCTCGTCGAGAGAGTCGATCACGATGTGGCCCACGCCCGCGTCGACCGCGGCGCGGAGCTCCGCGGTCGACTTGGCGTTGCCGTGGAAATAGATACGGGCCGGATCAAAGCCACCGCGCAGGGCCAGGAACAGCTCGCCGCCCGAGGCCACGTCGCAGGCGAGCCCCTCCTCGGCGAGCAGCCGATACACCGCCGTGCAGGGAAACGCCTTCGATGCGAACAGGACGTCGAAACTCGAGGAGTGGCGGGCGGCGAGCGCATCGAGAAACGCCCGCGCGCGCCAGCGCAGGTCGTCCTCGGCGACCACGTAGGCCGGCGTGCCGAACTCACGGGCCAGCTCGACGGCATCGCATCCGCCGATCTCGAGCCGGCCCAGCTCGTTCACCCGCGAGCCACGCGGGTACACGGCCGGCAGGGTCGAGGTGGCGGTCATTGCGGTCGTCGATCATGCCATGCCTCACGGTTCGCGAACCCTGACATCATCGTCCTGTGCCCCGAGCCCGCCCGGTCACGGTAGAGCTTCCGAGCGAGATGGGCTCTCAGGACGGCCTCGCGTACTCGTTGTGGCTGCCAACGCGCGAATCCCGCCCCGCCGGCGGCGTCGTCGTGCTCCACGGCGCCGACTCGTGCAAGGAGAACCACCACGATTTCGCTCGGGCGGCGATCGGCGCGGGCCTGGCCGCGATCGCGTTCGACCAGCGCGGGCATGGCGAGAGCGAGGGCCGGCTGGACGACCGCGTGCTCGGGGACGTGATCGCCATGGCCACACTCCTGCGCGAGCGCCTGAGGGACCCTGCCGCACCAATCGCCCTGCGCGGCTCGAGCATGGGCGGCTACCTGTCGCTGGTGTGCGCCGGCCCGGCCGCCGCGGCCGCTGTCGTGGCGGTATGCCCGGCAAGCGCCGAGAGCCTGCGCCGCGGCCTCCGCGACCACAGGTTCACGTTCGCCGCCGACGAGCCGGCCGTGGACGCCTTTCTGGCCGAGCACGACGAGGGCGAGGCGATGGCGCGGCTGGACGCGCCCGTCCTGCTCCTTCACGCCGAGGGAGACGAGCAGGTCCCGGTCGAGCATTCGCGCGAGCTCGCCGAACTCGCCCGCTCGCCCCGAAGCCGCCTGATCGCCGTGCCCGGCGGCCACCACCGCTCGGTCCAGCACGACCCCGACCTCCAAGCCGTGAGCGTGCGGTTCATCGCGCGAGCGTTCGCGGCCTAACTACCGCCCAGGTCCGACAGCGCACCCGCGACCGTCTGGGTCAGGCCGCCGATCGCCTTGGCCGCCCCGGACCCGACCCCGTTGACGGCGTTCCCAGCCGGCCGGCCGACCTTGCCCAGCGCGCCGCCGACGGCCCCCGTCGTCTTCTGAACCGCCGACCCCACCGTGCTCCCGGTGCTCTGGACCACGCCTCCGAGGGCACTCGTGACGTTGTTCAGGACCTGCTGCCCCGACGGAGTCGGCACCGGCGCCGGGACCGGCACTGGCACCGCGGCCGTCGACGACCCCCCGCCGGCCGGAACCGAGCTCCCGCCGCCCGTGCGTGCG
>Ga0335072_10002408_pt1 | contig 29009 bp, 22 predicted proteins | sample Lox_Sample_21_FD_206725 | JGI IMG/M metagenome (GOLD analysis project Ga0335072, IMG submission 206725) | Soil microbial communities from Loxahatchee National Wildlife Refuge, Florida, United States - Lox_Sample_2.1 | ecosystem: Environmental > Terrestrial > Soil > Wetlands | place: USA... | reverse complement strand
AAACTTATCTTGGTCTCTTTCTGTTGGGCGATAAGTCCCCTTGGGGTTTCCGGAACTTCTGTCCAGTCTAAGTATCTTGCGTCGGCAACAGCCATCACACTATCTTTCAAAGGTACAGATAAAGTGTGTGCGTTCTTGTCAATCCAATGGAGTTCCTGAATTGTTCCTGTTCTGATATCCATGAGAATGGGGCGAGTGATCTCCGGATCTTCGATCGTCAACGTGGTCATGATTGGTTTGAACGTATCCTTGGGATCGGCTGGTATCGCAAGCCAATAGGCAAAAACTCGGCGGCCTGAAACACGGTCACGAAACCAAAAGGATCGAAGTTTGTCAGGGCTGTATTCTTTGACTGGCTGGAGAGCGTCTTCATCCCCCGGATCGCGAACGGTCTGACCGAAAACGGCCGAGAGGTTCTGGAACGAGAAGTAAGCTTCACGGGGCTGGAAGGCGTCTGGACCCTGGGTATCGCCCTTCACAATACCCATTCTGTCTTCTTCATTGCCGTCCGTCGCGGACATGAACTCCCAGACGAAGCCTCTGATATTATGGGCTCTCTGCTCCAGGAAGAAGCGCGGCAAATAACGTGCCTGCACCGATGGATTCGAGCCTTTTGCATCGGCATCGATACCCCATTCGTTGATCCAGAACTTGACGTCCGAAGAAATCCCGGCAATCGACTTGATCCCCTTGCGGAAGGCCGCTGCGCCGTAAACCGGGTCAATCTCTTCCGGCGGCCGGCCGACTCCGAAGGGACCGCCGGGGTAGCTGTGGTATGCCATGATGTCGAGTTTGTCTGGGCAGCTGGCGAGAGCAGACGTGGCAAAATCGAGATTCGTCGGGCTGGCCAGACCGCCGAACATGACCTTGGCATTGGGGTCGGTGGTATGTACGGCGTCTGCGAATCGGCAGAATACTCGCCCGTACCATTTTCCCTTTTCCTTCTTGTCTTCCATGTCCGGGCGCCAATAGCCGTAATCTTCTTCGTTCCAAAGTTCCCAGTGGTTGATGCGTCCTTTATAACGGTTGACCATGAATCGGACGTAACCGAGAAATGCATCAACTTGTTCATCTGTCTTCGGAGCAAGGAAGATTGGGTTCACGGGATTATCATTCTGGCCGATTCCTGGCGGCGGAAGCGTGACGCGGACCGGGCGTTTCGATTTGTCTTCGAGATAGAGCGGGTTCGAGTATTGCAACTGAACTTCAATGGATACGCCATTGCCTAGAAGTGAACGAATCGCTTCGTCAGCATCCTTTGGAACGGCGTAGTGTCGAGGCGTCTGTTCTACCCAGTCCCAGCTAACCTGCTCAGAAGAATTCTCATATTGGCCAATCCGTACCCATTTGGCGCCGGAATCAAAGAGCGGCGCCAAAGTTTCTGTCCACGGCATCCGGGGCTGTCGCGGCAGATTGAGGTTCACTCCAAACCCATCCAATAGTTGCGTGGAGTTGCGTCGCGGAATCCTCTTCGGCACAGTCTGGACAAATGCGACCTGACTGCACAAAATAAGCGCTGTGAGTGAAACGAGTTTCACCTTCTTCATCTCTCCCCTGGCATGATCGAAAACTACTGATCCGTGATACCGCCCGAAATCACACAGCACCGCCGACAATCGTCAGCGCTCCGTGTGTCATCCGTGTGTTTCCCGCTCGCGCCTTGGCCTCAAATTGCTGTTATGGGTTCTCAGAACGCGAACTTCACCGCCATCTGTCCGATACGAGGATTTGCCGCACTGCTGATCACGCCAAAGGTTGGGTCGAGGAAGTTGCCGTCAGGGTTACTGAATTGCGCGTGGTTGAAAGTATTGAAGAATTCACCTCGGAGTTCAAGGGCTGTGGATTCTTTCAGAGGCACTTTCTTGGAAAGAACCATATCCCAATTGTTGGTACCTGGACCATGGAAGAAGTTGCGCCTGGAATTTCCAAACTGCCCGAGGACTTCCTGGCTGAAAAGTGAGGTGTTAAAGTAAGTCCCACCTTTTCGCGGGTTTGTCTGGGATAGAATCTTGCCGGGGGTATAGTTGGGCTCATCCGCGTTGCCAGTGAAACCAAGGCTGTCGTTTCCGATAAGCGAAAGGTCGCTCGGATCGGAGATCCGGACGGGAAAACCGGTAGCGAAGCGAGTGATACCGGACACGATCCAACCTCTGGTGAGCCGGTCGCGGTTGTGGCCGAAGGCCTTATCAAAGGGTATTTCGTACGAGTAGCTCACCACAAAATTATGCGTCATGTCGAAATCCGAGAGGGCCCTGCTCAGGCTCGGATCGAAAGGATTGACCTGGTCTATGCCCGACGAAGATTGATCCATCGACTTGCTGTATGTGTAGCTTCCCAATAGCGACATCGAGCCGACGGTACGACGCAGGCTGACTTCCAGAGCATTGTAGGTGGAATTCCCAGCGGTTCGATAATAGCCGTTACTTCCAAAATTAGTGCCACCATTGGGGCCCAGTTCCTGACGGGCCTCAATCACCTGACCCGCCGCGGTAGTAAAGGTTCCCGTCTCTGCGAAAGGGCCGCAAACGTTGCTTCCAGGGGCTACTTCGTTAGACTGGCTCACGCTCAAACAGACGGATGGAGTGCTTGGATTCGCTTCCTCAAGGATCATCAGGTGGTGCCCCTGGCTGCCCACATAACTCACACTGAGCACCGTTGCCGTCCCGAACGCGCGTTGAAGAGACAGCATGTAGTTCTCGGTATAAGGAACCACATTTTGGGTTTGATAGACAGGCGAACTGGAGATTGGCAGGAATTGCGCCCAATTGACATTCGAGTCAGGGTGCGAGGGAGAGGTATTGATGGGAGCGAAGGGAACTGGAAAACGTTGGCCTTCCGAGTGCCCGGTGTAAAGGTCCACGAACGGCGTTGCAAACTCTGGCGGTGTGGGCGGCGACCACCAGAAACCAAACGGAGCATCGCCAATTTCGCTAAGGTTTGTATAGCCCTCGAAGTCTGCATAGAACATGCCAAAGGAGGCCCGGACGCTCGTGTTGCCGGCCCCGCCCGTCAACTTCCTCCAGACGTCCCCTCTGGGATCGGGAGAATACGCCAATCCTACCCGCGGAACAACATTGCCATAACGGACCGGGGCAACTGTTTTCGGTATTCCAGGATCACCCGGAAAGACCCAGCCAGTTGGTGCACCTGGGAACGTGGCGGACTCTTGACCTGGGTCAATCACATTAATCCGGTTGTACTTCTCCCACCAGGGCGACGAGACATCCCACCGCAACCCATAGTTGACGGTCAGATTCCGGCTTGCGCGCCAACTGTCTTGGGCGAAGACGCCGTAGTAAACGGCGTTCAGGTACTGCGGCAATATATCTCCCTGTCCGTAGCCACTCAAAGCGCCAAGGAGATAGTCGGCGAAATCGAGCCCGGTTTCAGTAGTGCCGCTGAAAGAGAAGCCATTGGGGCCCCCTTCTTCAATATACAAATGCGATTGAGCGAGCGAATAAATGCCTCCGAATTTGAGGCTGTGAGTCCCCACAAGCTTCGAAAAGTTATTGGACGCCTGATAGGTGTTGTCATAGTTGAACAGTATTTGATTGGGACCGCCGAAGCTGAAGTTGTTAAGGCCGATCGAGGGCAGATTCTTGAATGGGAATTGTGAGCAAATCCCCAACGTATCGCAACCAACAGTAAATCCGAGCGAAGAGAGATCGACATTGGGACCCGTCGGAGTGCAACAAGCCGTGGCATAACGCGTATAGTTCATCCGGAATTCGTTCACGCTGGAAGCGCCAAAGGTCTTGGTATCGCTGTAGGTGATGAGCTGCCCCAGCGCACTCTTCACAGAGGTGCCGATGGCGCCAACGGAGAAACCATCGGCGTTTATGGTGCCAGTTTTGTCTATATGGTAGTACCCCGACATCATGCCCAGGCGTGTGTTGCCATCGACGCGGAAGCCACCCCTATCTTCGGTGAACGTGGAGTCGCTGCTCGGACCTGAGTTCGTGTAGGCTCCCGTGGGAAAGTTCGCCGAAGCCGCAATGTTGGGCGGAGGGATATACTGCAGCGTATTCATGGCAGGAGCCGACCATGCGCTCTGTGGAATGGTGGCATTCGGGAACACGCATGTTGCGCTCGTGCAGCCCGCAGTGTAAAACGGTTCACCAACGCTGACCGGATATCCCAATTCTGTCGAAAGGGCACTGGCAAACGCTGGGCCAATAACGCTTCCAGTCAGATAGCTGGACTCATCCGACAAATTTCCGGTCCTGTCTGCAGCCGAAGGAACTGGTATATATCCTGCTGTCGCACCAAGAGTCTGGCGCGTTCCCTCGTAATCTGCGAAGAAGAATAACTTGTCGCGACGGATTGGGCCGCCAACAACGCCTCCGAATTGGTTCTGACGAAAATCGTTGCGCTCGGGCTCGTCGTAGTTGCGGGCATCCAGGCCGGTATTCCGCAAAAACTCGAAGGCGTCGCCATGGAACGTATTCGTGCCTGTTTTGGTGACGACATTGACCACGCCGCCGCTGTAATGGCCATATTCGGCGTCAAAATTATTGGTTAGGATCCGGAACTCGGCGATGGAGTCGAGGTTGGGGACAATATTTGTACCCTGGGTCATCGGGTCTTGAACATTACCCCCGTTCACCATGAAACCGTTGGCGCTCTCCCGCGCGCCGCTAATCGAAACTGTGCCTTCTCCACGGGCGACGGTGTTCGGTATTGATGTAGTCGAGGCCACAGCCACCCCCGGTTGAAGCGCCATCAATTCCGTGTAGTCGCGCCCGTTCAGTGGCAGGCTCGTCATCTCCTTGCCGGCAATCACTTCGCCCATCTGGGTGCTTTCCGTATCAACTTGAGCACTGGCAGCGGAGATCTCGACCTTCTCGGTCACACTGCCTACTTGGAGCGCTGCGTCGACACGCAATGCGGTGTTCACGTCCAGCACGATGCCATTCTCGACGTGTTCAGCGAACCCTTCGGCCTGTATTTGAATCGTGTAGTGACCTACTGGCAGATTGGGGAAGGAATAAAAACCCTGCGAGTTGGTCACCGTCGAGATCGTGACTCTGGTATCGACATTGAGAACCACAACCTTGGCTCCCGGGACAAGGCCACCCGACTTGTCCGTTACCGTCCCTGAAATGCTGCCCGTCACACTGCCGAAGGCAGTTGCAGAGAGCAGGAGAATGGCGAACACGATTGAGAACGCACGCTTCATGGCATAGCCTCCCGTCTTTCAATCAAATCAAGCGGCACTCGTGCCGCCGGCCTGTCAAGAACGGTAAGGACAGACATGTTCGCTAACAATACACTTTAGCGACATTTTGAGTCCTTTTCTGTTTCTTGGTGTTCCAGTACATGCCACGCGGGGCCCAGTTTGCGATATCCAGTCCTGTACCGCAAATTGTGGACGGCGGGGTGGCTTACCGGATTTCAAGGCCCCAAACATGCCGAGAGCACACTGGTCACCTTCTTCAGGTTCTTTGCTCTTTAAGCGCTCGCGAAGTGTGTGCGACTGCGGGCGGCTTTGATTTTATCGGGGGTCTTTGACAAAGATCGAAGGACGGGAACGTATTGCTGGTACGGATGAGGTCGGTGAAGCCACTCACTTGCAATCACAAGACCTCATCGCTTTTGCGCAAAGTATCTCAAACCCGCTATGTCCGATCGAGAGGGTGACCTGTGCCGTGGCTGTGGGGTTTTGTAATCTCAACCACGGGACTTGGGTGACCCAGGTCTCGTGGTTGAGACCCAGGAGAGCACGCGGCTTTGAAAAGCTTGCTGTTCGGAAGGAAGAGGGACTTGCACTACGAGGCCACCGCCCTTTCTCTCTGCTCTGAGATTGGAGTTGGTCCCTGAGAGGGGTCATAAAGCCTCGGATGCTTGCTGAAGTCAGTCGGCGAGCATCCGACCACCTTGCGGAATACCTTGGCAAAATAGGCTGGATTGCAGAAATCGCATCTTTCGGCGACTTGAGACACGCGACACTTTGGGTCGAGGAGCAGCTGTCGAGCGCGGTCAATTCGCCTGTCAATAACATAGCGCTCGAATGAGACTCCGACGATCTTCTTGAAGGTGCGGCTCAGATGACCTTCTGAAATCTCTAGGTTTGACGCAATTTCTGCGATTGACACCGGCAGGGAGCCAGAGGGATGGTCAATCTTGTGGTGGATTAATACGCGCGCCCGGTCAACAATCTTCTCGTATCTTCCGTCGAATAGGCGCTTTCTGGTTTCGACTAATTCGTCGACGGAGAGTGCCCACGACTCCCGCAATTCGGAGATGGTCATCGCGATCTCCATACGCTCACAAGCTCGGCGTCTAAGGCGATCGAGGATCACTGAGTCCCAATTCAGTCCTTGTGCAGTCAGAACGAGCATGTCGAATGCCGCAGTGAGGAACTGACGCATTGTAGAAACTCTCGAGACTGCATTGCCATGATGTCGGCTCGCTGAAATAAATAGACACTGCAATGCAGAGTTGACTCTTCGCATGTTTCCTTGAGAAAGCGCTTGGCAGGCATGAGCTATCTGGTTAGATAGCTCTCGAAAGTCGCTGGGCGCATCCTTATAAACCGCGATTGTCAGTTCGGACTCCGCCAATGCCGCCCAAGCCTCCTGATAAGACTCCGCGAGTTGATGCCACTGTTCCTTAATACGGCCCACTCCTACACGAATTCGTAGGCCATACTGCTGGTAACTGTAATTGACTAATTTTTGAGCTAATGAGTAGGTTTTCACCTCGCTCGCAAGATCTGTTCGCCCTCCATTATCAGTGACAAAAATGCAAATGCCCCGACGGTGAAGGTGAACCGACATTACATTCTTCATGCTGCTCGTCAAGTCCTCAATTGCGTACATCGTGCGTGTAAGTTGCAGATCGAAAGATAACCGTGTGGTTCCAAGCTCCTTTTCATCGTGCGGCTGAACGATCAACACCCGATTCGGATAGGAAGTAAAACGTAAATTACGAGCGATATCGCTCAGGTGGGCGCTTTCCTCAATATGCCCTTCCAAAAGAATGTGCGCCATTTCCTTGCGCAGAAGCTGCGACTCTCTCAACCGCAATTGCTCAGCCTCAGACGCATCCAGTAGCCGTTTCCATGCTGTTGCCAAATAGTCGGCAAATATTTCCAGGATGCTGACTGTGTGTCGAATTTCCTCGTCTGTGACTACTTGAACCTGCTGATACGCCGCCTTCAACGCGGCGGGATCAATCGCCCCTAGAGGCTTGACATTATTAAGCACATCTCGAAAGCTCGGAGCGTGCGGCTGGCTTCTGAGCACCTGGCCTGTGAATATCGTAGCGATGTGCCGTCCTTCGCACACTACCGGTACAGCTATGTCAATTAGGCCGGCATGGCATTGATAAACCTCCGGCTTCCCAGTGAGGCTCACCCTGGTCTCGGCTGCCTTATCCGAGGCCGCGCACCCTACGTGCACAAGCTCACAGAACTTAGGGTTCAAGTTCTCTCGCTGCGAAGGTACAAATCTGGAAGACGCGCTCTGCAAAGCCTGTGCGGTTCCTGTGATAAATACGAGATCGTTCTTCGCTGGCTCATTGCTTTTCCAAAGTAGGTCTATGCTTCTGATTGGACAAGACTTGTTGATCAGCACGAGAAGTAGCTGGAAGAAGTTCAGATCCTTCTCGAAAAGGGTCGCCGCAGTTAAGGCATCGATCGCGGAAGCGGTGTTGAGGGCGGGCACACGGTTCATTGTCGAAACCCCAAAGGTTCCGGTAATGCTAAGGTCTTCCGAGAGGGCATGACAACTACTTTAACACTATTGTGACTGCATTCCTGATCGGGCTGCTCATTTCTGAACCGGCTCCCCTCGCGCGGGCAAGATGAGCGGGGGATTTTCTGCGAAGTCCACCCCTATTGCGGCAGGAAAATCAGCGTGAGCGCACCTATACTCGATAAAAGGAATTGGCACAGTGCGGTCAATCTCTCCCGACTGCTGCCGAAATGACAATCCGTCGAATTTTGAATGGATTGCATCGCTCATCGAGCAAGTTTGAAGTTTCGTCACAACGGAGGCCCTAGCATGCAGCTTCCATCTGGCTCGAAAATACACAAATCGCGACGGTTCGACACTTGTGCAATGCCGCAGCCGTCTAGAATGCGGCAGACCACTTCCATACCGGCCCAAGAAGCGTGACAGGTAGACCGGCTAGATACAGCAGATCTCAAGAGCCGCAAATCCAGCTTACCTTCCTAGCACAATCTTCGGCGACGGCCCGTACGCGCCCGTCTTCCAGCAAGTGCATAACATCTTGGCTAATGTGCCTGTAGAGAATATTTTTGCCATGTACGGAGCGGTACGCGAGTACGATGAGCGAAGTGGTAACTATCCAAGGAAAGGATGCCCCGGCTCAGCCGTGGCGGCATTCACGGTTTGATATTATGAGCGATTCTATTTTGGAAACGCCCGCCGGCGATTACCGTTGGCATGAAAATTGGGTTTCTGTTTCAAACGGCAAAACCGGCCATGAAAATGGCCGAACCCATGGCGTAGCTGTGGGCCGCGATGGCCATGTTTATGTCTTCCACCAGGCTGTGCCCGCTATGCTCGTTTATGCTCCGGAGGGCCGCTTGCTGTCTGGCTGGGGAAATTATCCCGGCGCCCATGGTCTCACCTTGGTCGAGGAGCAAGGAGAGGAGTATTTCTGGTTGACCGACCAGGAGCGCGTCGTTGTGGAGAAGACGACCACCGATGGGGAGATCGTCGCTCAGATTGCAGCGCCGGCTTATGCCGCTGACGAGCCATACGTACCAACCTGGGTGGCCGTCAACGAAGTTCGCCATGGAGGCAATGGAGATATTTGGGTTGCGGATGGGTATGGAAGCAACCGCGTCAGTCGATATGACCGGAATGGAGCATTCGTTGCTACCCTCGACGGAACCGAGGGAGGCGGCCGGTTCGACTGCCCCCATGGCATTTGGTTTGATATCCGGAAAAGACCCGTGGAATTGTATGTGGCCGATCGGGGAAATCGCCGTATTCAGGTATACGACGCTCTGGGAAGGTTCGTTCGATGTTTTGGAGAAGAGTTTCTGTCCAATCCTGACTGCTTCGCGGTCGACGGAGACCGGTTGATCGTTCCTGAACTTCTGGGGCGAGTTACCGTTCTGGATGCAAGCGACCGCTTGGTATGTCATTTGGGCGCGAACGAAGAAGCTTGCAACAGCCCCTCATGGCCCGACAAGAATCCGATTATTCCTGGAAAGTTCAATAGTCCCCACGCGGCGGCAGCGGACGCCAACGGTAACATCTATGTAGTCGAATGGAGGGTAGGTGGCCGGATTATTAAGCTGGAGAGCTTGGGGTAACAAACTCATTCGCATCAGGGCAGATCAAAATAGCCTGCGATTTGTCTCTTGGATCGGTCTCTGCAAGTGAGAGCAATCCAGCGTAATCATATTGAGATCATAGCAATTTAGAACCGTCGCGAGATATCGTTTGGCTATACTGCCGGATGGTGCAGCCGAAAGTGGACTTAAAGAGTGTGCTCAAGTGTTGGGACGAACTAAAACCGAAATCAAAGGCAATTTGTGCCATGCTAGCGCCGGGAGTGCGTAAGGTCTCACAGGCAGCCTCCAACCGAAGCTGCCTGTGATAGGCCGATGGGGCCAGCCCGACCTCTTTCCGGAACACATCGGAGAAATGGGATTTTCCTAGATGCGCCACTTGCGCCAACTCTGAAACAGGTACGCGGCGCTCCAAATGAAGACCGAGATAGTGGATGGCCTTTTCGATCGGAAGAGAAAAAATGCGCCGAGCATAGGATCCACTGGCCCCCAAGCGCAACCGCTCTTCGAGCAGAGCCCCTAAGAGTTCGACCAATTTCCACAGCACCCGATGGTCTGTGTTTTCGGTAACCATAGTACGCCGAAAGATTCCTCTCAGTACCGCTTCTGCCTCCGGCAGTGTTCCCAAGTGATACACGGATTCCTTCGATAGATATTGGCCTAAGGATAGCCCCATCGCGCCTAATGCATTTAGATTCAGGCCGACATAGAGAGCCTTGAATCGGGGATGGGCATGTTCAGGCGATGTTCCGTGCGGGATATGCGGACCGACGATGCACAGTTCCCCGGCAGACTGTTTGACTGCCTCTGTGTTGACTCTCCAGGTGGTACTGCCGAATACCAAGTACATCACCTCGATCCCTATATGAGTGTGCATCGGAACGAAATGCTGATTCGAACAATGCGCTTCTCCGCAATGAGTCACTCCTGGAAATCCGACGAAAGGCTGTTCCAGCGTAAAGCCCACCTCTACCTCGGGGTCGCGAAATAATCTCATACCACCAGTTTCTCCCGGCCAGCCGAAGTTTTCTATACAGTTTCCGAACTGACTTGAACGATTTGTCTTTCCGGATTATGGGACTATCACATCCATGGCCCACGCTCCCGCTTCCGCTGAGCTTGATGCGCTCCTGACTTCCTCGGAAATCATGGAAGACCCCTATCCGATCTATGCTCGCCTGCGGAATGAGGCGCCCATATTCTGGAGCGAGCAGTGGCAGGCGTGGGTTGTCAGTCGATATGCCGATGTAGCTGCTTCGCTCAAGGATCAAGAGAATCTTTCCAACGAAAACCGTCAGGCACTTCTTTTCGACGGACTGACGGAAAATGAGCGAAATAAGCTTTCAACGTTGCGGCATTATTTTGCGCAAAAGGACGTGATTGGCTCCGACCCTCCTGATCACACTCGGATGCGAGCGTTGGTGCAGAAAGCATTCACGCCCAAGACGGTCGCTTCCCTTGAACCACACATCGGTTCACTCGCAGAGGACATGCTCAAAGAAGCCGTGGAGAAGGGAAGTTTTGATTTCGTGACCGAGGTTGCCCATCCGCTGCCCGTTATACTCATCGCGGAGATCCTCGGTGCGCCCGTCGAAGACCGCCACCTGTTCAAACGGTGGTCGGCCGATATTCTTGCTTTTCAGGGAACCGGCCGGACCACGTTTGAACGGGCGCTCGTTTCGCAGACCAGCTTGCTGGAAATGTTCGACTATATGAACAGGCTGATCGATAGCCGCCGCTCCAATCCCAAAGACGATATCATCACGACGTTAGCTTTAGCAGAAGAGGGCGGTAAGCAATTTTCACGGGCCGAATTGCTGTCCACTTGTAATACGCTATTGACCGCCGGGCACGAAACGACCACGAACCTCATCGGGAACTTGGTCCATCTTCTCCTAGCGCACCCTAACCAATGGCGATTAATACAGCGTCAGGCAACCCTGAGTCAGACCGCCATCGAGGAAGCCTTGCGCTTTGAGGCGCCTAAGCAGCGCAATTTTCGGCGAATCAAAAAGTCTCATAACTTTGCTGGAAGTCTCTTTGAAGAAAATCAAATGGTCTTTCAACTCATTGGAGCGGCCAATCGCGACCCCTTGAAATTTGACAATGCAAATTCATTCGACATCACTCGTCAGAAAAATGAACATCTCAGCTTCGGGGGGGGCATTCACTTTTGTCTTGGTGCACCGCTCGCGCGCATGGAAGCCCGGATCGTTCTCGAAACATTGATTGCGTTACTGCCAAACTGCCGGCTCGACAAGCATTCGATTCTGTGGCAGGACCGTGTGCAATTTCGAGGCCCGAAGCAATTGTGGATCTCAGAGGATGGATAAGATTTCAAAACTGCCCATCGGAACGAGCCTTCACCATGCTCTTGTTTATCTTTCGAGTTACAACTGGAGAGCCCGGTAACTTGTACCAGTGGAAGCGTCAGTGTAGCGGTAAGCGTTTGGATCTTCCCTGTAGACTGAGGCTGTGCCTTAGCTTGAATTGTCGCCTTGGGGGCGCTTCGGCAAGCTAAGGCATAACGTTACGTATGAAGTGCGCGTCCAGCCCGCCACCCGTATAAGCCGTAGAATGTGACGTAGGAAAGCGCAAGCGCCGGGACCAGGAACGATGCTTGAATACCCCAGCGGTCTGCGGTCGCACCTTGCAATGGAGGTATAATCGCGGCTCCCAAGATCGCCATTATAAGGAGCGAGGAGGCTTGACTCTTCAGCGGCCCCAGTCCTTCAATCGCAAGGGAGAAAATGTTAGACCACATGATCGAGCAAAAGAGTCCCGTTCCGAGAACGGCCCATTCCGCAACAGAACCGGAGCCACTCCATCCAATTACAAGCAAGGTGATAATCATTAAGCTGAATATCGTCAACATCCGAGGAGGGTTTGCAGGTACGGCGATAAAAACAAGGAGAATTACAGCTAAGATGACGCCGTAATGGATGGCATCACTCCAGCCCGATACTAATCCTGCGATTCCAAAAACGGTCACCGGCACCAATAAAAGGAGCAAACGTTTGGAAGTCGCTGCCATATCACTGATAGCAAAGCCGCCCATGAATCGGCCCGCCATCAGTCCTCCCCAGTAAAATGAAAGATAACGGCTTGCTTCGACATGAGATAATCCAGCAATCTTGGGCATGCCAAGAAAATTAATGAGCGAGCTACCAATTGAAACCTCGCTGCCGACGTACATGAATATTGCCACGATGCCCAAAACAGTGTGAGGATAGGCGAGAGCACCCCGGCTACGTTTTTTTTCCGCCTTGTTGGCAAACCCAGGCAACCGCGAGAGCCCGAAGCCGACCGAAAGCACAAGGAAGACTACGGAACAGCACAAGTAGGGTGCTTTCACAGCCTCTGCCGGATGCGCACCGGGACGTGAAAATACTTGAAATATCAGCCACCCCCCAACGACCGGACCGAGAGTTGTGCCTGCGGAATTGAATCCTTGCGCAAGATTAAGCCGGCCGGAAGCTGTTCGTTCTGAGCCCAATAGAATTACATAAGGATTTGCGGCGATCTGGATCATCGCGAAGCCGAGCCCCATAATGAACAACGCTACGATGAAAGATCCGTATGACAGGGCGAGCGCCGCGGGATAAAACAACGCAGCCCCCACCGCGGCGATGCCAAACCCGATTGCCACGCCGTTCTTATAACCTATCCTCGCAATCGGATCACCCGCAAAGACTGAAACGATGAAATAGATGAGTGCTCCAATGAAATAGCCGCTGTTGTATCCCAACTGTACGAGCATTGCACGGAAGTAATTTAAGGCGAACGCATCCTTAAATCTCGGGATGAGCAGATCATTCCAGACCATCATGAATCCCCAAATGAAGAACACAATGGTCATCGCGGCAAACGGGATCCTGTAGGCCTTCGGTTCGTCAGCGTGAATGGCTTCGCCTCTTTGAATCTGGGTCAAAGAGGAGGTTGAACTTTCAAACCGAATCGACCCTGGATGAAAGTGACCTCCCCGATCTGAATTGTCAAGAGATACCGATGGATGTTGTTCTGTCATGAATACCCCTGATTCTACCTTGTCTTTCACCGCGTCCACTGCTGTCAATGAAGAGATGAAAGTAGATGGTCACGGCAATCGCGCCGTGCGTACTTAGTCACCGCTCTCTCGCTTCCGAGCAGCAGATGCCCCTTTCGGCTTCCATTGCACATTCTGCCTTACCCTTATTCAACGGAAGAAAGGCAAATTCTCAGATGCACAAAAGTGACGATGCTCTGAAGCTACGAACAACCAAAGCCGCGGGTCTTTTCTCCTCTGCGTCGCACTCTTTGGCTCAATGCTTGTTCACCAGACGTTTATGTTGGAGCGCATCATTGATATCACTCAGGCCGCTCCGGCCATTCATGTTTATCTTCGATGGATCGCGTCAGGCTTCTACTCGTGAATCCTGCTCAACCATGAGTGGTGCTTGAAATTGGTCAAACGGTCGTTGGCACAGCTTTTTCGCCGACTATCAGGAAGAGGAGAGGGTCGAATCGCAACAGTCCACCGCTCACTCCGAAATCAGACTCGGCGGGCTGGGATTGGGCGACTTGAACGGGGCCAGGGAAAGCGTCCGCCAAGCGTTTCAGCTCAATCCGTGCAACGTGTGAGCCGTAGACCTTCTGGAGTACGCAGGGGCTGGATCCAAATGGCCTGACGCAACAACCAATTGCTTGCGCTGACAACCATATGAACTCAACCCCAAACAGTGCCAGCGGCCTTGCCCAGGACTTCCAGTGGACGGATTCGGTATCGACAATTGTGCCGTCGTAGTCAATTATCAATGGGTCATGTCGTCCGTTGATGCGGCGTTCTTAACTGTTTCCCGGGTGCGTTCGATTGAAGCCATCTTCTTAGGAAGCGTCAAATGATACTCCGGTGTATTTCCTCACCGCATCAAGATTGATCGAGACTCCCAATCCTGGTTTGTCTGGTATTTCGAGGAATCCCTCAGCGTCCAAGCTCCATCTATTCTCGACGATTTCATCGATAAACGGAGAATTTGTCAGGTATTCGACAAGATCAGTGTCTTGAAGCGCCGATGCCAACTGAAGATCTGCAGCCAAACCGAGCGCTGTGTTCCATCCGTGAGGTATCATTCGAATGCCGTGGTCTTGGGCCATCCAAGCAATTCTCCGGACCTCGCTAATTCCGCCAACTTTCGTGACATCAGGTTGCACGATATCGAAGGCGCCTTCGCGAATCCACGGTTCGAATGTTTGCCGCCTCGTCAACACTTCCCCACCAGAGATGGCTACCGGAGACATCTGTCGAAGAAGAATATAGTCCTTCAAGTTGTCGGGGGGAAGGGCTTCCTCAAACCAGTTGACGTTGTAATTGGCTAGCATCGATGCGGTACGTGACGCCCACTTGTATCCCTGAGACCAGGAGCCGTCGCTCGCCCCTGCATCAACCATGAGCAGCGAATCGCAACCGACCACTTCCCGAGCCGCACGTACTATTGCCTCATCGGTGGCGTTGTCTCGATGACCGAAAGGGCCCCAACCGATCTTGAATGCCCCAAAACCTTGCGCCTTGATCGATTGAAGCTTTTCTCTCAATGGATTTGGATCCTCCATGAGGAGGGAAGCATAAGGTCGGACGCGATTACGATAACGGCCACCCAGAAGCCGACCCAGAGGCTGCCCGGTGGCTTTGCCAAGGATATCCCACATCGCGATGTCGATTGCGCTGATGGTATGGGTGATCGCACCTCCGCGTCCCATCCAGAATGTGTTGGTCCGAAGCTTTTCGCTTACCCGCTCCGGCTCAAGGGGATTATTCCCCAACAACAGCGGCTCAAGAATATTTAACGAACCACGCACTAACATATCATTCGTAAAGGCGGACCCCCAGCCGGTTACCCCATCGTCTGTGTAGATTGCTACGAGCGTGTGAATACAGTCGGCAGGCTTGATCTCATTCGCCCATCCCCCCTCTGGGGTACTGCCCCTTAATCCGGCAGACGTAATCTTTGTGATCTTCATTAACTTAGACTCCTGCAGTTAACTCATCCAGAAAATGGATGAGCCTGTTATATTGCTCTGTGGTCGAAGGCTACGCAATATGCGCGGCCGAAGTTCCTTTGAGATTACTTCATATCCGATTTAGACTTTTCAATAACAAGTTCGGCCCGCAAACGTGTGAACTGACCCATGAGACAAAACCCAAAAGCCGCACCAGTACAGGCAATGTTAAGGGCCGATCAGAGCCGATCAGATAGGAGGGGACCAGATTAGAAACTGATCGGCCCTCCGAATTCATTCAACTTGAATCTGGCGCTGCATGGCAGGTTTAGGGGCAACGGATCAGTCTGGAATAACTCGCTCAGGCACTGATCACAACCTGCTCGGCCTCTCGCGACAGCAGTGCCGCCGCGACGATAGCCAGAAACAATCCCGCAATCTGCAAACGTGTGAGCCCCTCGTGGAAGAAGACAACCGCTATGAAAATGGTGACCAATGGATACAAGCACGTTAATGGAATGACAATGCTGGCCTTGCCGCCACTCTCAAGAGCGGCAAAACTAGCCATGACGCCAAGGGCATTCAATATCCCCGAAAACGCGGCGATGCAGAAAAGGCCAAAACTCAAATGCCAGTTCAGAGGTACGAATATCAGGATCACGAACGCAAGCCCGAACATTGCATAGGAAAACCACAGCACAGCAAGTTCTGTCGAAATGTCGTTTGTTGATAACTTTTGAACCACGCCTGACACACCCCAAGTCAGTAGGGCAATCAACGCAAATAAGAGCCAACATGGAAAATGCATTTGCAATCCTTTCGTGAAATCAACTTGATTACTCGGTTACATGCTCAGCAAGTAAATCGCAGCGAACCCAACTAGAGCGTGTTTCATAAACATTTCCGCAGCGTGATCCAGAGGCAGGCGAGATAGAAGAAAGCCCGGTAGGTGGAGAGCAGATGTTCATGACGGACGAGCAATCGGCGGAACTGTCCCAGCCAGGCGTTGGTGCGTTCGATAATCCAGCGCCGTTTGTAGCGTCGCAGTTTCCGGCCATCTTCGTATCTCCTTTCCTTGTTGTTCTTCCGGTAAGGCGCGATCAACTCGATGCCGCGCCGCTTCCATCTCTCCCGCAGCGGATCGGAGTCGTACCCCCGGTCTGCGATCACCCTTTCTGGCTTCTGCCGCGGCCGGCCTTTCGGCCTGGGAACGCGGACTTGTTGGAGCGTGGCGTCCGCAAGCGTAACTTCTGCCGGAGAGGCACTTTCCAGCCGAATTCCCAGCGGAACACCTTCACCGTCTCCCAGTACCATCCACTTTGTGCCTTTACCGCGCTTGGTTTTGCCGACTGCATCGCCCCCTTTTTGGCCGGCGCGAAGCTGCCGTCGAGGAAGGCTTCGTCCCATTTCAACAGGCCCTCGGCGTCCAGGGCGCCCAGCAATGTTCGCCAGGCGTTGAGCCAAATACCCGCCTCTTCCCACTGCTTCAGCCTCCGCCAGCACGTCGACGGCGAAGGATACTCGTCGGGCAGAAAGCGCCACGCCGCTCCCGTCTGCAGCACCCACAGAATGCCCTCGAAACATGCCCTGTTCTCAGCCCACGGACGCCCCCGGTTGTCCTTTCTCCGCCGTGGCTCCGGAAACAACGGCCCGATCAACTCCCACTGCTCGTCAGTCAACAGCTTCTGCCGCTTCTTCATGACAGAAGCTCAACAGCCTATCCGCCTCAAGCATAAGTACCTGGCTTGAGGCCGAACCCATTTATGAAACACGCTCTAGCAACCCAACCTTCTGGCTGCCGCTTACGCGCTCCTTTAGAAGCAGAAAAGCCAGCATAACTGTCACAATTGAGTACACCGAACTCAGCGGAACTGAAACAGAGGCTTTGCCTCCCATACTCAGCGATTGATACAACGCTATATTTCCGACTCCACCTAGGATTCCCGTTGCAAAAGCGTAGATCTTTCCGCGTCTTCGCGTGCCTTCGCTACTACCAGAGGTGAGACGACGAGAACACAACAAAACGATAATGATCGGTGTCAGTCCGACGGAAAATGCAACTTGATACATTGACGGACTCATTTCATTCGAGACTAGCTTCGAGAGTGCGCCCCATAATCCATAAAGCAGAACGGTCAGGAGGGAAAAGGCAAGCCAAGGCGGAACAATGGCGCGTAAACGGCCCAGACGCACCGTTGTAGACGCAATAGGGGTGGAGTCGGGAACTTCTTGCGATTCATCAAATGTCATTGCTCACGTCGCCCATCCTTCTTGTCTGCATTCCCGGGATGCCCAGAATTGAGAACTGCTGAATTCTCCTCTTCCTCAAGATTGTCCCGCCTCACTTCGACTCTTCGCTGACGCGATAGCGAGCCTCTCCTTGCCTTCGAAAGCAGCTAATCTCCTCCTCGAACAGAGAACCATCTGGTCTATCCACAAACATATTTCAGCTCTATACTCATAACTATCTCGAAGTCATTAATTAGTAATGGTTAACCCTCCATCAACAATGATCGTCTGGCCAGTAACATAACTACAGTCATTTGACGCCAGAAAAGCGGCTACCGCAGCAATCTCCTCCGGCTTGCCGGGGCGGGCCAGAGGAATTTTTCTCCTCCGAACGTACCATTCCTGAAAGACGTCCGTTGTGGTTTCATCGACTCCATTCACGATGGACATTGCAGTCTGAATACATCCAGGCGCAATCGCATTTGCAAGAATTCCATATGGCGCCAGATCCACCGCGATTGCCCGGGTAAACGATATGATGGCGCCCTTCGATGCAGAATAGATACTCACATTGGCCTCCGGCTGAATAGCCTCGGTTGAGGCTATATTGACAATGCGGCCATATCCCCACTCGATCATCATCGGAGAGATTAAACGGCATAAATAAAACTGAGATTCAAGATTGACTGCCATAACCCGACGCCAATGTTCCAGGTCGGCCGAATCTAACCGGCCAAAATCCATGATGCCGGCATTGTTAATGAGCACGTCAAGCTTTTGGTGCCTACTCTTGATTTTCTCTACAACGCGTAGAATATCGGACGATGAACTAAGATCAACAGCCTCATACTCGAAGCATGATAATCTCTCCGATAGAGAAGCTAGCCCGCTTTCTTTGATGTCAAGACCAATTATGGTTGCGCCTTCATCGCTCAATCGCGACGAGATTGCGGCTCCTATGCCTTGCGCCGCACCTGTTATCAGTACTACACGATCCTTAAACCGTTCTTGCATAGAATCTCCCTTACAGGTTCGTTTACTGCGGTGACGGCAGCAAGAAGCCGCATCACGGCACCTCACTGCCGTCGAGCTGCGGGCAATGAATACATATTGCGGCTACTCATTAACCTTAAGAGTTCCTTTAAGAGGGATATCCTGCGACGATCTTCCGACCATGATTTCGAAATCCCCGGGCACGACCCGCCAGTGCATATCGGTATCAAGCAGCTGCAGGTCCTCGGGCGTCAAGGTCAGAGTTACGGTCTTTGTCTCTCCTGGCTTTAACTCGACGCGCTGAAACCCACGGAGTTGCTTGACCGGCAATGAAACTGGTGCATAGGTTTCGCGTACATAGAGTTGTGCTACCTCCTCACCCGAGCGATTTCCAACGTTCTTAACATCCACGCTTACGCGTGCCTCTCCTCTCGGTCGAATAGTCGCGGGCTCAATACGGAGATTGCTGTATTGATAATTTGTGTAGCTCAATCCATAGCCGAATGGATACAGGGGCGTGGCCGGCACGTCGGCATACCCTTTGGTTTGGGTCCATCCCTCGTGCATCCAATAAGCTTTGCCGGGTTTGTAGTCGTAATACGCAGGCAGCTGACCCGAGTCGCGAGGAATTGTAATCGCAAGGCGGCCGCTGGGGTTGTAATCGCCGAACAAAACATCGGCGACAGCGGTTCCGCCTCGCTCACCAGGCAGCCAAGCCTCTATCAAGGCCGGTACATGCTCTGAGGTCCATCGCGTTGCAAGCGGCCGACCATTTACCAGAACAACGACGGTAGGAGTGCCAGTCTCGTAAACCGCTCGAATCAAGTCCTCTTGTACTCCAGTCAAATTCAGGCTCGCGACATCCTGACCCTCTCCATCGGTGGGGCGCTCAAGTTGTGTAGCCGGGTGGGTCTGTCGCTGGTTTTCACCAACTACAACGATTGCCGCTTCTGAATTCCTTGCGGCCCGAACTGCCTCCGCAAATCCGCTCTTGTCGTCTCCGAGGACATCGCAGCCCTTCGCCGCGGTCACCTTAGTGCCGGGGTCGACCTTGGATTTGATTCCTTCCAGAATCGAGACGATATGCTCGGGGGTCACCATCGGAGAATAGTCGCCTAGCTGATTCATGAGGTTGTCCGCATTTGGGCCGATCACTGCCACTGACTTCAGGTTCTTTTTGAGGGGCAGCGTATTCTTTTCGTTTTTCAGCAGGACAATCCCTTCACGGCCAGCCCGCAGCGCCACATCTTGGTTCTGCCGGGAATGCACAATCCGTGCAGCGCGGTCGACATCGACATATGGGTTCTCGAAAAGGCCCAAACGAAACTTCAAACTGAGAACCCTGCGCACGGCACGATCGATCAGCGCCATCGGCACAATTCCTTCTTCCACGGACTCGACCAAAGGACCCATATAGGCGGGTTCATATGTAATGTTCAAGTCGACACCGGCCTTGATCGCCAGCGCGCCAGCCTCCTTTTGGGTTGGAACAATGTGTTCATAGATCAGCGTACCGAACCCGCCGCCTTCGCTCTGGACAACACCTTTGAAGCCCAGCTCCTGCCGCAACACATTGTTCATCCATTTTTCAGAGGCATGTGCCGGAAGGTCCTCGATCTCTGGATAACCGGCCATCACACCCAGTGCCCCGGCTCCGATCACGGCCTTCCAAGGCAACATATCGTTCTCGCGCAGGGAACGCTCTGATAACTCCACCGCACCACGTTCCATACCGCTAGCGGGAGAGCTCTGGGTGGGGAAATCAGTAAAGACCGCGACTACCGTATCTGGACCGGTGAGGTCAGTACCTTGTGTTGCATGTACGATCATCTCGCCAATGCGGCTTCCAAGATAGGGATCCTCGGTGTAACCTTCTTCGTTTCGACCCATGCGCGGGTCGCGGTCCAACTCCATCACAAGAGTGGACAGCATATGGATGCCGACGGCGCGCGCCTCGGCAGCCGCCGCGGTATACACCGAATTCACTAAGTCCAGGTCGAAAGAACTGCCGATGGCCGGGCCTTCCGGGAAAATTGTCGCCCCGGGATACATTGCACCGTGTGTACCCTCCTCGTCTTCCATCAACGGGACCTTCAGCCGGGTTTGAGTAACCGCAATCTTTTGCAGCTCATTGAAGTATTGGGCGGCCGCACGGGCATCGCCGTCATGCAGAATCTCGTTCGCGAGCGTGAAAAATCCACTTCCGGGCCCGATCTCCTGCGTCTGTGTCCCGGCAGCAAATCGCTGGGTCCCTTCACGTTTGCCGGGAAGGTCCTTCCCGAGTTCATTGACATACACGCATGGCTGGTTAAGTTGTCCAATTTTTTCCTTGAGCGTCATGCGGCCGATCAGGTCGTCGACGCGCTCATCGATTGGGCGCTTCGCGTCAAGGTAAATTGGCAAATCATCGCCCGATTGCGCCCGTGACGCCGTGCTGTCGATCAATAAGGAAACAAGCGTCATGCAAGATAGGGCGATCAGCCTTCGAAAGGACATATTCTCTCCGAAAACCCTCGGTTCAATGGTGATGGCCCCATCCCTTTAAGATCCATTGGCAATCAGCCCCCTAACCCTTGCTATGGTTCGACGCCCGGCTTAAGTGCAAGCGTCATGTCTCGCTGAAGTCAATCGTCGCGGGCTCACGGGTAAAGCCCCTGGTTTGGACAAACTGGTAGCAGAACCCAAGTAGAAACCATATCCCGCCCACAATCTTTGCGGGCATTGGCAGACCCAACCAAATCGCCAAGCAGAACACAAATCCAAACATCGGAATCACGGCGTCCACCACAATCCGACGCTCTTGTCTAGCATTATCGCGAAAATAAAAGGAACGCAGGACCGCTAGATTCACACCCATAAACGCAAGAAAAGCCCCAAAATTCAGAAGCTCCGCACCCACTTCATAGCTCAGGAGTAGCGCCCCTACGAAGGCCATGATGCCGATGATCCAAATGTTACGGCTCGGGTTATTTGTCTTCGGATCCAGATACCCAAAAAACCGCCGGGGCAACACATTATCGCGACCCATACCAAAAAGGAGACGCGCCGCTCCAGCTTGGCCGCTGAGACCGGTACCCAAACAGGCTACTACTAGAACACCTGCAGTGATTTTGAAGAGAATTATGCCACCCACACGCTCGCTCACATCCAAGAATGCAGTTTCGAGGTTCGGAAACGTCTGCCAATCCGGCCATACGCACTGAGCGATGTAGGCTTGCAAGGCGCCAAAAAGCCCCGTGAATAAGCACACAAGAACAGTAGCTAGCAAAACATTGCGACGCGGATTGTCAACCTCCTCGGCGAGTGTTGTTACACCATCGAATCCAATATAAGTTAGGGCAGCGAAGGAGGTACCTGCGGCGATTGCGCGCCAACGAAACGTTGCAGCGTTGTAAAAAGGATGGAGCGAGATGATTCCTGACAAACCCTCCCGATGATAAAGAAAGCGCAACGCGAGGACCATCCACACGCTGATCGCGCCACACATCACGATCAACAACAGCAAATTCGTACGCGCTGTTGCCTTTATTCCTCGCAAATTGAGGAATGTCATCGCCCCAGCAAACAATGCAGCCAGCGCACCAAATAACAGTCCAGCAGGGATCCGAGGAAATAATGGCCCAATCAATCTCTGGAGGGCCAGGGCGCCATAAATAATGTTGATCAACGGCATGAGCAAATAGTCTAAGAACATTGCCCATCCCGTTAAGAACCCGAGGTGGGGATTCAGACCCCGCGCTACATAAACATACGCGGAGCCAGCGCTGGGGTAGAGGGCCGACATCCTTCCATAGCTAACTGCGGTTACCATCATGGCTACCATGGCTATCAGAATGGTACTGACGGTATGTCCTTGAGAGAGCTTTTGAGAGATGCCAAATATTAGGACGGGGCCTATTGGCATGACGACGATGATGCCATAGGAAATCAGATCCCAAAGGTTTAGCACTCGCTTGAGATGTGAGCTCCCGTCCATGGTCGCAGCTTCCTTCTTTGGCATGCTCGATGACCTCATGCGTCGGGCTTGGCAATCTATACTCTTGTTAGCTTTATTTACAGCGTCGACGGCCGTCCTCCAACCCGCAGTTTCCCTTCTTCATCGCATACTCACATGATCCCGTGTTTGAGGAAGGCATCCACGGCAGTACTACCGTCTTCGAGTGCCTTTCTGACCAGTCGTTCTCCGCGCACTTTCTCCAGTGCCTTGGCAAACACCTCATCCACGGCTTCGGAGGGAACAACACAGACTCCATCGATATCGCCGAAGAGGATGTCACTCGGTCGTACTCGTGCTGCCCCGATCTCAATTGGAATCCTGAAGTCCACCACCTTACATCGCGGAGAAGAATCTTGGCCATATGATCCCCAGGCGAAAGTCGGAAATCCCAGATCTAGGATCGCGCGGGTGTCGCGAATGTAGCCATTTAGGACAGCACCGCTGACCTGTAAGCTTCGAGCTCTAACACTCATCAGCTCTCCCCAGAGTGCGTTCCGCGGCGAAGATCCGGTGTTTACGTAGACTTCATTAGGACGAAGGTCATCCAATGCTTCGAGCATCAAACCAAAAGGCTTCTCCATCAGCTTGTTAGCGGTTCCCGTGTATTGGTCGGCGAATACATCCACCGCAAGAACGGGCATCGCGCGCCCGACTAAGACCATATCGTTACGCATCGGGCGAATCTGCGGCGGCAGAAACTGATGCTGAAGGTCGAGCTTATCCATAATGTCACCGACAACGCAGGTGAATAGCTCTCGCTTTGCAAGAGTGAATAATTCGTCGTCAATCTTCCAGAGAGTCAGGCTATCTTCTCCAAGACCGAATAAGTTCGTCGAGCTAACATGGGAGCAGCAAATCCACAGTGCGCTGTTGCTTCATCGATCATCAGGCGCTGGCACCGGACCGCCCTTCCTTTGCGTGGTCTGCTCAATTGCCATCGTAATAGTCTGCTGCGCCGATGCTGATGGAGCAAGTGCGTTAACGCAGTCCCGAATCGATAGGCCGGAGCATCGCATATCCAACTTAGGCCTTTACAGCCCCAAGCTCCTTCCTTTCATCTCACGTCAAAACCGTTTCGTACAAACATTCCAACGCCTCAGGGCCGATCGCGCTTTTCGAACCTATGCGGGCCGCCCGATAAGATGCTATCGAAAGGGAGCCGAGTGATAGCCGGGGAGTGAGAGATCGTGACATCAGCGGTCTACGCTCTTCCAGGATCTTCGAAGAGCACATCTGCGGCTTGTGCATACTTCTGCAGCTTAGTGGGATCCAAAGTAACTCCTAGTCCGGGGCGATCAGGTATTTCGAGGTAGCCCTCCGAATCAAGCGCGAATCCTTCAACCGTTATGTCGTCGACGTATGGCGAACCGCCGATGTATTCCACCAGATCCGTAGTTGGAATGGCTGATGCCAACTGAAGGTCGGCTGCGATGCCTAACGCGGTATTCCATCCATGGCCGACAAACTTCACTCCATAATCGGCCGCCATCCAAGCAATTCGACGCTGCTCACTGATGCCGCCGACTTTGGTCACATCCGGTTGAACTATATCGAATGCCCCCTTGTCTAACCACGTTCGAAATGTCTGTCTGCGAGTTAGGACTTCACCGCCTGCAATTGGAATTCGGCTAGCTCGACGCAAGAGGACGTAGTCTTCCAGAGCATCAGGCTTGAGAGGTTCTTCGAACCAATTAACGTTATAAGCAGATAGCATGTCTGCAGTCCACAGCGCCCACTTCAGTCGATGCGGCCAGAAAGCGTCACTTGCGCCGGCATCCACCATAAGCTGGCACTCCGGTCCGGCAGCATTCCGAGCGGCCTCTACCGTTGCTTCGCTTGCCGCCAAGTTATCGCTTCGACCGAATGCGCCCCAGCCGATTTTGAAGGCGCGGAATCCCTTCTTCTTGAAGGATGCCACAGTGTTGAACATCGCACAGGCTTCCTCCATGAGCAGCGAGCAGTATGGCCTGACTTTTGTTCGATACCGACCGCCCAGTAACCGTCCAACTGGCTGACCGGTCACTTGCCCGAGGATGTCCCACAAAGCAATGTCAATTCCACTAAATGTGTGAGTCATGGCACCGCCCCGGCCCATCCAGGGAGTGTTTTCACTCAACTTTTCGAAGATTCTTTCAGGCTCAAGCGGATTTTCGCCTATATATTGCGGTCTAAGAATCTCCAAAGTAGCTTTAACAAGCCGATCATTGGTAAAAACGCTACCGTGTCCAATGATTCCCGTATTTGTATGGACTGCGACCAGAGTATGGATTGAGTCTTCAGGACCTATATGGTCAATCCACCCGCCCTTTTGTATTCCATTGTGCAATCCCACTGCGGTAATCGCCGTGATCTTCAAGTGCAGACCCTCACAGTCATGAACTTTCCTGTTCTTCTATTTGCATTTCAACCAAGAGGTAGCGCCATCGAGACCGCTGAAGTGAAACTGCCTACGATCGACTTCCATCTGGTCATGTCCACTTGCTTAATGCAGCACCAGAGAATGCTTCCCGACCGACCAAAGGTTGATAGAGCCCTTGATATCGAGTTCCAAGGGGTGCATTCCTCTGGTTTGGGCACCGATGGGTAAGAAATCCTCGGGTGAGCCCCGCAGTCCCCCTTGACTATTGAGAAGGAGGGGCGGATGATTTCGTGTACGGAATCGCGCAATTTCTGGTGACATCATCATCTACACTGGAATCGGGTTTCGAGAATCTGTGTAGCTCCGATGGCGGACAATCCGATCCCTCTTCGATTTGTGATACAGCAGCTCGGAGTTTTTCCTGTGCCGGGCTATCGCGCGTACCGCAGCTGAGGTCTGGGCAGTATCTTCTACATTTGTCAGCAGTGTTCCGAAAAAGCAGTCCCATTCACCAATAACCCACCCACCAAAGCCCTTCGCCCATCGGCGGTAACCTCTATTGCTCAACCTGCGGTTATGGGCAAATCCGTCCAGCACAAAATCTGGGCGGCGCCGGGACTCCGAGAGCTCCGTCGGGCGGATAAGCTTTGACTGGAGCTGCATTGCCGCCGGCTGGCGATACCTGGGCTGAGCCTCCGGCGAACCAATGGCAAGCAGATAAAGCATCATAAGCTCGCAGTAAGTGTCATAGCGGCCCTTTTCGGGCGCACCTCTTGGCGTGGGCGGTCTCGGGATGTCAGCCACGCGAATCCGAGCTGACTGCCCTCGAGTGTTTTGTGCTCAGGCGGGGGAGGTGCCGAGGCCTTTTTCATTGCTGCAATGTGCCTGCGTCGGAAGCCCGAAGTTACAGACTATCGCCCTACTGAAAATCAACGTCCGATCCATTACATCGTCGATTAGCCGCAAGGACAACTGCTACGGTAACGTCTGCTCCAAGACGTTGTTCGGTTTACTGAAGGTCGAGCGGCACCATGGCAAGCTTTTCGAAACCATCCGCAAAGCCAAGGACGAAATTATTGCCTGACTGCTCTGATATAACCAAACACGCACGCACTCGACGCTGAATTCCCTGAGCCCGGTCTCGTGCGAGCAAGACGGGATGGATGCGACAGCGGAGATTGCTGCACGGCGGCGCGGGCGATCGAGACAGGCCGTGAGGATAAATAAGAAATCCCAGAACCTCCACGTTAAGAGACATGTGTTCTGAGGGTAGGGTGAGTTATCGACTGGGCTTGTGAGGAGAAGATGAGGCATACTTTATTGATTGTTCTATGCGGTTTCGTACTTGGCTCCCGATGCTTTGCTTCGAGTTGCGAAAGCCTGGAAAGGCTATCACTGAGCAATGGCAAGATCGCGGCGGTTGTCTCCGAGCCTGCGGGAACTCTTATAGGGCTCACTGAAAAGCCCATTGACAATCTGCCAGCGTTCTGTCGAGTTGCCGCTACCCTGAAGCCTTCAGGCGACTCTAACATCAGGATCGAAGTGTGGATGCCAGTTTCCGGTTGGAATGGCAAGTTCGAAGGAACAGGCAACGGCGGTTATGCAGGTGGGATTGCGTACCAGAGTCTGGCTGACGGGCTGCGCGGCGGTTTTGCAGTGACAAACACAGATATGGGTACTTCCCCACCCCCAGGGCAGAACGCCGATGCTCTGGTCGGTCATCCAGAGAGATGGAGGGATTGGGGCTCGCGTTCGACGCACGAAATGACTGTTGCTGCAAAGCAGATTATTCGAGCGTTTTACGGAAAGGAACCCGCATTCTCGTACTACTTTGGCTGCTCCACCGGCGGACAGCAGGGACTCGTGGAGGCGCAGCGCTTTCCAGACGACTACGATGGGATTGTCGCAGGAGGGCCAGCCAATAACCGCACCCGGCTGCACATGGATTTCATTTGGAATTTCGCGGCCGCGGAAGGCACGCCGGGGAGCTATATAGCGGCAGAGAAGCTTTCGCTCATGTCCGATACGATGCTGAACGCGTGCGCTGCGCAGAAGGCTGTTGCATCGGACAAGTTTCTGTCAGATCCTCCGGCCTGTCATTGGGACCCGCAAGCGCTTCTTTGCAAGGCGGGCGACGCTCCCGATTGCCTCACGGCCGAGCAGGTGGCGACCGCGACAAAGTTCTACGATGGCCCGAGCAATCCGGCCACGCACGAACCGGTCTATCCCGGGCTTACACGCGGCAGCGAGCTTCAATGGAACGAAGTGTTGCCGAAGGACGGGGCGCCGCTGCTCGACTCCCTGTTCAAATGGACATTCGGCGCGAACTGGAACTGGCGGACGTTCGACTTCAATCGCGATGTAAGCGTTGTCGATGCAACTCTGGCTTCAATGGTCAATGCGACCGATCCCAATCTTGAAACATTCAAGAAACACGGTCACAAGCTGATTGTCTATCACGGTTGGTCCGACGTGATTGTTCCATCGCTGGAGTCGATCAACTATTACCGGAGCGTCGAGAACGCGCAGGCGGAGGACGCAGTACGCGATCATCACAATAAAACCGAAGAGACCCAAATATTCTTCAGGCTATTTATGGTTCCGGGCATGGCGCACTGCGGTGGCGGGCCGGGCCTGAACGGGATCGCTCCCTTTGAATCGATCGTGACCTGGGTCGAGAAGGGGCTTCCGCCGGAGAAGATTATTGCGGGGCGTTATGAAAGCGGCGTTAAACAGATGACGAGGCCGGTCTGCCCCTATCCTCAGGTTGCACGGTATAACGGCAGCGGGGACTCAAACGATGCCGCCAGTTTCTCGTGTTTCGATCTGAGCGCGGACAACGCGAATTAGGCTTCCAACTCGAGATGGGAGATATCGGTTGCGGCGGTAAGCACATTATTGCGCAAGCCAGCCTCCGTCGACCGGAATGCTCGCGCCCGTAATGTTGCTTGCCGCCTCAGTACAAAGAAAGGCGGCCAGCGCTCCTATCTGCTCGATTGTCGTGAACGATCCGGAGGGTTGTTTTTCCAGCAGCAGCTCTCTTGTTGCTCGCTCGATGTCGATACCCTCGGCTTCAGCTCTGGCCTCAATCTGATGCTCGACAAGCGAGGTGTGCACCCAGCCTGGACAGATGGCGTTGCACGTAATTCCCAGACCGGCCGTCTCCAGAGCCACTACCTTTGTCAGTCCGACAAGCCCGTGCTTGGCAGCGACATATGCTGCTTTTCCTGCGGACGCAACTAAACCGTGTGTCGAGGCTATATTGATTATGCGTCCCCATCCACGCCGCCGCATCGACGGCAATACCGTCCTGATGGTATGAAATGCCGCGGACAGATTCAGAGCGAGGATGGCGTCCCATCGGTCTACAGGGAAGTCTTCAAGCGGAGCAACATGCTGGATCCCGGCATTGTTGACGAGAATGTCCACGTCCCCCAAGCGGGCCTCAGTGTCTTTAATAAGGTCGATACAATCTGCGGGTTGCGCCAAGTTAGCTCCGTTGTAAAGAACTCTCACATCGCAAGTAAAGGCGAGATCGGCTCGCAGATTCTCAATTGCATTGGGATCGCCAAAGCCATTGAGCATTATTGCACAACCTTCGGTTGCGAGGGCTCGGGCAACGCCGGTTCCAATCCCACTTGTAGAACCAGTGACGATAGCAGTACGGTCTCTTAGCACGCGAACCAGCGCTCCTCTCATGTCGAGGAGATTCTCAGAGGCGTAAGTGGCATAGAGATTCTGTTGATACGCACCAATTGAACCAACTGAGATCAGTTTCCAGTATCGTCTAGCTGCGTCGACCTTTCACTTCGGATGCGGCGTCATGGCGAAATAACGGATTACGATCCGTGAGCGGCACGAGATTTTCGAGTTTAGTCATCATGAAAAGAGGGAGTAGTTCGCTGTCGGGCAATATCGGACAAGGAGCCCCGGCAACCGTGGGATTGTTGGCAATCTTGGCAACGTGTATTCTGTAACTTACAGGCGGTCAAGGACGTCGAACTGTTCGATCCCCACTAGCCGCCCCAAATGAAAATAAAACACTTGAATATTCAAAGCCTCCCGTCGTCCAAAATCGTTTGCAGGCAAGCCGAAACCACGAGCGATAACAACGCGCCAGAGACACGAGTTTGAAAACCGGTCGGGAACCGGCGGAGTTATGCGGATGCGTGCACTGGCGCCGT
>Ga0335072_10002407_pt1 | contig 29011 bp, 27 predicted proteins | sample Lox_Sample_21_FD_206725 | JGI IMG/M metagenome (GOLD analysis project Ga0335072, IMG submission 206725) | Soil microbial communities from Loxahatchee National Wildlife Refuge, Florida, United States - Lox_Sample_2.1 | ecosystem: Environmental > Terrestrial > Soil > Wetlands | place: USA... | reverse complement strand
CGACCCAGGTGCAGAAGAGCGGCAGCGGCCTGCTCAGTGCCCCGCAGAACGACATGCAGGCCGTGACGCCGGACCTTGGCGGCGCGCGCATCATCCAGGGCTCGGTCGAATCATCGACCGTCAAGCCAATGAAAGAAATCGCCAACATGACCGAGCTCAGCCGGGCCTACGACCGGCTGCAGTCGGTGCTGAACGAAGAAAACGACATCGAAGAGAAGATGATCGACACACTCTCAAAGCCGAGCTGAGTGCGATACCGCAAAGGAGTCTGAAACCATGATGCGCGCCCTCGGCATCGCTGCGACCGGCATGCAAGCGATGCAGACCAACGTTGAAGTGATCTCCAACAACATCGCCAACGTCAACACCACCGGGTTCAAACGCAGCCTCGCTTCGTTCCAGGATCTGCTGTATCAGTCGGAATCGCAGGCGGGCACGCCGTCTTCCGACACGGGAACCGAGCTGCCGACCGGACAGCAGATCGGCCTGGGTGTGCGTTCCGCCGGCGTGACCCGCGTGGTGACGCAGGGCACGCTCACCGAGACCGACAACCAGCTCGATCTTGCGGTCGATGGCCACGGCTATTTCGGCGTGCAATTGCCGAACGGCAACATCGCCTATACCCGCGACGGCAGCTTCCGGACATCGTCCACCGGACAGATCGTCACCACCGACGGCTACGCGGTGCAGCCGGCGATCCAGATTCCGTCGAATTCGGTGAACGTGACGATCAACTCGATCGGCCAGGTGATTTCCACCGACGGCAACGGCAAGCAGTCAACGCTCGGGCAGATACATCTTTACAACTTCATCAATGAAGCGGGCCTGCAAGCGTTGGGAGGCAACAATTTCGTCGAGACCGATGCATCCGGCAGTCCGATCCAGGGCATGCCGAACGATCCCGGATTCGGCACGCTGCAGCAAGGCTATCTGGAATCCTCCAACGTGAACGTGGTGCAGGAGATCACCGATCTGATCCAGGCGCAGCGCGCGTACGAGTTGAACAGCAAGGTGATCGAGGCCGCGGACCAGATGATGCAAACGACGGCGCAGGTCCGTTCATGAGGAGCGACAAATGCTGAATCTTCGCTATGGTCTGGCGGTGCTGATGATTGCCGCCGCGGTTCCGGCGCATGCCGGCGAGGTATGGCACGCCACGCACGAATTGATGCCTGGCGACATCGTGCAGCAGGGCGACGTCGCGCCGGGACCGCTGGAGCGGATCTGGCCCGGCGCGTTGCCGTCGACCACGCCGATCATCGGGCTGGAGGTCAAGCGCTACATCTCGCCGCGGCGGCCGCTGGTGGACCGCGATGTTGGCCCGCGCTCGCTGGTGAAGGCCAATACGCCGGTGACCGTGCTATGGCGCGAGGGCGGACTTTCGCTGGAGCTGAACGGCCGCGCGCTTGAAGACGGCGCGAGCGGCGATGAGATCCGCGTGCTGAACCCGGCGACCTCGCGCACCATTCGCGGCTACGTCGTCGGCGAGGGCATGGTCGAAGTCCGGACCGCGCTGCAATGAGCAACGCCGCTGTCCGGTTGGGCCTGGTGCTGCTGAGCTTTGGCCTGTTGGCCGGCTGCGACAGCTGGGATCATTTCCAGAAACCGCCGGACGTCAGCAGTCCCGGGACTGTCAACCGCATCCCGCCGCCGCAGCTGAACGACGCAACGATCGCCGCGGCCGACGTGCAGCCGCTGCCGCCACCGCTGCGCGGTTCGCTCTGGCAACAAGGGTCGAAGACGTTCTTCCGCGATCCGCGGGCGCGCGGCGTCGGCGATCTGCTGACCGTCGCGGTCAATCTTCAGGAGGAGGCGGAATTCGTCAACGACAGCACGCTGAGCCGCCAGACCGCGAACAGTATGACACTGCCGAACGTATTCGGGGCAGGGACGATACTGGGCAAGATTTTGAATTCGACGACCGGGATGAGCACCAGCGGCAGCGACAGCCTGACCGGCGCCGGCGACATCAAGCGTACCGAGAATGTCGTGGTCAACGTTGCCGCGACGGTGGTGAAGGTGTTGCCCAACCGGAACCTGGAGATCAGCGGCAGCCAGGAGATTCTGCTCAACAACGAGCTGCGGCAACTGCAGATTCGTGGCATCGTCCGGCCGGAGGACATCGGGTCCGACAACACCATCCCGTCCTCGCGCATTGCCGAGGCGCGCATCATCTATGGCGGCCGCGGCGTTTCCACCGACATGGGGCGGCCGCCCTGGGGCCAGGATGTCCTCACGCGGGTCCAGCCGTTCTGATGGAAAACAAGTGACATGCGCATGAGACGGATCCTGCCTTGCCTCGCGGCGCTGTTGCTGGGCCTGGCTTGCTCGCCGGCCTGGCTGGCGCCCGCCGCGGCGCTGGCCGAGGAGCCGCATGCCCCGCCGCGGCCGGCCTACATCGTGCTCGGCGATTTCACCATCAATCTGCCGGAGCATGGGGATCAGCTGGGGTACGTGGTTGTCAGCATCACAATCGAAGCGGCACCGGAATCCGCCACCGATCTGCGTGCGGTGGAACCGCTGCTGAAAGAGACGGTGATGCTGCGGCTGATGGCGATGGCGGATAGCGGCGTGTTGCAGCCCGGGCATACGGATCCGCTGGCGGTGAAGCAGGGGCTGCTGGCGGGTCTTGCCGATCTGCACGATGGCCATGTGCGGGATGTGCTGATTACGCGGTTGCTGTACGGTTGATCCGGCGCGCGACGGACGGGCCGTCATACGGATCATTTGCCCAACTGCTGCCGCGCCAGCGCCGACCGCCCGTCGAACCCCGGCGCATGTCGGTTGGGCCGAACGCCAGCCAAACGTTCACGCCAGGCGACGGCGCGATCATCGCCGCAGCACGCCAGGCGAAGGCGCGATCATCGCCGCAGCACGCCAGGCGACGGTGAGATCATCGCCGCCGCACGCCAGGCGACCGTGAGATCATCGCCGCCGCACGCCATGCAGCAGTGGCAGTTGTTGCGCGGGCGGCTTATCTGGCGCCCGGCGGTACGAGCCGCAGGCAGGTTTCGTCCGCCGCATCCGCTGCCGCATCATGCCGCCGATACCCCGCCCGCGATCGCTACATCGGCGGGTTCACACCATGCGTGCCGACCGTGACGCGCGCGGTGGACAGGTGGCCGTCCGCATCCTTGCGGGCGACGATGAACACCTTGCTTCCCCGCTTGAGGTCCGCCGCGGTTGCCGGTGCGAACGTCACCACCGGGGCACGGGCCGGCACGTGGACGACAGTGCTGCCGCCCTGATAGGTCAGCGTCAGGTCGGGGCCGGACTTCTGTGTCGCAACGCCGGTCACCGGCGCATTGGTCATCATGCTGCCGGGCCGCAGATCCCAGGCGTAGTGGCCGGCGGCCACGCCCCGCATGGACTCGGGGAACACCAGCACCTCCAGCGCCACCGTCGTGTCGTGTGGGCCGCTGCGGCTGGCGATGCCCAGGTAATCGCCCTGCTTGATCGATTTGAGCGGCACTCGCTTCAGCGTCACCACGGCCAGCGGATCGCCGAGCGCCACGTCGAGCTTGCTGCCATCGCGGCTGACGACGGTGAGCATGTGAGGCGCCACGGCGGCGATGGTTCCACGGATACGCACGACTGGCGCGGCGGGTGCCGGAGCAGGCGCGGCAGCCGGCGCGGCCGCGGCCGGCGTTGTGGCTGGCGTTGTGGCTGGCGTTGTGGCCGGCGTTGTCTGGGCGCCGGCGGCGGCGGCCAAGCCGAGAAGGCAGGCGCCGGCCAGGGTCAGGGTGCGTGCGAGCATCGCTGAGGCTCTCCGTAGAGTTGTTGCGCCCCACAGCATGGGTACGATCCGGATTTCGTGAAGGGGCGGCAATGCACGGGCCCGCGCACCCGTGCTGGCTTCGGCGTGAACGCCTGGTCTGCCTTGCGGCCCAGCCGGCGTCGCCCGCGCTACCGACGCAGGTCGGCGCAGGCGAGACGATCGATTACGCGAACGCCCTTCGCAATCTCGGCAGCACCTCTTCGCCGTACAGTTTGAGGAAACGCGCCTGATCGGGACCGGGCGCATGGAACACCAGGTGGTTGAACCCAAGGTCCACGTAGGGGCGGATGCGTTCCACATGCTCATCGGGGTCGGTGGAGACGATCCAGCGGCTTTCGGCGCGTTCCACCGGCAAGGCCGCCGACAGCTTTTCCATCTCGCGCGGGTCTTCGACCGACACCTTCTCCTCCGGCGTCAGCGCCAGCGCGGCCCAGTGGCGCGTGTCCTGGCGGGCACGCTCGCGGTCGGTATCGAACGACACCTTCATCTCGATCATCTTGTCATAGTCGGGCTTCGGCACGGTGGACGCCTTGATGCCCTCGGCGACGTTCGGCAGCAGCGTCTCGGTGTAGAGATCCCATTTCTTGCCGCTGGTGCAGATGAAGCCGTCACCGCTGCGGCCGGCATATTTCGCCACCGCCGGGCCGGCCGCCGCGACGTAGATCGGCAGCTTGCCCACCGGCTTGTCGTAAATCGTGGCGTTCAGCGTGCGATAATATTCGCCCTCGAAGGTGACATGATCCTCGCGCCACAGGCGGCGGATCAACTGCACCGCCTCGCGCAGACGCGCGAACCGCTCCTTCGTCTCCGGCCATTTCATCCCCGTCGCCGGCACTTCGTTCAGCGATTCACCGGTGCCGATGCCGAGAATCACGCGATCCGGAAACAAGGCGCCGAGCGTGCCGAACACCTGCGCCACGATCGACGGATGATAGCGAAAGGTCGGCGTCAGCACGCTGGTGCCGATCGCGATGTGCTGCGTCTTCGCGCCCAGCGCACCGAGCCATGCCAGCGCCGAGGGCGCGTGCCCATCGGTATGTTTCCACGGCTGGAAATGATCGCTGACGAACACCGAATCGAACCCGGTCTGCTCGGCCAGGCAGGAGAACTCGAGCAGTGCCGCCGGGCCGAATTGTTCCGCCGACGCCTTGTATCCGAGCCTGAACATGGATCACCTCCGCCGCTGCTGCGGTCACGCTACCGCCGGCGCCAGGATGCGGCAAATCGGCTGCGGCGCGGCGTTTCCGGCAAACCCGTCCGGTGGCGCAAGCTTCCCGCTTTGCGGCAAGGACGTTTGCGTGCGTGTGGCGCACGCGCGTGGTGGCCGCGGCGGCGGAACCGGATGGCAGCGGCGCCGGGCGATGATCCGGCGGGGCTGCCGGCGGCACCTGGGTCGTATCCCCCGCATCGCCCCTGGCCCTCACGGCAGGCGATAAGCCCGGAACGGCCCCCGCCATGACGGCGGCAGTGCCGGAAGCAAGCATGCCGCCGCCAGCAGGGCCAGGCGCCGCGGCGATGGCGCCGCGATGACCGAACGCATCAGCCAACGGCGCCCCGCGCCGGAGCGTCCGTGACGGATGCACTCGCGACCGACGATCCAGGCGTTCTCGGCCTCGGCACGGCGGCGGATCGCGGCCAGGCGCCCGGCACCGAACCGCGCGACCAGATCGGGATTGGTGAAGATGGCCGTCATGCAAGGGGCGAAGGCCGCCGGATCGGTTGCCAGGCGGCGATAGGCGCCCTCGTCCCGGGAACGCACGAACAGGAGCGGCTCGCGTGCCGGAACGAACGCGACGGGCCCGAGCAAGGCCAGGCGGACGAAGAACTCCCAGTCCTCGCCGTAGGCGATGTCGGGGCGGAAAAGTCCGGCGCGGCGGGCGGCAGAGGCGCGGATCAGGACGTGGCCGCCATTGGCGAATGCGTTCCGCACCAGCAGGCCGGGCAGCAGGTCGCGGGGACCGATCGCCGGACGGTATCGGCTGGGGCGCGGCGGCGCACCGGGGGCATGGACCCGGGCGTAGGGGCCGACGGCGGCGATCGCGTCCGGCGCCGCTCGCAGCGCGGTGGCCAGCGTCGCGAGCGCGGCGGGAGCGATCCAGTCGTCGGCATCCAGGAACAACAGCGCGTCGCCTTGCTGTGCCGCCAGGCCGCGGTTGCGCGCGGCGGAGACGCCGGCGTTGGGCTGGCGCAGCAGGGCCAGGCGCGGATCGAGGAAGCGGGCGGCGATGGCGGTGGTGTCGTCGGTGGAGCCGTCATCCACGATCACCATGCTCAGGTCGCGATGGGTCTGCGCGAGGACCGAACGTATCGTGTCGGCGAGCGTGCCGCCGGCGTTGTAGGCCGGCGTGACGACGGTGATCTGCAAGGGGCGGTACCAGGGGAGGTGGACACGCGAAGGCAGACGGATGCCCTGCGGTCAGTCTCGGCCCGGGTGGTGAAGGTCCGGTTAACGGCGGCGGTGCGCGTCGCACCCTGACGCTCCAATCTCCCGCCGAGCGGGGGAGAGCGGGACACGTTGCGGGTGGCAGCCTCGTCCTCACCCCCTCCCGCGTTGCAGGAGAGGGGGAGATGGCGGCTCAGGCCGCCTTGCTGTGGGCGACGCCTTTCTCTTCCAGCAGCGTCTCCAGTTCGCCGGACTGGAACATTTCCATCACGATATCGCAGCCGCCGACGAACTCGCCGCCGACATAGAGCTGCGGCACCGTCGGCCACTGGCTGAACTGCTTGATGCCCTCGCGCAGTTCCATGTCTTCCAGCACGTTGGCGGACTGGAACGGCACCTGCAGGTGCGACAGGATCTGCACCACGCGCGCCGAGAACCCGCACTGCGGAAACATCGGCGTGCCCTTCATGTAGAGCATCACGGGGTTGGCTTCGATCTCGCCCTGGATGCGGTCGTAGACGTCACTTTCGGCCATTGGTCTCGAACTCCTGGTTTATTCGGGTGCGGAAGTCTGCAACGCGAGGGCGTGCAGCTCGCCCCCCATGCGGCCGCGCAGGGCGGCGTAGACGATCTGGTGCTGCTTCACGCGCGGCACGCCGCGGAAGGCGGCCGAGACGACCTTGGCGGCGTAGTGGTCGCCGTCGCCGGCCAGGTCTTCCACCGTCACCCGCGCATCGGGGAGCGCGGCCTTGATCAGCGCCTCGATCTCGCTCGCCGCCATCGCCATGCGGGTTGGTCTCCCCTGTCAGGTCGCGCCGAGCCACAGCGGCAGAAACCGTTCGTGCGCGGTGCGCAACGCGCCGCAGCATATTGTGCTGGGGGCGGGTAGTGTCAAATACCTGCGTTCAGGATACCTGCTTCCGGCACCGGCACCGGCACCGGCACCGGCACCGGCACCGGCGCGGCACGGCGACAGGCGTCTGTGGCGCAGCGGCAAGCGGGTCGGCAAGTCGGGTGGCCAGTGGGGTGGTCAATGGGGCTGCCACTGGGGTGGCCAATGGGGTGGCCAATGGGGCTGCCAGTGGGGTGGCCAATGGGGTGGCCAATGGGGTGGCAAGTGGCAAGTTTGCCGTGGTCCGGGCGGCCATTACGATCCGCTGGCCGCCGATCCGCACCGGCTTCATTGCGGGTCATGGTTGCATGGCCGTTCACCCCGCTTGGTTGGGGGTGAATCACATGGATGCTGCCGAAGTTGATATCCTGATGCGCCATCCCGTGCGCCGGCACCGCCAGACGGTGCAGGACTATCATCGCCTGGGAGCAGCCGGCGTGCTGGGCAAAGACGACCGTGTCGAACTGTTGGACGGGCTATTGGTGGACCTGTCACCCATCAGCCCGCGGCATGCCTACGTCATCGATCTGCTGGCCAAGTTGCTCGTTCCCGCCGTCGGCGACCGCGGCCGGGTAAGGGTGCAGAATCCGGTCGTCCTCGACAACGGGTCGGAACCGCAAGCGGACATCGTCGTGACCAGGCCGTCCCCGAGCGGTTACCGGAACGCGCATCCGCGGCCGGAGGACGTGCTTCTGCTGATCGAAGACGCGGATAGCAGCTTCGAATTCGACAGTGGCGCAAAACTGGAAGTCTACGCCAGGGCGGGGATCCGCGAATTCTGGATTGTCGACCTGACGGCGAACCGCGTCCTGGTGCACCGCGCGCCAACCGGCGGCCTGTACGCGTCGACCCACCCCGTCGGCATGACCGGAACGCTCCAAGCCGAGGCGCTGCCCGACGTGACGATCCCGGCCGCCACGATCCTTGCGTAGCGAATATCCCGGCCAGCGCCCGCATCCTGCCCGCCGCGCCGCCGGACCGGACAGCCGGCCCACTCATCTCGCATTCATCCACAGGGGCAGGAAGCGTTCGTGCGCCGCACGCAACGTCTCCACCGAGATCGTGCCACCATCCGGCAGCGTCAGATCCTTCCCGCCCGACGTGCCGATCCGCATCGCCGGCACGCCGGCCGCTTCTGCCGCGCGGATGAAGCTGCCCGAATCGGGGACGGCCACCAGGTAGCGCGCCTGGTCCTCGCCGAACCAGAACGCATGGCCGGGCACGTCGCGCGGGTGGGTGAACACGCGCACCCCGACGCCGCTGGCGATCGCCATTTCCGCCAGGGCGACCAGTACGCCGCCGTCGGACACGTCGTGGCAGGCGCGCACGGTGCCGTTCAGGATGTGCGTGCGGACAAAATCGCCGTTGGCGCGTTCCGCCGCCAGGTCGACGGGCGGCGGCGCGCCATCCTCACGGCCGGCGATCTCGCGCAGCCACAGCGACTGGCCGAGCCACCCCTTGGTGGCGCCGATCAGCACGACATCCAGCCACGGCGGCAATGCCGAGCCGACCGCGCTGGCGGCTTCCTCCAGCACGCCGACGCCGCCGATCGCGGGGGTGGGCAGGATCGCGTTGCCCTCGGTCTCGTTGTAGAGCGACACGTTGCCGGACACGACCGGGAAATCCAGCGCCTCGCAGGCGGCGGCCATGCCGCGGATGGCGGCAGCGAACTGGCCCATGATCTCCGGCTTTTCCGGATTGCCGAAATTCATGTTGTCGGTGATCGCCAGCGGCCGCGCGCCGACCGCGGTCAGGTTGCGCCAGGCCTCGGCGACCGCCTGTGCCGCGCCGGCCTCGGCGTCGGCAGCGCAATAACGGGGCGTGCAGTCCGTGGTCAGCGCCAGCGCCCGGTCGTGGCCTTCCAGCTTCACCACCGCGGCGTCGGCGGCGCCGGGGCGCTTCACCGTCATGCCGCCGACGGTGCTGTCGTACTGGTCCCAGATCCAGGCACGCGAGCACAGGTCGGGGCAGCCGATCAGTCGGGCCAGCGATGCGGTCAGGCCCAGCCGGTCTTCCACCCGCGCCGGATTCAGGATTTCCGGCTTGGGCGTCTCCGCCGTGGGCCGGTGATACAGCGGCGCCTGATCGTTCAACGGCGCCAGCGGGATGTCGGCTTCCACTGCGCCGCAATGGCGGACGACGATGCGGCCACTATCGGTCAGGTGGCCGATGACGGCGAAATCCAGCTCCCATTTCTCGAAGATGCCGCGCGCCACGTCCTGCCGGTCGGGGCGCAGCACCATCAGCATGCGCTCCTGGCTTTCCGACAGCATGAATTCGTAGGCGGTCATGCCGGTCTCGCGCGCCGGCACCTGGTCGAGGTCCAGCTCGATGCCGACGCCGCCCTTGCCGGCCATCTCGACGGACGAACTGGTCAGGCCGGCAGCGCCCATGTCCTGGATGGCGACGATGGCGTCGGTCGCCATCAGTTCCAGGCAGGCCTCGATCAGCAGTTTCTCGGTGAACGGATCGCCGACCTGCACGGTGGGGCGTTTTTCCTCCGAATCCGCGGCGAATTCGGCGGACGCCATGGTGGCGCCGTGGATACCGTCGCGCCCGGTCTTGGAGCCGACATACACCACGGGGTTGCCGACGCCCGCCGCGGCGCTGAGGAAAATGCGGTCGGTGCGAGCGATCCCGACGGTCATCGCATTGACCAGCGGGTTGCCGTTGAACGCGGGGTGAAAATTGACCTCGCCGCCGACCGTTGGAACGCCGACGCAATTGCCGTAGCCGCCGATGCCGCGCACCACGCCATCGACGATCGCCTTGGTGCGGGGATGATGCGGTGCCCCGAACCGGAGTGCATTCAGGTTGGCGATCGGCCGCGCCCCCATGGTGAAGACATCCCGGAGAATGCCGCCGACGCCGGTGGCCGCGCCCTGGTACGGCTCGATGAAACTGGGGTGGTTGTGGGATTCCATCTTGAAGATCGCGGCCAGCCCGTCGCCGATATCCACCACGCCGGCGTTCTCGCCCGGGCCGTGGATCACCCAGGGGCGCTTGGTCGGAAGCTGGCGCAGCCACACGCGGGAGGATTTGTAGCTGCAATGCTCCGACCACATCACGCTGAAGATGCCGAGCTCGGTCAGGCTCGGGGTGCGGCCCATGATCTCCAGCACCTTGGCGTATTCGTCGGCGCTGAGGCCGAACTCACGCGCGAGGGCCTGGTTGACGTCGGGGGTGGGGCTGGCGTCGGTCATGCTGTGCAAACGGGAGATGTCGCGCTGCATATAGCGGGGCGGGCGGCGCGGAGCCAACCTGCGCGGGTGGATGGCCGGCCTGACCCGGCCTCGGAAGCTGGCACGCTTTATGGTACTGTGCCGCCGCCAACGGCCGACAATCACCGTTGGGCGAAGGAAAGTCCGGCATGAACGACCTTTATGACGAGGACATTCTGGTCTGGTCGGAGCAGCAGGCCGAGTTGCTCCGTCGCCGGTCGGCGAACGCTCTGGATTGGGATAACCTCGCGGAGGAGATCGAGGACGTGGGGCGAAGCCAGTTCCGCGCGGTGGAATCCCACCTCATACAGGCGTTGCTGCATGATCTGAAGGCGCAGGCATGGCCGACATCGCACGATGTGCCACATTGGCAGGCCGAGGCGCGCGGTCAGCGCGATGACGCGCGAAGCGGTTTCACGGCCTCGATGAGGCAGCGGATCGACATGGCTGCACTCTATCGCCGCGCGCTTCGCCGGATGCCCGAATCGATCGACGGATTGCCGCCGTTGCCGGTGCCGCAGGCGTGCCCCTTCACCTTGGAAGAGATACTCTCAAGCGATACCTGACCTTGGACGTTGGCGATCGTGCACGCGGTCTGCGGCTTGGCTGGCATGATCTAGGCCAATCGAAAAACCGCATAGCGGCTCCGACTTGTGGAACTGACGAGTCAGCTTCTATGCCGACATAGCGGACACAACAGAAGCGGCTTCGCGCAACGCCGTTCCTTTTCCGGCCGCTTTTATCCCCAGACCACGTGCTGTTGCGCTTACGCCGCCGCCAGCGCGTCGAACAATGGCTTGCCGTCACTGCCGCCCATCAGCGGATCGACCAGGTCTTCCGGATGCGGCATCAGCCCCAGCACGCGCAGGTTGGGTGCGTAGATGCCGGCGATGTTGCGGGCACTGCCGTTGCGATTGCACTCGGGCGTGACGTCGCCTCCTGGCGCGGCATAGCGGAACGCCACCAGCCCCTCGCCTTCCAGCCGGTCGAGCGTCGCGTCGTCGGCGAAATAGTTGCCGTCGCCATGCGCCATCACCGCGCGAAAGGTCTGGCCGACCTGGTAATGGCCGGCAAACACGGTATCGGCGCGTTCGACGCGCAGATGGCAGTCTCGCGCCAGGAAGCGCAGCGTCGCGTTGCGCAGCAGGGCGCCGGGCAGCAGGCCGGCCTCGGTCAGGATCTGGAAGCCGTTGCAGACGCCGAGCACATAGCCGCCACGCTCGGCATGCGCGCGAATCGCCGGCATCACCGGGGAGTGCGCCGCCATGGCGCCGCAACGCAGGTAGTCGCCGAAGCTGAAGCCTCCCGGCACGACGACGAGGTCGAGTCCCGAAAGGTCGGTCTCCTTGTGCCAGATCATCCGCGGGGTCACGCCGGAGCGCTCCAGCGCGATCGCCATGTCGCGCTCGCGGTTGATGCCCGGGAAGATGACGATGCCGGCTTTCATGCACGCCCCGTCGCTGCCTGTTGCGCCGCCGCACTCCTTGCCACGGCCGCCGTCACCGCACCAGTCCGCCCGGCATTGCTCTGCCATGTCCCGCGGACCAGCTCACGTCACTGCTCATCGAGTTGCGCCGCATCGCCCATCGACTTGCTCCGCACCGCCCACCGAGGTGTTCTGCACGGCTCATCGAGGTGTTCCGCACGGCGCATCAAGGTGCTCCGCAGCGCTCATCGGCCTGCGCCGTATTGCTCATCAACCCGCGTCGCGGCTTTGGCCGCCGCCAGGATCGGCGCGCGCGAACTCGGTCAGCATATCCGCGCCGACCGGTGTCGCGCTGCGCCGCACGAAACGGGGCATCGTATCCAGGGTCTCGATGCCGAACGCCGCCACCGCGGGCCAGCCGTCGCCGCCCATCGCTGCCGGCGCATGGAACCAGGCGATGCGGTCCACCAGGTTGCCCCGGAGCAATGCCGCCGCCACCTGGGCGCCGCCTTCCACCAGCAGACGGGTAATGCCGGCAGCACCAAGCGCCGACAGCGCCGCGCCGAGATCGACGCCGGCTTCGGCGGCCGGGACCTCGAACAGGCGGATGCCGAGATCGGCGAAGGCGCTGCGGCGCACCGCGTCGGTGCCGTGGCGGATCAGCATCCAGGTGGGCGTCTCGCGTGCGGTGGCGATGAGGCGGGCGGTGAGCGGCGTACGCAAATGACTGTCCGCAACGACCCGCACGATCGGCGTGCGGCGGAAGCCAGGCAGGCGGCATGTCAGGTCCGGGTCGTCCGCCATCACGGTGCCGACGCCCACCATGATGGCATCGTGGCGGCCACGCAGGGCATGCGCGGTGCGGCGGGCGGCGGGACCGGTGATCCAGCGGCTCTCGCCGCCATGGGTGGCGATGCGGCCATCCAGCGTCGAGGCCAGCTTCAGCGTCACCAGCGGCCGGCCTGTCGTCACGCGCTGGAAGAAACCGGCGAGGATTTCGCTGGCTTCGTCGGCGAGGATGCCTTGCTCGACGCTGATGCCGGCAGCGCGCAACCGGGCGACGCCCTGGCCATCGACACGCGGGTCCGGGTCGTGCGCGGCAATCACCACGCGCGCGACGCCGGCCGCGATCAGCGCGTCGGTGCAGGGTGGCGTGCGGCCGTGGTGGCAGCAGGGTTCCAGGGTCACGTAGACGGTGGCGCCACGCGCGGCGTCTCCGGCCATCGCGAGCGCCTGCGGCTCGGCATGCGGACGCCCCCCGGGCGCGGTGACCGCGCGGCTGACCACGCGGCCGTTATTGACGATGACGCAACCGACGGAAGGATTCGGCCAGGTACTGCCCAGGCCGCGGCGGGCAAGCGCCAGCGCGGAACGCATGTGCGCGGACATGTGCAACCTCTCCCGCGCGGCGGGAGAGGTTGTCAGGCACCGTCTCCCAGCGAACCAACGAAATCGCCAAAATCCTTCGCCTCGCGGAAATTGCGGTAGACGCTGGCGAACCGCACATACGCCACCGGATCGATCTCCTTCAGCGTGTCCATCACCAGTTCGCCGATCTGCTTGCTGGGGATGTCGCTTTCGCCGCTCGCTTCCAACTGCCGCACGATGCCGTTGAGGATGCGCTCGATGCGCTCCTCCTGCACCGGGCGCTTGTTCAGCGCGGTGCGGATCGATTTCGCCAGCTTGTCGCGGTCGAACGGCACGCGGCGGCCGTCCGACTTCAGCACTGTCAGTTCGCGCAACTGGGTGCGCTCGATCGTAGTGAAGCGCTGGCCGCAATGCGGGCAATAACGGCGGCGGCGGATCGCGCTGCCGTCCTCGCTGGGGCGGCTGTCCTTCACCTGCGTATCGTCGTTGCCGCAGAACGGGCAGCGCATGGCTCAGGCTCCGCGGTAGCCAGGGGGATAGCCAGGGGGATAGCCAGGGGGATAGCCAGGGGGATAAATCGGGAAGCGCGCGCACAGCGCCTGCACGCGCGCCCCCACCGCACGTTCGGCCGCCTCGTTGCTGCCGTCGTTGGAATGCGACAGGCCCTCCAGCACCTCGTCGATCATGGCGCCGATCTCGCGGAACTCCGCCGCGCCGAAGCCGCGCGTGGTGGCGGCCGGCGACCCCAGGCGAATGCCGGACGTCACCGTCGGCTTCTCCGGATCGAACGGGATGGCGTTCTTGTTCGCAGTGATGTGGGCGCGTTCCAGGCTGGCCTCGGCGGCCTTGCCGGTGACGCGCTTCGGACGCAGATCGGCCAGCATCAGATGGCAGTCGGTGCCGCCCGACACGATCGCGACGCCACGCTGCATCAGGCTTTCCGCCAGCACCATGGCATTGTCCGCCACCGCCTTCTGATAGGCGCGGAACTCCGGCCGCAATGCCTCGCCGAACGCCGCGGCCTTGCCGGCGATCACGTGCATCAGCGGACCGCCTTGCAGCCCCGGGAACACGGCGCTGTTGATCTTCCTGCCGATCTCCCCGTCATTGCTCAGCACCATGCCGCCACGCGGCCCGCGCAAGGTCTTGTGCGTGGTGGTGGTCACCACATGCGCATGCGGCAGCGGCGAGGGGAACAGGTCGGCGGCCACCAATCCGGCGAAATGCGCCATGTCGACCATGAAGAACGCGCCAACGTCGTCGGCGACGCGGCGGATGCGGGGAAAATCGATGAAGCGCGGATAGGCTGAGCCGCCGGCGATGATCAGCTTCGGCTTTTCCGCGTGCGCGAGGCGTTCCAGTTCGTCGTAGTCCAGCAAGCCATCGTCTCGGCGCACGCCGTACTGCACCGCGCGGAACCATTTGCCGGACAGGTTCGGTGCCGCGCCGTGGGTCAGGTGCCCGCCGGCCGCGAGGCTCATGCCCAGAATGGTGTCGCCCGGCTGCAGCAATGCCAGCAGCACCGCCTGGTTGGCCTGCGCGCCGGAATGCGGCTGCACATTGGCAAACGCGCAGTGGAACAATTGCTTCGCGCGGTCGATGGCCAATTGCTCCGCCACGTCGACATAGACGCAGCCGCCATAATAGCGGCGCCCGGGATAGCCCTCGGCGTATTTGTTGGTCAGCACCGAGCCTTGCGCTTCCAGCACCGCGGCCGAGACCAGGTTTTCCGATGCGATCAGCTCGATGCCGTCCTGCTGGCGGTGCAATTCGGCGCCGATGGCGGCAGCCAGGTCCGGATCGGTCTCCGCCAGGGGCGCGCTGAAAAAGCGGTCCAGGCTGGTGGCGGGGCGTTGCTCGGTCATCGGAAGGAGTGGATTCGCGGCATGCGCGGTCTGTAGCATGCGGTGCGGCAGGCTGGGAGAGGCGGCGCCAGGCGCGGTGGACCTGGCGGCACGGCGCCGACAGTCGTGTAGGGTAGGTCCGGGCGCACGGCGCGCCCCACGCAAGGCAGGCCACACGCCATGAGCATACAGGACGAGCTGGTCGAGGCGATCGTCGGGCTGGTCACCCGCACAATGGACGCGCTGGAAGTGGTGGGTTTCATCGCCCGGCATATGCATCCGCCGGATATCGCCGCGCTGGCGGAGGTGCTGGGCGACTCGGATGCCGCCCTGCGCTCGGCCCACGCATCGTTCCTGGCGGCCGCTTGGCCGGAACACCTGGCCGCATTCCGCGATCAGGCGGACCGCGCCGCGACGTTCACCTTGCGCGCCAGCGACGGGATTCGCGCCGCCGCGGCAGCAGGAGCGGAGGTGCGGTCGCAGGCCTTCCGCGCCCTGCGCCAGGCCAGCCGCGCGCAGGAGGCGTTGTATCCGCTTGCCGCGTCGCTGCCCTCGGTCAGCCGGTTCTTCGTTGAGCAGGACCGGCGGGATGACCAGGCATTGCTCGATCGGCTGGCCGCGGGGGCGGAGCGGACGGACCCGCCGGTGGGCGTACTGCACGCGCATAACGCCACCGAGGAACGCGGCGGGTTTTCCATGTTCGTGCCGGAGGATTACGACCCCGCCCGCGCCTGGCCCGTGGTGATGGCATTGCACGGCGGTGCCGGACATGGCCGGTTGTTCCTGTGGACATGGGTGCGCGCGGCACGCAGCCGAGGCGCGATCGTTGTCGCGCCCACCGCGCTCGGCGATACCTGGTCGCTGATGCAGCCAGAGACGGACGCGGCAAACCTCGCCAACATCCTGGAACGAGTCGCCGAGACCTGGCGCATCGACCGCCGGCGGCTGCTGCTGACCGGAATGAGCGACGGCGGCACGTTCACCTTGCTTGGCGGGATCGATGCGGAGTCGCCGTTCACCCATCTCGCCCCGGTCGCGGCGAGCTTCCATCCGCTGACGCTGGCGATGGCGGAGCCGCGCCGGATGTCGGGGCTGCCGATCTATCTGGTGCATGGCGCGCTGGACTGGATGTTCCCGGTGTCGGTCGCGCGCTCGGCCTATGCCGCATTGGACGCGGCGGGCGCGAACGTCGTCTATCGCGAGATCGCCGACCTGTCGCACACCTATCCGCGCGAGGAGAACGCGCCGGTGCTGGACTGGCTGTTGCGGGTTCCCGCAGTCAAATAACCGTCAGGCGGTTCGCGAGAAAGTCGACGAAGGCGCGTACCCGTGCCGGCACCAGGCGTGACGTCATCACCGCCTGGACCGGCCTTGGCGGCAGGCTCCACTCGGCAAGGACCTGGCGCACGGCGCCACTATCCAAGGACGGCCGCACGATCGGCGGCGACAGCGCCGCAATACCGTGACCCTGCTCGGCGAATTTCAACGTCATCGAGACATTGTTGGTCGAGAAGCGGCCATGCACGTTCACATCGACCGACTTCCTCCGGAGACGACATGCCAGACGCCCGGCTGCGCCATGTAGGATTGCAGAATACACTGGTGCCGCGCGAGATCCTTCGGATGCCCAGGCTCGCCGTATCGCGCGAGATAGGACGGTGACGCGTAGAACGGCCGCACGGCATTCCCCAGGCGCCGAACGATCAGCGAGGGATTGCTGATCTCGTCGAGACGGATGCTCAGGTCGATATTCTCATCGCCAAAGTTCGCCGGCCGCGGCGTCAGATCGGCCTCGAAGGTGATTTCCGGATAGAGGCGCGAGAACTCATCGATGATCGGCGCGACGAGCGTCAGGCCGAACTCGACAGGCATCGACAGGCGCAGATGGCCGGTCAGCCGCTCGGCCGCCTCCTTGAGTGCCTCCTGCGCTGCCGCGGCGTCCTGCACGATGCGTTCGCAGCGTTCGAGATGTGCTGACCTACCACCGCAAATTTTTTCCGCGCACGAGAAAGAACCGTCTCGCCGATCCGTCAGAAATTATCGCTCTTGAAATCAAACACGAATTTCGGCGTTCACGATTTGCTCGGTTTCAGGGACAATCAACTCCAATCGGTCGATTTTTCTCTGGCAGCCGGCAACCGCCATGTGGCGCCGGCTCCGAGAAAGACCGTCGCGACGGTATCCTGCGAGATCACGGAGCATTTGCCGTCAGTGCGTTCCACGCCGCGTGCGAGTCCATGTAATCTCTCCAGTGCGTGATCTTCCGGTCGCCAAGTTCGATGATCGAACAGAACCGATTCTCATACTTGGCGCCCGTCGCGAGGATCGTTCCGTGAATCTCATACTCGATCACAACGACACGGCCATTGTCCGCTTTGTTGACGATCAACCGGCCTGCGGACCGAAGCCGGATGCTGCCAACATATCCTTTGAACTGACTCATAAGGTCAGCGCGTCCCCGGACCACACGAGGCCAGCCTAGATCGTACCGAACCTCGTAGACGATATCGTCGGCGACGATATCGAAGAAGTGCTCGCCATCGACAAGGTCCCCGAGTGCTTTGCGGACCAGCTCGAAATAGGGCTCGGCGCCTACATAGGCAGAATATTTGTGTTCAGACATTCTGGCTCCTCTATGCGTTTGTGGATCGGTGGCCGTGCGACGCCGCAACGTCGCGCGGGTGGCGCGTTCAGTCAGCCGGCCAATTGTGCAGATAACCTTCGGGGACAGCGACGACGATCGATTGATCCCATCTCGCGGCGCTATCCCTGACTATCCCACACCCACCTTTTTCTACGCCCCCTCACTCCCACTCGATGGCTGCCCGGTTTCGATGACTATCGACCACAATCGTTCGATTTTCCAGAATCTGTCCCGCAGCCGGCAAGTTCGCACCTCTTGAGAAAAGACCGTCAGCGCTGTAGCAGCAACGCGTCTGCTATCGCCATGCGCTCCGTCTGGAGCGCTGCGATCGCGGGAGTCGACCAACTCGCCGGACGTCTGACCATCTCAGTCGAGTGTGTCCAGCAGCCTCTTTGCTTCACGTAAGTCCTTGGTCGCGAAACCTTCGGTGAACTGTCCATAGACTTGCCTAAGTAAAGATTGTGCGCCGACGGCGCGACCGGAAAGATGCCGGAGGCGCGCTAGGCTCATTGCGCTCCGCAGTTCCCACGACAACGCGCTCTGCTTGCGACTGATCTCCATTGATTGCAGGAAGAGATCTTCAGCTTCTCGGCGCGCTTCCAGGCCTTGTGCGTCGAGCAGCGCTTCGCCATGTGCTCGCATGATTTCCGCCGTGCACCAATTTTCCGGACCACCCATCGCCTCTCTGACTGACGGCGGGCGTAACAGTCGCCAATGAATCGTGCTTAAGGTATCTGCATGGATGGCAGCGAGTGCTCCTTCACCTGTGAAGCTGTCCGGCGCGCCAGGATCGCCGCGATGCATAGCTCGCTTTAGGTAAACAAGCGCGCGTTGATAGAGCTGGCCAATCGTCTGCCAAAAATGAAAGTCGATATCGGATTCGCGGTGGAGAAGCTGCGATACATATCGTCCAGCCATCTCCAAGTCGCCGCTCCAGAAGGCAATCGGACATGCGGTATACACGAGAAAGAATGCCTTCGCTGTCGATGCTTCTGTAGTCGCTGTCGCCGTCGTATCTCGCTGACGTGGCGGCCCCTCGATTGTGTCGCGGACTATTTGGCACGCCTGATCGGACCGCCCGAGTATCCACAATATGCGCGCATAGTGCTGCCGCATCGCGATGTCGTGTTCATGGTCGTACTCAACGGAACCGGCTTGTCGGGTCCGCCAGATTTCTGCGCGCGCCCTTTCTGCATGCCAAAGAGCCCGCTCCTGCTCGCCCAATAAATGAGCACAGAACGTGGTTACTCTGTCATATAGCGGTCCAACCGGCAGTTCCGGCCGCCACCATGACGAGACGGACTGCAGTGATCGGGAAGGCGTGGCGTCGCTCGACCTCGAATTCGACACGATGTCGCGCAACTTGTGGAGCCACGGTCGAAGCGCGCGGTAGTCACCGTGCGTGTAAGACCATCTGCAATGCGTCCAGATGATTTCGAGCTGGCTGCCGATATCATCGTGCCGTTCAGCGATGGCGTACGCGCGATCGAGTGCGTGACGGACCTCACGCATGCCGCCATCGGTGGGGATGTCAGTGTGGAAGATTGCAATCGCCAGAGCCATATTCAATCGCATGACGATGTCATCATCGATCTCGACGAATCGCGGCGCCAGTTTAATCGCCAGCTCCAGGTATCGGCGAAGTTCCAGCAACAGAAGCATTCTGAACCACAGCCGCGCCGAGGCTACGACGATCTTCATACCGAGGACAGGATCCCCCCCTGAGCCAAACGCCCATTCCAACGCAACGCGCAGGTCAGCGATAAAACTGCCGTGCTCGGCCAACCAGACTTCTGTGGGCATCCTAGCCCAGGCGTCTTCAACTTTGAGCGAGTGGCGATAGGAATGCTCGGCATGCCTGCGCCTGAGCGGCCCGAACTCCTTACTTTCGGACAATTGTTCGAGCGCATAGAGGCGGAGCGATTCAAGTAACCTATATCGCACCGCGCCGTGTTGAGATTCCGTCGCCACCACCGACTTTTCGACGAGACTGTCCAGAACATCGGCCGGGCTGAAATTATCTGTCGGTTGAAGTCGCACAATGGAGTCAACAGCTTCGATCGAGAAGCTGGCGGGAAAGACCGCAAGACGGCACCACACTCTCTTCTCCTGCTCACCCAGGTTGCCGTAACTCCAATCGATCATCGCGGCCAACGTCCGGTGACGCGGGAGAGCCGTCCTGCGCGCTTTGGTCAGCACCCGGATACGGTCGTCGAGGCGGTCGGCAAGGCCACGCAGACCGAAGAACGAAAGTCGTGCAGCGGCGAGTTCGATCGCAAGTGGCAAACCATCAAGCCGCCTGCAGATTTCTGCCACCACGCGGGCATCCGCGTCGTTCATCTCGAACAGCGAATCGGTCGCCCGCGCGCGGTCCGTGAACAATTGAATTGCGGGAGATTGCAATGCATCAGCCGCCGTCAGGGGGCTTGACGCTGGAGGCGTGGCAAGCGGAGCCAGCCGAAGCACCCGCTCGCCCAACGCGCGCAGCGGCTCTCGGCTGGTTGCCAAAATGTGAATCTGTGGCGCGCCCTGAAGGATCGCCTCCGCGACCGCGCTTGTCGTCTCGATGACGTGTTCGCAATTGTCCAGCACGATGAGCATGTGGCGCTGCCGAACGCGCGAAATCAGGTACTGAAGCTGTTTCTGCTCAGGTGCCGGCACGCGCAGCAGAGACGCGAGCTGCGGTGTAACCAGCTCGGACCTGTCCAGCGCGCCAAGTTCGAGCAGTACGACACCGTCGCGAAAGAAATTTGCAAGCTTTCGTGTGACCGCAAGTGCAACAACGGTCTTGCCAATGCCGCCTGTGCCAGTGATCGTAACGAGGCGTCTGTGCTGCAATTCATCGACAAGCTCCGCAATGACTTCATCGCGGCCAATGACCCTGACCAGCGCGGCAGGCACATGCTCCTGACGATCTGGGAGCGGCCCTTCGGTCGCTCTGTCGAGCCGATCAGCCGCCGGTGCCCGTTCCGTCTGCGCGACGAAGGTATATCCCCGCCCGCGAACGTTAACGATCATACGCTCAGGCCTGCTGTCGCCAAGCGCAGCGCGTAACGCGGCGATGTGCACGCGCAACGCACTTTCAACGATGGAGGTCCGCGGCCACACGGTCGCGAAGAGGTCCGCCTTGCTTACGACCTGACCGGCTCGATTGATCAAAGCGATGAGCAGATCGAGGGCACGATCGCCTACCGGGACGATCTCGCCGTGTTTCATCAGCGTCCGGGCCGACGGCACGAGACAAAAATCTCCAAACCGGATCGCGTCGCCATTGCCGGCTGATGGACGAGTTTCTCGAACCTCTGTGTCGCTGCGCATCGTCCGCTTTGCTGGTAAGAAGGCCGCGGGCCGAACCGCCCCTCGTTGGAAGGCGGCAAATTCCGATCCCTCAATATCTTAGCGCCTGTCCGGACGGTGGGGAATGCGCCCGCTGCTTCCGCCGCTTAGCCGCAGGCGACGGCGATGATCGGACTCGCTTAACGCAACTTAGCGGAGTTTGACCGAACGTTGCTTGGAGCCGAGCGCGTCGAGACACATAGTGTGCGTGACAGGCACGGACTGATGGTGGCCGTGCAGGAGGATCTTCAATGGCAGCTCCGAGCACACATGAGTTTTCTCCCGCGGCGCATGACGGACCGGCACCCGCGTATCTGCTTGGCTTCCAAACGCTGGATGCGGAGATCTGGCTGCCTATGCTCCCCGTGCAGGGCAATATTCCAGATTGGCTTACCGGAACTCTGCTCCGCATGGGCCCGGCCCGGTTCGAGTGGGGACCGGATCGCTACCGCCACTGGTTCGACGGCTCCGGCATGATCCATAAATTCTCGTTCGCCACGGGCAAGGTCGGTTACGCCAACCGCTACGTGCGCGGCAGCTCCTTTGCCGAAAACGAGCGTGCGGGTCGGATCACCGGGCAGACATTCGCGACCGACCCCTGCCAGGAGCTTTTCCGCAAGGGCTTCGTCCACCATCACGTAACGGGCAACCCCAGCGTGAACGTCATCACAGCCGGTGACATGATCATGGCACTGGGGGAGGCCGCGCTCCCGGTCGCCGTCGATCCGCGGACGCTGGAGACCCGCGGTGAGTGGCCCTGGCGCGACGATATCCTGCTCGACGCTGATGGCAAGTTGCGGCCCCAGCACACCACGCCGCATCCTCACTTCGATCGCGTCACCGGCGATCTCATCAACAACGTCGAGATATTCGCTCGGGAGTGCCGCTACGAGCTCCACCGCGGACCTCGCGACGGTGGGCGAACCCGCTTTGCTGTCGTGCCTGTCGAGCGTCCGGCTTACATGCACACCTTCGGGATGAGCGAGAATTACGTTATATTGGCGGAATACCCGCTGGTGGCCGATGTGCAGGCACTCGCAGTCAGGAAGCGGCCTTTCATCGAGAACTATGAATGGCGGCCCGAGCGTGGCACCATCTTCACCGTAGTATCAAAGGCGGAGGGGACAGTCGTCGCGCGGGCGCAGGCGGAACCGTTTCTCGGCATACACCAGATCAACTGCTTCGAGCGTGATGCCAGCATTGTTTTTGATGTGCCTGCGTACCCCGAGGGTCGCCACATCGCCGACTTGTATCTCGACCGCAGAGCGGCGGCCGAGGCCCTGGAACGGAGTCAGATCCGGCGCTTTACCGTGCCGCTCAACGGCAAAGACGCGACCGGCGAGACGCTCTTCGACGAATTCGCCGAGTTGCCCACGATCGACTACGCGCGTGACGCCGGTCTGGACTATGCGATCGCGTATGCTGCAGGCGGCCGCAAAGACCGGCCGGAAGGCTTCTACAATCAACTGCTGCGTTTCGACATGAGGGGCAATGATGTACGGCGCTGGTTCGAGGACGGCTGCTACCCGGGGGAGCCAGTGTTCGTGCCGAGTCCAGCCGGCACGAATCGCAATCATGGCGTCGTTCTCTCGCTTGTCCTCGACGGTTTGCGCGAACGATCTTTCCTGCTGGTCCTGGACGCGGAAACATTTGCGGAGATTGGGCGGGCGACAGCGCCCCACGCGATCCCATTCGGATTTCACGGAGAATTCCACACCTGAGCGGAAGATCCACTTTCCTGTAATGCATCGCGACCTAGCTAAGCTTTTGATGACGCGCCGTGTGCCTCACCCTCCGCTAGCAGGAGACAGCAGCAGGGTTCAGAAATCCTCGCAGTATTGGGGCGGGACATCGCAGACCCGCCGATTTCTACGCCGGCCTACGCCACCGCCCTCCTCGAAGCAGACAGCACTTTCCCTTCGCGATGGCTTGGTTCATATACAGGTGCAACTGCCTTAGGACCACACGCCGCGCGGAAATTGAGAGATCGCCGGGAAGTGTTCGAATCTAAGAGTGCGATTTCAATGGAAACGCGCGAAGGTTCTATTTCGCTATTGTTCCCCTCACTCCCACTCGATCATTTCTATTCATGGTAACGCGTTGGATTTTCAGCGCAAATTTTTTCGGAGCACTGCAAAGAACCGACTCACTGATCCGTCAGAAATTTGCACTCTTGATTTCTAACGGGAATTTCGACGATCGGTGATTTCCTCGATTTCAGGGACTATCGGTATCGAACGGTCGATTTTCAACATTCTTTAGCTATGCCTTCACGACTGTCACCGTCGATAAAAAGACCGTCACGGCATGCAAGAGCCTGCGCGATACGCACGTCGTCTGATGCCCGGTCCCGGACTTACGCCCCGGCAGCGTTCCGCGCGGCCTCGAATACATCGCGTGCGGACGTCGTACCCGCTACGTGCTCCGTACCCTCGACGCCGAGGTCCATCCATCCTGCATTCACGGCCTCAAACATTTCTTCGGCAGGTCCGGTGTGGCCCTTCGGGATGCCGAATTGCTCGAACGCTTCCGCCCACCCCGCACGCGGGACTGCAAAGGCTTTCACGTCGAGATTCAGGACTTCACCCAATTGCTCCGCGACTTCATCCGCGGTGACCATCGAACCAAGCTCGACGACGCGCTGTCCTGACCATGCTGGCCCGGTCAAAAGGGTTGCCACCTCCGCGCCGATGTCGTTCGTCGCGACCATGGTCGATTTCCGGTTTGTCGGATTGTAGTAGACCGGTAGCGTTCCGCCCTGGGCGACTTGCAAACCGTAGAGGAAGTTTTCGAAGAATCCGCCCGCGCGCACAAATGCGATTGGCGATGTCAGGTCGCGAAGCCCTTGCTCCAGAAGCGACAAAGCCGTGATCATCCCGAGCCCGCTGGTTCTGTTCGCGCCCATCGACGAAAGCGCAACCACTCGCGGCGGCGCTGCGTTGGTGAGCGCCTCGACATAGTTCGCGATCACGCCTTTGGTTTCTCTGTAATCGGGCGAAGGCGCCCAGACCGCCGGCAACATGACGAACGCGCCTTCAACGCCTTTGAGCGCTCGCTCGATGGCCGCCGAATCATTCCAATCGCCGTCCACCAATTCCACGCCCTGGTTCGCCCAGCTTGACGCCTTCTCGCGATTGCGGACCAGCGCGCGTACCTTCTTGCCGTGCGCCAACAGATGTTCTGCCGTTGCGCCGCCCACTTTTCCTGTGATTCCCATTACTAAAAACATATGTTTTCTCCTGATCGTGAGGGACAGAGCACTGACCTGTTGGTTCAACGGATGAGCGGCAGAACGGCCCGGATTCGGGGATCGCGCGCGTAGAGGCCGCCCCATGTCATCGCGCCCAGAAGCAGGGAAATGATTTCCGGCGGCGATCCCAACTCACCAATGCGGACATGGGCGCAGATGGCGCCTCCCAAAAAGCCCGTCACCAAGATCGCGCCGAGGACGGCGGTGGCCGGGATGGCGTAAAGGATAGCGCAGGCGAGGATGACCGGACCCACGACACGGGTCAGGTCCATCGCGAACCCGGTTTCGTGCAACATGCCCGCGATCTGCGCCGGCGCGAAAAGCTGAATCGTGCCGTCTGCCACCAGAGCGATAACGACAAACGCGCTCAGTAGCCGGCCGGCCCACAGGCTGCCATGCAAGGTCATGGCTTCAGGCACGTGATGCAGGTTCATGGTTTGGGACATCTGTCGTCCTCCGATGGGGTTACCTGATTTCGACGCTTACCCTATTGTGCCTTTTGGATATGATAAACACCGCCAAAGTGAACGCACTGTTCTCTCTGTGGTGAACAATACCGAGGCGCGAAAATGCAGAATCTCGAACCCATCCTCATCTTCACAACGGTAGCGGAAATGGGGAGCTTCACCCGTGCGGCCGACAGCCTGGGCATCCAAAAGGCGAGAGCATCAACGGCGGTCCGGAAGCTGGAAGAAGATGTCGGTGTCAGGCTCTTGCATCGGACGACGCGCAGCGTGCAGTTGACGGAGGACGGACGCGCATTTCATGCCCGTGCTCGCGATCTGCTTGCTGAGGTCGATGATCTGCACTCGATGTTCGCAAGCGATCGAGTGGCGCTTCGAGGGCGTTTGCGGGTCGATCTTCCAACTGAGGTGGCGCGCACAGCGATCGTGCCGGCGTTGCCGGATTTCATGGCGACTCACCCCGAGTTGGAGCTGGAGGTGTCGAGTACGGATCGACAAGTCGATCTGGTTCAAGAGGGGTTCGACTGCGTATTGCGCCTTGGTCCCATCCGGGACGAGACGCTGATTGCCCGCTCGCTGGGCCTGTTGCGCATGGTCAACGCTGCCAGTCCCGCCTATCTGGCGCGCTATGGTGTCCCTCGATCGCTGGAAGATCTCCAGCGTCAGGAACACCGGTCAATTCATTTTTCGACGACGCTGGGCGCAAGGCCCATCGGATGGGAATATCCGGACGGCGACAGCTACGCTACGCTTCAGTTGCCAGGTGCGCTACACGTCAACAGCGCGCAGACCTACGAAGCCGCTGCCCTCGCCGGTCTTGGTCTGATTCAAGCGCCACTCTTGGGGATCGGCCGATACTTAGCGAGTGAAGCGCTTGTGGAGATTATGCCCGATTTTCGCCGCCGGTCGCTCGCCGTGTCCCTCGTCGTAGCCCATCGGAGTAACCTGTCGCGTCGTGTCCGCGCATTCATGAAATGGATCGAAGATGTGCTGAAGCCGCATCTGGAATAGCGAGACGACATCTTCGTCCGCCCCTCGAGATCAGCATTCTGAAGTTATTTCAGTCGGACGGCGCCCGGCGGTTCAATTTGAATTTGGCGCGTCAATCGTGGCCAAGCTACGATAACTCGCACTTTCTCAAAGATTCCGTCACGGGCGGCGCTGTAAGCTTCGGGCAACCGGCTTCAGGAAAAGACCGTCAGAACGATCATAATTGCTGACGGTCTTTTCTCCGGCGCATCTTGCGACTTCTGATCAAACCGTCAGAAGAACCGTCAAATGAGTTGGCTTGTCCGTCCGCCGCGAAAGTCGACTTCCGCAAAATTAATGATTTGGAAAAACAAACGGCGTGGAGAGACGATGGAGGGCGGATCATCAACGGACTATCCCATAGCCCTCTATTTTTCCTACGCTATTTTACTCCAAAGCCCTCCAAACTATCCCATACCCCTTCACTCCCACTCGATCGTCCCCGGCGGCTTGGACGTAATATCGTACGTCACCCGGTTGATCCCCCGCACCTCGTTCACAATCCGCCCCGCCACCCGCGTCAGAAACGCCATATCGAACGGATACACATCCGCCGTCATCCCATCGGTGCTCGTCACCGCCCGCAAGGCGCAGGCGTGGTCGTAGGTGCGGCCATCGCCCATCACCCCCACCGTCCGCACCGGCAGCAGCACCGCGAACGCCTGCCAGATCGCGTCATATAAGCCGGCGGACCGAATCTCCTCCAGGAAGATCGCGTCCGCCTTCCGCAGGATCGCCACTTTCTCCCGCGTCACCGCACCCGGCACGCGAATTGCCAGTCCTGGCCCGGGGAACGGATGCCGGCCGACGATCGCCTCGGGCAGTCCCAGTTCCCGCCCCAGCGCGCGCACTTCGTCCTTGAACAATTCGCGCAGCGGCTCCACCAGTTTCATGCGCATCCGTTCCGGCAGCCCGCCCACGTTGTGGTGCGACTTGATCGTCACCGACGGCCCACCGGTGAACGACACGCTCTCGATCACGTCGGGATACAGTGTCCCCTGCGCCAGGTAATCCGCCCCCCCGAGCTTCGCCGCCTCCTGCTCGAACACGTCGATGAACAGCCGGCCGATGGTTTTGCGCTTCGCCTCGGGATCCACCACCCCATCCAGAGCATTCAAAAACAGATCGGAGGCGTCGCGATGCACCAGGCGAATGTTGAATCGGTCACGGAACGTGGCCACCACGTCCTCGGCCTCGCCCTGCCGCAGCAGGCCGTGGTCGACGAAGATGCAGGTCAATTGCGAGCCGATCGCCTCATGGATCAGCACCGCCGCCACCGAGGAATCGACTCCGCCGGACAGGCCGCAGATCACCTGCCCCTGTCCCACCATCGCGCGCACCCGGGCGATTTCGGTGGCGCGGAATCCTGCCATGGTCCAGGTGCCGGACAGCCCCAGCACGCCATGGGTGAAATTGCGCAGCAGCGCGGCGCCGTGCGGCGTGTGCACCACCTCGGGGTGGAACTGCACGCCGTAGTAATGCCGCGCATCGTCGGCGATCGCCGCGAACGGCGCGCCGTCGGAAACGCCCACAGCGCGGAACCCCTGCGGCAGCCGAGTCACCCGGTCGCCATGGCTCATCCACACCTGCTCGCGCCCGCCGGGCCGCCACACGCCGCGGAACAGGGCGCAGTCGTCCACCACATCGACGAAGGCACGGCCGAACTCGCGATGGTCGGATGGCTGCACTTGCCCGCCAAGCTGCTGACACAGCAATTGCTCGCCATAGCAGATGCCCAGCAGCGGCACGCCAAGATCGAACACCACCGGCGGTGCCAACGGCGCCGCCGCTTCGTGGGTGGAAGCGGGGCCACCCGACAGGATGATGCCGCGCGGCCGCCACGCGGCAATCCGGTCGGCATCGGCATTGAACGGCCAGATTTCGCAATAGACGCCGGACTCGCGCAGCCGGCGGGCGATCAGTTGCGTGACCTGGCTGCCGAAATCCAGGATCAGCACGCGCTCGGCGGCCAGTTGCGGTGTCGTGGCTGGATCAGGCAACGAATCGGGCATGGCTAACGCACCGTGCATGATCCCGGGGCATCAATCATGCCGGCCCGGGGAAGGCAAGGGTGCGCGGCACGGCTTCGTGCGCGCAACACTGATCGGGAACCGGCATGGCCGATGCAATGCGGGCCGAACCGGGCAATGCCGCGGCGGATGGGGACACGTTACCGTCATTCCGGCGGCAGGCGGAGCAGCGCTATGGCCGTTCCCGCGGCGAACCTCCGCCGAGCCGCCGCGAGAAGCTGACCGCCGAGGCCCCGAGCGCAGCAACCGCTGCGAACAGCATGCTGGTGGACGGACCGGCGGACGGGAACACGCCGAACACCAGCGCCACAAGCGCTGCTCCCAGCGTCTGGCCCAACAGCCGCGCGGTGGCCTGCATGCCGCTGGCGCCGCCGGTGCGCGCCGGCGGCGCGGTGGTCAGGATCGCCCGGTTGTTCGGCGTATTGAAAAAGCCGAAGCCCAGGCCACAGATGGTCATGCGCCAGACGATGTCGGTGGGACTGGGATGTGCCGGCAGGAAGGCCAGCAGCAGCAGCCCGGCTGACAGCACGGCAAGGCCGGAACCGCTCAGGATTCCCACCGGATAGCGGTCCGCGAGCCGCCCGGAGATCGGGCCGATCACCGCCACGGTCAGGGGCCAGGGCGTCATCAGCAGGCCGGTCTCCACCGCGTTGAAGCCCAGATGGTTCTCGAACAGAAAGGGCAGGGCCACCAGGGCCATTGCCTGGGCGACGAAACCGCAGACTGAAGTGGCGACCGACAGCGCGAACAACGGGATGCGCATCAGGTCGATCGGCAGCAGCGGCGCGGTGCGCGCCATCTGGCGAGCGACCAGGACCAGGCCCATGCCGGCCACGATGAACAGTTCGGCGCCGACATCGCCCAGGCTCTCGCCGTGGCCCAGGCCAGCAACCGCAGTGATCAGCAGGCCGAAGGTGAAGGCGCTGAGCGCGGCGCTGCCGACGTCGAAGCGGGCACCGGAGGTGGGCGTGGTCGGCAGGTGCCAGATCGCGATCGGGACAGCGATCAGGCCCAGCGGGATGTTGACCGCGAACAGATAGGGCCAGGTCGCGACCGAGAGGATGCCGGAGGCGACGGTGGGGCCGAGCGCGGAGGCGATGGAGCCGATCGTCGCATTCAGTCCGACGCCGCGGCCGATCCAGCGGCGCGGGTAGATGAAACGGACCAGGGCGCCGTTCACGCTCATGATTCCGGCGGCGCCGAAGCCCTGGATGATGCGGGCGGCGGTGAGCGTGCCCAGCGAGGTGGAGAGCGCGCAGCACAAGGAGGCGATGGTGAACACCACCAGCCCGCCCTGGTAGATGCGGCGGTAGCCGTAGATCTCGCCGAGCGACGCCAGCGGCAGC
>Ga0335072_10002406_pt1 | contig 29013 bp, 19 predicted proteins | sample Lox_Sample_21_FD_206725 | JGI IMG/M metagenome (GOLD analysis project Ga0335072, IMG submission 206725) | Soil microbial communities from Loxahatchee National Wildlife Refuge, Florida, United States - Lox_Sample_2.1 | ecosystem: Environmental > Terrestrial > Soil > Wetlands | place: USA... | reverse complement strand
GGCCTCGTGCCCGTTTATGGCGGCAGACACCAGCGCCCTCTGATCCCCCTGGTCCTTAGCGTTGACGTCGGCTCCGGCTTCGAGCAGCTGCTTGACCACGGCCTCGTGCCCGTTCATGGCGGCAGACACCAGCGCCGTCCAATCCCCCTGGTCCTTAGCGTTGACGTCGGCTCCGGCTTCGAGCAGCTGCTTGACCACGGCCTCGTGCCCGTTCTCGGCGGCAAACACCAGCGCCGTCCAACTATATTCACTCTTCGCGTTGACGTCGGCTCCGGCTCCGAGCAGCTGTGCTACGGTTTGATTTTTCCCATTTTCCGCCGCACGAAGCAACCAAGCATCACGAAATGCTGGTGCTTTCTCAAGATCTACTGCTTCCAGTGACAGAAATGAGTCGGGGTCACTTGATATTGCATGGTTCGGCCATTCTGCACTAGCATACCGGAGTAATGGGTAATCTGTAGAGAATTTATCCACTTCCTCTTTCCAGGAGCTCACGTCACCACCATGGCAAATAATCCTGTTACCGGAAGCAAAGCCTCCTATACTCAGATATTGCCAACAGATTTCGAACATCAGGAGGTGTGCGTCCTTTCTGGAGGTATGATACCACTGTTTATTTGAGTCCTCCCGCTCTTGACATTGTTCCCCTTCGCACTGCGACGAAGGGTCTAGAAACTCTCGGACAGTTTGGTGAATGAAAATTAATTTACCGTCATACACATCAACCATGAAACCAGTCCATTTTCTGACGTAGCTCTGAAATTGATCCTTGTGGCACAACATGGACTTCAGTGATTCATGAGAATCGAACAATCGAGGCTTCTGCTTCCGATTCAGCTTCAGTGCCAACTGAAGGGCGTAATTGGCTTCCTCAAGGGTCAGTGGGTACCCGGCACCATAGACAATTTGCAAAAGAAGGGAAGACCGCGGTTTGGTGTATTCATCCTGGTCGATCTCCAATAGTTCCTTGTACAAGCCAAATGTCGTCGTCGGCAACTTGCGCAGCTGTTCATCGACATCATCTCGTGTCCCAAAACGGTCGTATTTTTCGTGGATGTACTGTAATATCAAGTCAAGCCCGAGATATGTATGAGCTTCCACGTTGATCAAATAATTCGAGATTTTCTCACACGCGTTGGGAGTAAGTCTGCCATTGAAATCGCTCATGCGAGCTTTGACAACGTACCAAATCTCTTCTTTGCTGATCTGGTCGAACGGGATGTGCTTGAAAAGTTTGTTGGATTTCAGATCCAGCTCGAACTCATTGTATGGGCGGCTTGTAATCAAAACTTTAAGGTTGATTGAGCCGTCCGTTGCTTTTGTTGAAGAGGCAAAAGTCTTGAGCGCCTTTATGAAGTCGCCTCTGTCAGATTTGGAGCATTCATCCAACGCGTCAATGACAAAGATTATATCTCCGCAGGCGGATGACGAAGCGCAGTACTCCAACAATATCCATAGCTCCCAAAAATCGTCCGCAAGAGACTGGTTTCCCCGTGCGTTGCGGAGGCTGCATGCGTGTCCAGTTAACTTTTTCGTGGGATCATTGATCAGAAGCTGCCAGAGCAGAGCGCACATTGCACCAGTCTTTGTGGTTTGGCCTGTACCATCTTGGAAAAAGAAATGTGCGATGTTGGTCGTCAATGGGTTGGTCGTGAGGTGAGATTCCATGATTAAGGACTTGGCCAAGACTGACTTTCCACATCCTGGGAGAGCGGACACCCAAAGAATACTGGAGGTCTTTGCATCACGCCACTTCAAGAAGTCTGGATTCTTGAAGAACCACCCGCAGGTGCCTTGGACTCGCTCTCTGACATGGTTCAAGGCCTTGTCATATGGTTTCGATGAGAGAGTTTTGAGGAGTTCAATCTCAGGCTCTGTCTTCTGTAGATCAACAGATTCTTTCTGTAAAACGATAGATGCTTCCTGGAGATTGACATATTCTGCCGCCAATCGAAGGATCCCTTCAAGGAATTCGTTCGACTGGTCCATTTTTTCGAGTTGCTTTTGCCAGTTCCTGTAAATTATGTCCTTGTCGACTAAATCACCGGAGAATTCCTTCATTTCGGAACTGCGATCAGCAATTGATTTTGCCAAAGTATTCCAGTCGTGCCACCCGATTGTTTCGTCTACGGCTCGAGACCGCGGTTTCTTAGAGAGATGATTGATGACTCGCGCCTGATACTCGAAAATCCGTGAATAAAGGGTGATGAGTTGACCCATCAGATCTTGGAAACAATGAGGTTCGGATTGTCTGAGACAGACGTCCTCACAAGCCTTCCAGTACATCTGGATCTCTACGTTCTCGTTGAAACCGCTGAGCATGGCTTCATGTTGCGACATGAACTCGTCGATAAGCTGCTCACATGTGAGTATGTTGTACAACGCGTAGTTTGATTGGTATTTGAGAATTGGGATCCTACCGGGAGAAGCATCGTTGCGCCGCACCACGCAAGCGACGCATGTGGCTGCGTAATCAACGCTTGCTTGACAAGTTTATCAGACCACATCGCAACCTTCACAAGCTTTTGGACCTGCTTTCGGAGATTGATATCAAAGTCGAAGCACTTGGTTTTCCATTTTAAGCACCACAGCTTATCTGTGCGTTTCTTATCAAGGAACTCGACAATTGACACTACGGACTCGGAGTTGATTGTAAAGCCATCGGATTGACCGGAAGATTGAAACTCTGGACGCTTGGCCAAATTGTGTAAGTATTCTTTAACCAAATCAGGCTCTTCTGTTGCGAGCTTATCACTCGCTCGAGTCCAGAGTTCTTCCCATTGGATATCTGGAGCATTGGCTAAGCGGTTTTCATCGGGACTTGAACTTTGAACGGCATCAGTTGCCGATTGGGTGTTGTTCTAACCTTGTTTTGCTTGAGTGCGGGTGTCATTCGGCGCTTGGGTGGTGCTTGAGTCTACTTGGGCTTTGGTTGAGGTCGAGACTGCTGGCTGCGCGGAGGCCGAATCTGACACCGCTTGAGGATGACTTGTGGTACTGGGAGGAGCAGCATTTGAGGCCTGAGGACCATCGTTCAGTGTTACACCGCCATTGGAGTCGTTTCGTGTGTTGGTAAGATCGAGAGTACTTGAGATGCGGCTAGATTTGCCCTCCGTTGCGCTGATGATAACAGGAGATGACGGGACTGAGTTGCGAGGAGTGCGCTTAAAGAGACGGGAAATTCGGTTAACTTTCTTCTGAGAAAGTTTCGGGTCTGGCGGTCTATCCGGCATTTCTCAAAAAGAAAATAAATGATGCTGGAATGGATCGTGCGAAGCAGGGTAAGAGACACAGATTTCTGGAAGTTTACAGAATGCCGGCTGAAACCTGAAATGAGGGGGAAGATCAGGCCCATTACTTTGACGTTGAACGGTTGGCTACGACAGAAGCATCAGTCACAGCTCCAAGAGCATTGAGGCTGTCAACACCGCTTTGGACTGGTGGCCATTGTATGCAGATGAACAAATCAGGCGCAGTGAGCACATAATGACACGCGCCAATTACAACAGCGTCTCTCGCTCTCCCTTCATGTACAATGTACGGTATGGCATTCGCGGATGGACACCTTGTGAGTGTGTAAGCCTTCGAAGTCACTTTGCACAGCCTGATGGCCGCATTCGTTTGGTAGTGAAGATGCAAAAATCCCGTGTAACTCAGAAATATGTCCTTACGGCTAACCATCGGCGGCGATAGGAGTCTTGCTGCTTGCGCGCGCATCGCCTGGACAAACTATCGTATTGTACCGTACTATACGCTGAAATGAAACAGGAAGGAACAGCTGAGATGCTTCTCGATGCTATGAACAAAACGATCGACAGTGTAATCAAGACTGCCGTACTTTTCTCGCTGCAGCATCAATTCATAGACTCACAAGGGAAGATTTGGAGATGCTTGAACGATGGATTCGTTTTGACGCAGTGGGTTTCTCACCACGCGGGATGGCCGTTACTCTAGCGGAGATCATGATCTTAGCTGACGACGGAACTGGCAGCTTTGAAAGCTCAGCCAAGAGAACCGACATCTGAATAGCAGCGGCGTGTTTCAAAGTAAATCTGGACATTACATAATTGTCATCATCTCAGAGCAACCATCTTCGACTTCCAATTAATTGTGGAGAGTATGACAGTTCCACTTCCACTTGTCAAGAGCCAGGGCACAAAAGGGTCCAAACGTTCAAACATCCAACCCTACCAGCGTACTCCGTACTTTTACTTCTACAGGAGGCCACACCTATCCCTCCACACACTTCCGACAGAAGCAGGAGCGAATATCCTCTAGGATGTGTCAATAGGACGCTGCCGAGCGTTCTGTGGCCGCAATTGCAAACGGAAGAAGCCGTCTTTCCAAACACCGCGCAGTCGGAGCCAACTGCAACCCCTCTCTCAACTGGGATGCTCCACGTTCGAAATGCAGGCACTGACGCTACCTCTAATCGCGCACTTCAGACCACCGTTCCTCAGCCCCCTTCCCAATTGCCCTATTATGCTTATGACAGAAAAACTAGTCGCAGCACTCTTACTGCCGACCGTAAACCTCTCAAAGTTATAGCGATGGACTACATCTATCATGACTCAGTAGCATGCATTGCTCCGCTTGTATTGCGAAGCCACCGTAAGTTTAACATCGATAGTCCAGCGCCGCCTCCGCCGAGATTTCGTTACTGTGGATGCTAGAGGATCAAAGTTAACAAAGATAGGCAGACCAATTCCCCAGCAAAACCTAATGCAGCTTGCTCCTTCTTTTCTGCAGCCCGTGCACCAGTCAAGAGTGCAGAAAACAAAGTCGGAGCATCACGTTCGGTGGCAACCTCTTTTTGGATGGTTCCCGAGCTGGAACCTGCTTCGACATCCTTGCTTTGGCCTTACGGTGCTTCATGGTGGAGTGTGACTTGCGGACCTGACGCGAGCATGGCTTACACAAATCATCAAGCTCCGCTCTAGCGTCCCGAACCGCTGTCTTGGGGTTGTCTTGCCGTCTTTTGCTTGCGCATTTCTAGCCTTCTCCTCACCTCGCTTTTCTCCATCGCCGAGTACTGTCGTTCACTCCTTCAATTGACCTCGTTGCGGCTGGACCTCTCCGACAGCGAGATCACCGCAAGATGATTCTCGCGACATAGTCATGCGTCCATTTCCTTCAAGTTTCCTTGCCTCATGGCCGGCTCCAAATTATATCGATCCGGAAACAAACCCCGCCACTCCAGCCCTCTATGTGATCACGGCAATTTTCCTGGTTCTCTCTAGTGGGGCGCTGTGTTGTCGGATGTACTCGAGGATTGTAATACGGAATTGGTTTGGTTGGGATGATTTGTTTGTGATCGTGGCATTTGTACGGCGTCGAGCTCTTTGAAATCTATGTTGATGCTGATACTACCGTATAGACAACTGTGTTTAGCATGACCGCTTGCGTGTTGCTGGGAACGACTCGGTTTTACTGGCATGTACACATTTGGGACATTCCATTTTCTCAGATCTCTCCTTCCATTAAAGTTCTTTTCACGGCCAAAATCACCTTTGCCTTTGCAGTCTGCACAACTCGAATGTCTCTGATCTGCTTCTACTACCGCCTTCTCGATCGCGCTGAAATTAAGCACTACAGATGGGTGCTGCACATTACGATGTCTTTTGTGGTCTTGGTTCTGTTTCTCTATGTTAGCATCGCCATATTCACTTGCTGGTAAGTTCGCCTAAGCTCAATCATCTTGCAGTTGATGGCTAACGTCGATTAGGCCCATTGCAGCTTATTGGGCGTGGCCACCTGACCTAAATGCGTATTGTATGAATGAAGCGAAATCTCTTCTGGCTGCTGGGGTTGTCAACACATTCTCAGAATTCCTGGTCGCCATCATGCCGATTCCGATCGTCATGCGCCTGTCTATGGGCCGACAGCAGCGATGGATCATCATCAGCATTCTTTCGCTCGCGGTCGCGGTCGCAGTCGTCGGCAGCGTCCGCACGTACTACGTCTGGGTCGCGGAGACCAAAACGAACGACCTGTCATGGTGGTCGGTGCAGCACTGGATCTGTGGCGTGACCGAAGTGCACCTGGCGCTCATCGGAGCCTGCGCGCCGGCCATGCAGCCGCTCCTTTCACGCATCCATGCCTCGTTAGTCTCTCGGCCCGTCATCCGCCGTCTCATGAAAGCACTGCGGATGCAAGATGCGCCCTTCGACGACGGCAAGATTCCAGGCGGTCGCAGCGTGCCTACTTCGGCCGTCAAGGCCCGGCTTAGGACTAACGCCAGCGAGAAGTACCGCGTGGTGTACGCGTCGCACGAGTCGACGGTCATGTACCAGACGATCGACTTCGACGACGAGGGCTTCTTGGACGATGACGGCGGGTTCGGCCACTCGGTTAGCGTGACCGCGCCAGGGCGTCTTAACGGCGCAAAGAAAAAGGGGCGGCGCCGCATCCGGCGCCTCAAAGGGCTCTACTCGCCGGCGCCGCCCACGAAGGAGCTGGAGGTGGTGGCGACGCCGCTCGACATCGTGGAGCGCCGCAGCCTCGACATCCGCTCGAGCTGGCACGCGAGCGTGCTGGAGCCGCCGCCGTCGTTCCTCTGGCGCGCGCGCGCCGCGGCCAAAGACGTGGAGAGCTCCAGCGGCGCGACGTCGCTGAGCGCGGCCGACGAGCCGCCCGTGCTGCCCGAGCCTGCGCTTCTGCGCGGCGCGCGCGGCCGCAGGCCCAGCGCTGCCTCGTCCTACTCGTGGTGGGAGTACGACTTCATGCCGCTTTCGCCCGACGATCGCTCGATGTGGTCGCACGCGTTCGAGCGCGTGTTCGCTGATGACACTCCCAGGAGTTCTTGGCGGCCATGATGTATGTGTACATGGTTTAGAAGGGTTGGTTTGGGCATATACCTGGGCTCTGCGGGTGATGATACAAAGATGGGATATGGGAAATGCTTTTCATTACGGTGCGTACCCGTCGTGAGGGAGGTCTACATAGCCCTCTCATTAACGAGGAAATGAAATACAAGTCGACACGAAAGATATTCACCATTGAAAATAAGCTGAAACGTCAGTCATCGAAGCCATTTCTTTATCTTTTTCTTCGTCTCCTTCAAAGCCTCACTCTGGTACCCAGATCATCTATCCGCGGATCGGAGTCCGCAGCTACCATACCTATATACTAACAGTCCATACCCTCATAACTTCCGGGAGATAGCGAAGTAGTCAGTGTCCTTAACGTACCTTGGGCCAGAAAAGGCTCCCTCCCTTTTTGATATTTGGGCTCCAATCATGAGTCGTCGCAAGGCTACGCTACGCTGACTAGGCAACCAACAGGCTGCAGCAAGACTTAGAAGAGAGTTCAGATCTCAACTCCTCATTGTTAAGTTGTTAAGCCGAGAAGGTAACGTGATATTAGTGGACAGCTAGCGGTTGTAGACTCCCAAAGGACCCTATCAGGCAACTTTCATCTCTAACCCTAGTGCCACGTCAGCGCTACCGATCCCGTTCTATGTCCCAACGCAGCCTCATTCACACCTAAGGATAGACATTCGCAATCATTCACTATCCAAAACATTACCTTCGACCAACCTTAGTGGATGAATCATGCCCCTACACTGGGGCGTACATCTCCTAACTCATTTCGTTGCCGATGATGTGATTTAGCTATGTAAAAGGTCCTTTAACTCCGGCAGAGGCCACCTGGTCGACCCAATGCATGTACGCCGTATTTCTGCATGGCCAACGTGTCTTGCAGATGTAGAAACCGGTCTTAAAGGGCTGCGTGCCGCGTCTTAATCGAGGAAAAGCGATCTCCTATTAAACGACCCAAGACCTCTGCATGCTCGTAGCCAGTCTGCCAGATAATTGAATCTATCGCTTAGCACTATCTTCGGCATACGTTCGCAACATAATCGTAATGTCAGATCCGATAGTTACGGAGCCTGATTGTCTAACGACGACTCTTGCGGTCTCATCTTCTTCCGACGACAGAGCCGATGTGTATTCACACGTTGAAAATATGTCTACGAAGGACAAAAATGCTCCTCCCCCAACCGGATGGCCACGCTTAGCACAGAAGATGGTGGAAAAGCCGGAGTTAGAGTCCTTCTTCCGATTCCGAGAGTTGAACGTGAAGAACCTACTATACTACCAGGTCGAAATTGCCGAATTGGAAGCTGATCTTAGAGCAGCTGAGATAGCGGATTGGAAAATGCACAGCTCCGGCAAGAGGGAGGAGGCCTTCGCGAGAGGAGCTTATCTGATGCAAAGAGCTCAAGACGAGATAGATACACCTTATGAGGAGAGGAGGCAGTTTCAACTGATTTTAAAAATACGTGGACGCCTGAAAGAATATAGTAAGATAGAAAGACCTTAAGGTCCTTGAAGTAATAGAGTGCTAATAACGTCGCCTGGTAGATACGGCACTCCTCCAATACGCCGAGCTTTCGGCAATAAAACCACCCAACTCCCGTAGTTTTGAAGGTCTTCGTACATGGATACAGCGGAATACGGAGGCTATTAGCGGGAGAGGTGCTTTAGCATGGGGCGACTTTGTGAACCCTGAAGACGCCCGTACATCTCGTTCTCGTCGCATTCTTTCTGTGTTTGGCCATCTCCTCTGGCCTCGAAAGGCTAACGCAAGAGACCCAAACTTGCTCAGAGTACAACCTTATCAGGAACTGAACGGATTCGCGTTATGGTACCTATATGAGTTCCTATCCCTCTGGCATGATATCTTTTCCAGCAAGAATGTTAAGAGCGCAGAGGACCCATATTCCGTGAGTCTTATCTCGGTAGATGACTGGAAAGTTGACGTAGATATTATAGAGTAGAACTAACGCAGCATATAGAACATGGTGAAAAATCATTGGGAACTTTCGGAATCAAGTATGCTAAAGTTCACTTCGTTCGTAGCAACATTCGTAGCAACAGTGGTGGCCTGCATCCTGCCGGCCGGGGCTATCGCTGTTCTAGCGACGGCCAACACACTTAGGGACAAACTTCTCTATATCGGAGGATTCACAGCACTATTCGCTATTGGTCTGCTTTGGCTCACTGATGTGGCCACTTCAAGAATCCAGATCTTTACGGCGACAGCTGCGTAAGTTTATTGAGGTATTCTAATTCGTCTTTAACTTACTAACAACTATTATAGGTTCTCGGCTGTGTGTGTTGTCTTCGCGCAGAAGTAGTATGTTAAACTCCGTAACCGATGCCGAGGAGAATGAATTGGCCTCGTCAACGGATGGTGAGATGCATTCCGGTTGTCAAGAGACTGCTAGATTTCTAGGGCGTTCTAAGACTGTACCAGACACTGAGATTACTCTTCAAGAGAGATTGTCGGGAAATTTGCTGCCCAAAACGGGAGGCCTTTGACACGGCGTTGACGACGTCGGGCCGCCGTTCGGCATGCAGTGAATCTGTGGCCTCGGAAGCTGAATTTGACGTCGACGGCAATGGCCGGACACACAACCAGTCGATATCTCCTCTCGAACTAGCTCGTAGCTCATGATAGTACAAATGCACAGGTTTACTTTCTGCTGATAAGGTTCAAAAATTCCTCCCTCGTTTTGGTGGTCGACCTCATGCGGCCGAGCATACAACTGGTGGTTGTAATTGCACCAGTCTTCTGTACCCCACGCATCACCATGCAGAGATGGCTGGACTCTACAACGAGGGCGACGCCTTGCGGCTGAAGTATTTCGGAGAGGGCAAGTGCGACTTGCTTTGTGAGCCGTTCTTGGACTTGAAGCCGTCGCGAGAACATTTCGACTATTCTAGCGATCTTGGAGAGGCCAATTACTCGGCGGTTGGGGATGTATCCGATGTACATCTGGCGTTGTTAGCCTGCAATAGACGACGAAAGGAGTCACTAATCATACCTTCCCAGAGAATGGCACGAGATGGTGCTCGCAAAGCGAAAAGAACTCAATGTCTTTCACGATTACCATCTCATCGTGGTCTTCGTGAAACACGGCGCCGTTGACGATGTCGCGCAGGTTCTCTTCGTAGCCTTTTGTGAAGAAGAGCATGGCCTTCGCATAGCGCTCTGGGGTATCAAGCAGGCCCTCTCGGTCGGGATCCTCGCCCACGCATTCCAGGATCGTCCTTAGAGCGCCTGACATCTTGGCCATGCGTTCTTCCTTTTCCTTCTCGGTCGACTCCTTCCTCTGGAGTGTTCCTCGGCCTTGGAGCTGTTAGTTAGCCTGTAGTCTCACGCCAGCAAATCCACCTACTTGGCCAACTCAAGCCATTAAAGTCGATTGTGGGGTGCTGGATATAGGGGCTCTGTGCGCGGCTTGTAGCTAATGGTGTCCTCGTAGGACTACACTCGGTGTAACCTTCTACATCGATCTCGCTGTGTACCATCTGATGTCTCTCACGGGCATTGCTGCCATCCATATTCGCGCTTGTGGATGATTTCGGGAAGTATCGGTTCAGCTCATCGAAGTTCACGGCCTGGCGACCCTGACTTGAGTTCTGTATCTGTACATACAGAGAGTCTCTCTCTTTCTTGTCGCGGGCCTCAGTGGATACGCTGAGAGGTGACGGCCCGTTCGTCAGATGGGAGGGTATTGCGGACTTTGGTTTGAAGGGCGGTGAGTCCATGGAGAGGAGTTTTCGGACGGTAGCAGCGGCTTCGGGAGTATATGTATTTGATTGTCCAATGACTGACCTGGATAATGTAGTACGGTCCATGTGTCTGAGAGTGTCTGGTGGATATTCATGTGTCGGGCGCACAGCGCATCCCAATTAGGTCTCCCGCAGTCAAACCTTCTTTTCGCTGTTTCATCATTATCTTTCATATACGGCTGTTGACCTCAATAAGGCCCACATCAACTATCGTCGCCATAACATCCATACTGAACGATGGCCACTCTCGAGTCCCTAAAGGGAGCCCTTAGACAAAAAGCCAAGGCAGCGGCGACATTCCTGAAGCAGCCGTTGTCCGATGCACAGTACTGCGCCGGCTTCGATATCTTGGTACAGGACTCAGGATGGATGACGTACCAAGACTTCATTATCCCTCAACTATCGCAGCTGCTAACGCCTCTCTTCAACTCACGTATCCATATCTCGGTACTGGAAATCGGACCTGGCCCGAAGAGCGTACTTGGATATCTTCCCGACCGTTTAAGACGGAAGATTAGGAAATACACTGCATTCGAACCTAACGGTTTGTTTGCTACAAGGCTGGAAGAATGGTTTTGCTTTGCCTCCGAGACCGAGTCCAAGTTGCCTTGTCTGGAAAATCCGCCTGACATTCATCGAATTCCGTTCGTTGTGCAGGACGACATAGGTACGAGGGATAACGACGAAAAATACGACATCATCCTATTCTGCCACAGCATGTACGGCATGAAACCCAAACGCAAGTTCATCGAACGGGCGCTGGAAATGCTTGTTGAGCTGCCGCAAGGCGGAATGGTGGTTGTTTTCCATCGCGACGGGGCCCTGCACCTCGACGGCTTGGTGTGCCATCGAACTGCTTCTTTCCCTACCGGAGTGGCTTGCGTGGCAAATGACGATGAAGTACTGGACTGTTTTGCACCTTTCGTCGCGGGGTTTATCATGCAGGATGTGGAAGTCGATTGGCGTAAGGAGTGCCGCGCCTTGGGCCGTCGCGAGGAAGCCCACCCAAACCATCTCTTGTTCAGCTCGCCCAACGTCATGGTGGCCTTTACCCAACATGCCACCACGTTGCCGGAACTGGGGGCTCAGGTGCCATTGGTGAAGGCGGACGAGACGGTTAAAAGCTGGGAGGCTCGCCTCCATCACCCTGCCTCGATTATTAAGCCGACGGAGGTCCGACATGTCCAGCAGTGCGTTCGATGGGCTTTGAAGCATGGGGTCGGCCTGACCGTCGTTGGCGGGGGTCACAGCGGTCACTGTCTCTGGCCCAATGTTGTCTCGGTCGACATGGGCGCCTTTGACCAAGTACACATTCTAACGGCGGGTGAGGGTGGTTTCGATTCTGGTTTCGATTCCGTTCCCTTGGTCGTCGCCGAGGCCGGATGCAAGACGGGGGATATCGTCTGTAAGACCATGGCGGCGGGCGTGACGGTACCTCTGGGAGCTCGCCCAAGCGTAGGTGCTGGGCTGTGGCTACAAGGCGGTATTGGGCACCTGAGTAGGTTGCATGGACTCGCATGCGACGCTATTATCGGTGCCGTTGTGGTCAGCGTCAACTCTGGCCAGGTCCTCTGCCTCGGCTGTGTACCAAGCCAACACCGGCCTGCCGATGCTGTTCGGCCGGAAAATGAATCCGATCTGTTGTGGGCGTTGAAAGGCGCCGGGACCAACTTTAGCATTGTGGTCAGCGTGACCTTTAAGTCTTACGCGGCTCCAACTTACTTAACTCGAAATTGGGTTGTTCCGCTGAGTGACAACCTCGAGGCGCGGCTCAGGCTCAGCGACTTTGATAAACTCGTCGCCAGGAAGCTCCCCCAGAACTGTTCTGCAGATGCGTATCTGTACTGGAACGCCGGCAAGCTGCATCTTGGCGTGACCATGTTCGAATCTTCCACGACTACAACACCCACGCCCGTAGGTGCAATTTGGGGACCAGAAGACGATTTCAAGGCTGTGGACGGCGTCGGTTTGTTCGACACCGAGATGTATATGTCCGGGATGCACGGCGGGCACGGCGGCGGCAAGACCTCCTCGTTTAAGCGATGTTTATTCTTAAAACACATCGGAGAAGCGAACGTCGCCAACCGCTTAGTAGCGGCGATTGAGACTCGTCCCTCGCCACTATGCTATCTCCATCTGCTGCAAGGTGGCGGAGCGGTCCGCGAAGTTGCCGCCGATGCCACTGCCTTTGGCTGTCGAGACTGGGACTTTGCCTGCGTGATAACCGGCGTCTGGCCCCGCGATCAAGATGGCACCGAAGCCGCACGATCTGCCGTGCAGTGGGTTTACAACGTCGCCGTGGGCTTGTTGTCCTTGAGTACATGTAGTGGAGTGTACGGCGCCGACCTTGGCCCGGATCCTAGGGACGCCGTACTGGCTGCTAAGGCTTTTGGACCAAACCGGCCACGCCTAGCCAGTCTCAAAAGCAGCTTGGACCCCTTTAATGTGCTGGCTTATGCCTGCCCGCTCCCGAAAACGCTGATGAAACAGAAACTCATCATTCTCGTGACTGGCGAAAGCTGCGCTGGCAAGGACTATTGTGCTGACGTCTGGGTTTCCGTGTTCGTCAGATGCACCCACAAAAGCCTCACAGCGCGTGCAGTCAGCATTAGTGATGCCATCAAGCGGGAATACGCGGCGGCTACTGATGCCGACCTGAGCCGCCTGCTTCGGGACCGTACCTACAAGGAGCAACACCGGCCAGCGCTGACGACATTTTTTCAGGCACAGGTTCAGCAACGGCCCTGGCTGCCAGAGGAGAATTTTCTGAATGTGGTGTACAGTGCCCAAGATGTGGACGTGCTGGTAATCACTGGCATGAGAGACGAGGCTCCGGTCGCAGCCTTGTCGCATTTGGTGCCAGACAGCAGGCTACTCGAGGTTCACGTCCAAGCTAGTGAACAGACGCGGCGGCTTCGGCAAGGGTGTCAAGGCGGTGACAGCGATGGTGACAACAAGGACAGCAACAATAGCGGGTCGAATTTGACGGCCCTCGACTATGGCCCTAGTCTCATCTTCGACAATGATACGACCGGAAACGAGGCGGCGAAAAGGTTTGCTGAACATTATCTGCTTCCCTTTTTCCACGAGGACCTGCAGCGACTGGCCAATATGGTGCGCGCGGTACCTGACTTCCCACGCCCGGGCATAGAGTTCCGCCACGTGCTTGGCATCTCACAGCAGCCGGGTGGGCTGGCCCTGTGCACGTCTTTGCTGCAAACCCACTTCACCGGTGACTGGGCCAAAGTCCAAGCGGTGGCGTGTTGCGAGGTTGGCGGCTTTGTCTATGCGTCGGCATTGGCCTCGCGGGTCGGTGTACCCTTGGTGCTAATTCGCGAAGCTGGCAAGCTCCCTCCACCCACCGTTTCCATTATCAAGCCGCCGTCGCATATCTCGTCTTTGACATCCAAGAATTCGAAAGAGAAGCGGATCGAGATGGAGCGGGATGTGGTCCCCAGGGGCGCGTCAGTGGTGGTGGTGGACGATGTACTTTCCACGGGAGAGACGCTTTGTGCCGTGCTAAAGCTATTAGATGAAGCTGGCATCGGCATGGATGGTGTCAGCATCATGACCGTGGCCGAGTTCCCGGTTCACCGTGGCCGGGAACTGTTGCGTCAACGTGGATTTGGTAGAATCAATATTCAAAGCCTCTTGGTCTATGGCGCTGACTAATGCACTTTCTTCATAGGCAAGGCTTTGGCAAGGAAATTAATGACATTTTGTCTCTTCTCTTCAGACTGAGCTCGAGATGGCGCTTGTAGATGGCCTTAGACGCGATGTTTTTAGAACGTTAACGCGTGCTACCTAACTTATTAGTCAGTTATGTAGGATGGCTAGAAAACCTAAAGTTACGCAGTGGTGAATGCCTCCAACAGAAGTCTCTAGAGAGTTATAGTCACAGAGACGTGAATTTTTGGCCATACCAGAATGACAGTATTACGCGTATCAGTCCTCCCTACTTCATTCTAGGATGCTAAAAATACCCGTCCAATGTTAGAGGAGTGTTCTCTGAGGCTCGAGGAGCAAAGTCACGTCAACGGGACTAAGAACGACACACGCCGTAGGTACAATGGTACCTGTCCGAGGCCATCTTATAGAAAAGTCAAAAAAGACTGGTGACGAAGAGAGGCGACCATGCCCGAAAGGGGTGGCGCCTAAACCGGAGGTGGCTTATCGCTCTGTCAAAGAGATATTGTACCGGTAGCTGTAGGCGTGTATATAAAGTTGTCTATATGTTTAATCATACAGCTTTTCTCGTAAAGACGCCCGATCAAAAGAAAACCTAACTCACCGTAAGACGGTGTTCTTTTAAATAGCCTAATCTTGAAGGTCCTTACGGACGTACGTTGTCAAGTTGAATTGCAAGATCGAGGGTGCACTAAGCTACATATATCGGCTCTTCAACTTACAATTTCGGGGAGGTAGCGCAAGCAAACCAGATAAGCCTTTGGAATATATGTCCCGTTTCGGGACTCCTCCCTTTTTGCTAACTGCTGCCTAGTGAGAAAGGGCAGTGGGTTCGAGGCTGAGCCAGATGGCCTTAAATTTGTGTTCTTTTTGTTTAGCCGAACGTTGTTTGGTAAGGCTGGAGTGTTTCATTTCATGCAGGATGAAGCCATAACGCGGCCACCTTGGGGTTGCAGACACGGGTTGTGAACGGTGGCCAGAAATTGGAATATGAAAGAAAGAAACGGCGAAGAGGGACGCGGAACTAGTCCGAAGGTCTTAGAATTTGTAATGTGTTGGTTTGGATTGATTGCCATTCATCGTCTACTCTGCTCTACTCAACCTGACTGTCTCCTACTAAATCTCTCTCCATCTGTCTGTGTCGTAAAGCGCAGACGTGATCCCGTTCTCTACTCTCAGCCCGCAAAGGAATAGGAAAGGAAATAGAAGGGTGGTGGGATATCGTCGCAACACAAAGCGCCTACCCTCAAACCCAACATAAAGTAACGAACATAAAAGGAGGTGCAGGTTGGTTCTTTTCCTCTGAAGAAATATGTTGTAAGACATTTGTCTTTCGGGAGACGCTCAAAGGCGAATCGCTCGCGCAGAAAGGGGATGAACGTGCTACAGGCACCGAAAACAGTCAGTGGCTTTTGGAGCAATGGGCTATTGTGAAAAAGAAGAAAAGATGTCAGGTCGGCCGCCTGATGGTTGCGCCGCGAACTCCGCGTGTACAGCGGTTAGAAGGGATAAAACGCCGGTAAATAGTTGGATATAGTAGCGAAAAAGGGTCGTTAGGGAGGTGTAGACCAGAAAGGAGGGAATCCCTCAGATGATAATGACTCAAACGCTGAACCGAAACCGCTTTTCTCGAACTGGCGGATTACGCTGTCAAGTATTTGACTGTTGCTTACATGACTACGCAGCACCCGCACAAGCCTTTCTTCTCTTTCTCATCTTCTGGTGGCTCTTCCATCCTGATGGGTCGGACTTGTGCTTTTGAAGGGCTCATCTGCGCTGTCTGTGGAGTCGGTGTGTTGATCTTGGGCATGGTAGAATACCCGCCGTGTTCAGTACCACTGGTACCGGGACGACTGGAGATGCTGAGAGGACTACCGAGCGGCAGATCGATATTGAGCGGCCATTTCGGTACGGGACTAAGCTGTGCTGGGCGCTCTTTTTCGCTTTGGATATCACCGTTGGGGCTCGCTTGCGAATGCGTGGACTTAGTCGGACTACGTGCTTCGGGTGGGGAAAGTTCAGTAGTGTTGAGTAGGCGGAACTGTGTGTCGTATACACTGCCTATCTTGCCTTCCTTCTCCCACTGTTGTTGCGCCAGCCTCTTTGCATGTGTGGGTAGCATTTGTTGATCGGGAGGAAGTCGAGGGTCAGGTTTGTACATTGAAGCTATCCAGGGCGCCTCGCCTTCAGGTCGATGACTGGTGGATGGTCTAGGTAAACCGCTACTAGTGCCTGGTCGCTTTGGAGGTGATTCGGAAGCTTTAGGTTGAGAAGGAGCACGGGATTTCGTTGTTGGAACGTTGCGAGTGGTGCTAGTCTTACGCGTATTCGTTTTACCGACAGCGTTCGGACCCGGAGGCGAGGCTTTGGTTTGTGATTCACTGCTCATACTGCCGCGAACCGGCGTTTGTGGTCTGGCTGAATCACCATTCTGATCGACAGCCATCTGACTTTCGACGCTGTCATTTCGAGGATGGAAATCCGGAGCATTACCTTGCGTCGCACTTCCTCTTCTGCTTCTTGTCATGGAGGGTTCTCGTTCTGCTGGTGAGGTCCCAGCTGACGCAGCGCTACGCTTTGCAACGGGGAGTCTTGAGCCGGTAAGTCTAGGAGGTGCCTTTGTCAATACTTTGGCTTCCCTCTCGGCAGCCACTTCTTCAGGTGTGCGGAAGTCGTACTCCATGATAGCCTCCTCATCCTCGTCTGGAACCGAAGCTACAATTCGTTGCCTCTTCTCATCTCGTTTTGCATATGGTGCAGGCGTCAAATCAGATTGCGTGAGCGCACCATATCGATCTACGCCATACTCCTGTTTATCCACAGAATTGCCTGCGGAACGACTGGTTGACCTGCTCACAGGAACACGAAAGCCTGCCTCCTCCAGCTCTCGGCTTTCAATCTGAGCTAGCTTATCGCGATGTATCCAATTGTCTTCATTCTCTTCAGGTGAAGTGATACTTGCACCCTTGCGCTTGCTGCTGCCGTTCTCAATACCGGAGGGAACGCTCTTGTTGCGCGCCTGAGATTTATAGAGTTCCAACAGGCTGTCTGGTTCACTGCTGTTGTTACTGATATCACTGTGTTTGCGAGTGAGCTGATTCACTCGAGTTGGTGCAAGAAAATCGATGTCGGAATTCGCCATTCTAGAAGTGCCGTTTGTTTGTTGTGCAAGCGGCTGACGGTTCTGGTTAAATGAGGTCTTGAGGGTTTCAGACGGTATGGACTTCTGGTCGGTTAGGATTGTGTTCTGGAAGTTCTGTATCTTAATTAACGGGGTGATTCATGATCCATTGTGACGAACAGAGATTACAAAACTTTCGGGGTCGATTTTGGCACAGCTGTACACCGGAGCGGCACGAATCAGACTCACTTGTTGCAAGCTTCGGGGCCAACATACCTCATTGTCAATTGGAACTGCGTAATCCCACGAACTACGGCCACCGTGGGAGCTACTCGGAGGAGTGATTGTTCGAATTGGCTGAGTTGGCGCTGCAGTAGCCATTACGGCCGCCAGCTCTCGTCGCCAACCGTACTTTACGTCTTGACCAAACTCTCGTACAATGGCGGGAGTTCAGCCGTACGGCTATGATTAAGGTGTGAACGAGGGGGTGTGGTGGTAAACGGTCGCGCAGGAGGTCTTCCCGTGGTAATTAAGCAACGATCCGTCCCACGATAGAATAACGGGCGGTAGAAAGTTGGCTTGTGAGGTAGCAGGGCCGGAAGAACGCGATTGAGTGTGATGAGAGGAAATTTTGCGAGTGTGGTGTCGATGCTGCTCGTGCTTACGGAGTCGCGGAGTTGGGTGTGCGGGTGCTGGCGACGAGAAGCCGGCTCGGCGTGGGTTTTCAAGTGATGAGAAAGTCGGTGGGGGGAATTGGAGCAGCTCAGCAGTCACACAGCAGAGCTGCAGGCCGACTCTCACGCAGCGGCAAGCGTTGATCGGGTTGGTGAGAGGTAGAGAGCGATGTCGTCGCGACTGTTGCACAGGTTGCAGTTCAAGGGGGCGTTGGCCGAGCACGCATGGGCTCGAACTTGGACGGATTTGAGGCCTGTGCTCGCGCCCGTGGAAAGTTTTAATAAGGAAAAGAGCTTAGCGAAGCACAGCGGCAGGAGAATTAAGGTAAAAAGAGACACGGCCACGGAGAAAATCAAGCAATCAGTAGCCAGTAATCCCTTCAAGGGGAGATCACGGGAGGCAGAAGCGATCCAAAGCCCTTCTCCCAGAGCGTGGAAAGGAACAAGCATCAGCTCCCGTACTTTCGCAAGTCCATACTCCGTACCCAGCACTGAAACGACGAGACCCATGACCAGGCTCCTTACCACTCGACTGCGCTGTCTCTTGACTCGCGTTTCTTCAGCTGCGGTCATGGCCATCTTATTTTGCCTTCTGCACTTCTGATCCGCCAAACAACGCTTAGAAACGCCAATTGGATGAGCAGAAAGTGCAAACTGCTCCGGTGTTTAGGTGTTTCGATGCTCGAGGGGCGCGAAACTGACTTCCTGGATGTCTCACAGCTCGTCACGAAGAGCCAATCTCGCGATGGTCATAGCGCTTTTCCAGTGTATCGACGAGAAGTGCCGTAATTACTACTTCTCTCTCCCTATCTGACATGAAATGAGAGGTTTGCACCTCAGGCCCTAAAGCTGCTGTGCCAATGATTATCTTTGCTCATCATCGGATAACGATTGTCTTCGATGTTGCTTCGAAATTGTAGGCTGCTACCAAGCGTCATGATTGATAGTAAATTTCCTCTATACCTGCGCCATGTCAATAGGACTAGCACTTTCGCTGTGCCACTCCTTTTTGGCTTTCCCTCCGGCGACAAGCTCAATTGAGATATCTCCGCATGCGAAACATTATATACACGCAGCTTCCATGTTCAAGTCTCCACCCAATCATAAAATAGCCCGCCTTACAGTCGGTTGAGTTCCGAAGCCGTAGGTTGCAAACAATTGGCTGCGTACCTCTTCGGCTCAACCAACATCCAATACCGCCAGCGCTATCGTTTGTCAATCCGCACCCACTCATATCGTACGCACTGAAAGTGATGATCGACGAAACCACACTTAGCATTGCGAACGCCAATTGAAAGAGGAACCATGCCCGAAACACCCAGCCCTGTATGTATTGATGTTTCTATTGGTCAAGAAATACATATTTCTTTTTAAGGTGCAGCAAAGATCTTACTCAAAGTCCGTCTTCAATAAGCTTAAAAATCATAAACTGCAAATCGCTTCAATTTTGTGCCTTCTACGTAGGCGCAACATCAAAGCGGAAAGCCAAATCAATTCATCGTGATGAAAAACAAGTGGAAACGCGAAATCAAAGACGTGACGGCTTTACAAAAGCAAAAAACCCGTTTTCATTAGAGAATCTTGAGTCTATGAAGGAACACGTCGGAAAGGGTAAATGATCACGCCCCAAGCACCTCCCGGTTTGCCCATGACCTTTCGAGCTCAACTTCATGAAGGCCCGCAATTCTCAATTGGCACACAGCAAACAGAAACTCATCGCAAATCCACTCGTGTCTACAACTTCCTTTTCCTCCACAAGGTCCGCACCAGCAGGGCGTCTATTTCTTGGTGGCCTTCTGCGCGGCCTTGGTGACCTTGCCGGCCTTGTCGACCTTGACGACGGACTTGATGACGCCGACGGCAACGGTCTGGCGCATGTCACGGACGGCGAAGCGGCCGAGCGGCGGGTACTCGGTGAAGGCCTCGACGCACATGGGCTTGGACGGCACCATCTTGACGATAGCGGCGTCGCCGGACTTGATGAACTTGGGGCTGGCTTCGACCGACTTGCCCGTGCGGCGGTCGATCTTCTCGATCAGCTCCGAGAACTTGCAGGCGATGTGCGCCGTGTGGCAGTCGAGAACGGGAGCGTAGCCGGCGCCGACCTGGCCTGGGTGGTTCAGGACGATGACCTGGGCGTTGAAGGACTCAGCACCCTTTGGAGGATCGTTCTTGGAGTCACCGCACACATTACCACGGCGGATTTCCTTGACCGAAACGTTCTTGACGTTGAAGCCGACGTTGTCACCGGGTTGACCTTCGACGAGCTGTTCGTGGTGCATTTCGACGGACTTGACTTCAGTGGTGACACCAGCAGGAGCAAAGGTGACGACCATACCGGCCTTAATGGTACCGGTTTCAACACGGCCGACGGGCACTGTTCCGATACCACCGATCTTGTACACATCTTGGAGAGGAAGGCGGAGCGGCTTGTCGGAAGGGCGGCTTGGCGGATCAATGGCGTCGATGGCCTCGAGGAGGGTCTTGCCGGTGACCTTGGTCTTGGTCTCCTTCTCCCAACCCTTGTACCATGGACAGTTGGGGGACGCATCAATCATGTTGTCACCATTGAAGCCGGAGATGGGAACGAACGGAACATGCTTAGGGTTGTAGCCGACCTTCTTAATGAAGTTGGAAGTTTCCTTGATGATTTCGTTGTAACGATCCTCGGACCACTTGGTGGTGTCCATCTTGTTGATGGCGACGATGAGCTGCTTGACACCAAGGGTGTAGGCAAGAAGAGCGTGCTCACGGGTCTGGCCATCCTTGGAGATACCAGCTTCGAACTCACCAGTACCAGCGGCGATGATAAGAATGGCGCAGTCAGCCTGGGAGGTGCCAGTGATCATGTTCTTGATGAAATCACGGTGGCCTGGGGCGTCGATGACGGTGACATAGTACCTCGGGGTTTCGAACTTCCAGAGAGCGATATCGATGGTGATACCACGCTCACGCTCAGCCTTGAGCTTGTCGAGCACCCAAGCGTACTTGAAGGAGCCCTTTCCGAGTTCAGCGGCTTCCTGTGGGAGAGTGTTAGCATTTTGAATTTCCAGAAACAAAATATTGCGTTGTTGATGAATTTTGCGCAAAGGTGCGCTGGAGCCGTGCGATGGCTTAGCGTAAGCGCCGGGTCCGGTGGTCATTGCAGCGCAACCCACTCACCCCTCACCCCTCTATCGTTGCTGATAAGTGGTGGGTTTCATAGGTGGCGGTATAGCCCACTAGGCTCACAAAAATTTTGAAGAGTGCCAATAAAGTGTTGAGAGACGGGACAAAACTGGCTTACCTTCTCGAACTTCTCAATAGTACGCTTGTCAATACCACCGCACTTGTAGATCAAGTCTGTTTATCGTGTAAGTTCACTATGCTTTCGACAGTAGGATCAGAGGGCAGGACTTACGTCCAGTCGTGGTCGACTTGCCAGAGTCGACGTGGCCGATAACGACGACGTTGATATGAGTCTTTTCCTTACCTGCACAGACTTCGTTAGCATCACTGAAGGCGATAGAGATGGATGCAGTCGCTCGTTGAGCACTGCATTGCGCTGGAGACGTTACTTACCCATGGTGAATGTAAGCGGCGGAGACTTGGAAGCTGAAACGAGGCTTTTCTAAATTCTGAGCTCTTGTCAGTTTTAACTTCCGTTGAAAGCCTGTCGAAGAATAAATCGTACTCAAATACTCAGATGGAAACGCTGTGGTTGCCGGTATGAGTTGACAAAGAAGAGAAAAAAAGTTGGACGAGGAAGAGGCGGCGAAGATTTTATTGTGCGCTTCGCCAAGCCCAGGCCAACCCACTCGTCACGTTTTTATTGCTCCTCTAACGAGACACCTTGACTACCCGTGATGACTCTTCGCCCACTATCCAGGCGGGAATACGCCATGAACTCCCTAACTCCGCCCCTAACACTCCTCAAGACGAAATCCAATTGGCTGGCGCTGCTCACACACCGCGATTTGCCTTCTCAAAGACTTTGCAACACCTGAAATTTCACTTGCATCCATCCTAGTCGCCTTGCCGAATGTAACCGATCTATGTGGAAACTTCTATCATTCACTCTTTATGTTTGAACAAGCGTGAAGAATCAATGAAAACTTTGTTTGAAGAGGCGACTCTTTGTGTGGCACAATGAGTTGGCTCTATCAGCCAGGAGAAACGGTCTTCCAGTATAGGAAATCGCGGTGAGGCGAAGGATCAGGATGACTCTGTACTTAGACCTTGTGAAGCATGTGCTTTGATAACGACCTAAAACAAGTCCTATTCCTAGGTAGCGTTGACTCTTTTTGAAACATCTTTTGGCTGCCTCGGACTCAGACGCTGAATGAACCGGTTCCAGAATCGGTCGCCATCATTCAAATTCGCGGATGGTGGGAAATGAGCCAAACTTGGAAATGCCATGCTGCCACTGTTACTGTCGTAGAGTGTAGCATCCAAAGCAATACGTAGCAGTATATAAGTCAAGCAAATAAATGTATCATTCGCAAAGCGAAGAGCTAATCTTCATCGCCCGCCATCTGCGTCGACAGCATTGCTATGCTTCCTAGCATGGTATGATACAATCTCGAAGCAACAAGTAGCTCTTCAAGAACTCAATGTAGTCCAAAAAACAGCATTGCTGAACGACCAAGGGCTTGCGCCAGCTTTTATGTATCAGCGACACCACCGGCGCCAAAGCCCAAGTCCAAAAAGCCACAGAAGTTCAACAATCCGCAACAAAAATATCCAACAGAGCCCACGTGCATCCACCAATCAAGCAAAAAGCAACACCAAACCCGCCGCCATTACCATTCCCGCCATGCAACACCAGTCCTCCCCGCCACTCCCTAATACGGCGGCACCTTCTTCCCGACAGCCGCGCCAAACCCACCGCCCGGCGAGGGCACATCGGCATCAATGCCCAAGAGCAGGTCGCGCGCGGAGAAGCCCCAAACCTCCTTAGCGTCGAACGGCACCAGCGCGGCGGCCGCGCCCTTCGGGCCCTGCTCGCGCATACTCCACGCCTTGGCCTTCGCGGCGCCGCCGCCGCCGCTCCTCTTCGCGGAGCCGGCCGTGCGCGGCCGCTCGCGCTCGCCCGCCGCCGACGCCGCCGCCGGGAGCGAGGCTGGGAGCGGCGGCACCGGCGGGATGGCCGAGCCGTTGCCGTCGGTGTCGGCGGCGGGTGCGAGCGAGCCGCCGTCGTGGGCGGCGTCGCGTGCGTCCGCGGCCTGGTCGGCCGGGGCCGTGTGCTTGCGGGCGGCGGCGGACGACGCGGTGGGTGGGCGCGGCGTGACGGAGCCTTCGGTGATGGCGTCGCGCTGGTCCGGCGGCGCGGCCCGCTGCGGCGACGTGTCGCCCGCCCGTGGTAGCGCTGTTGCGCTCGCGTGCGGGAGACCTGACACCGAGGATCCGTCGTATGATACCATGCTGTCGCTACCCGTGTCCTCGTCCTCGCCCTCGATGCCGCGGATGCCCAGCGCCGTTGCGCCTGTGCCAAGCGCTACGGGCTTCGCGCCGCTGAGCACGCGCTTCAGCTCGTCCACGCGGATGGCGCTGCGCACGGAGCTGGATGTGAGAGGCGTGGGGCTCTGGCTGGCGCGGTGGCTGCGTGCCTTCTGTGTGCCTCTCTGCACAAGGCCATAGGGACTTCGAGCGCGGGCCTGGACGTTCTGGTGGCTACGGTGTGCTGAAGGTGCTGCATCGCCGTTCATGACGACGTTCGAGCCGTTGGTGGCTCCTTGAGCATGGACACCCAGGTGCCGCGAGCCTTGTCCCGTTGCGTGGCCTGAACCTGTCATCGAGGCTGAGCGAGAGCCTTCGGTTCTTGTGGTTGCTTCGATGCAGAACTCGCGTGACCATTCAACCATGAGAGCGTCTTTAACTCTTTGCGGTAGCTGGAGTGGCTGCGGTGCTTTTGGTATCGAGCTAGTCGACACATGCGTGATGAGAGCCGGTACCGAAAATGTGCGTCCGGGACTCTGCGGCGGTGACGACGGAGGTGAGTAAACAGCAATCGAGTATCCTTCACTAATCTTCTCGACCAGCACCTGCCTGTTTGTAAATGCTTTCATAACGTCTTCTTGCAGAGGCGTTTGATCCTGCACTGAATACTGCTCGTGCTGCATCCGATGTGCAATATGATCGAAAGACATAGGCGGGATCTTGATACCATGTAGCCAAGCATTATGTTTGACACGTTCCGCAATCTCTACTTGGATCTCGCGGCCTGTAGCAGACGCATCAAAATCGAAGTATGCTGACACGGCCCAGAGGTAGCCATGCACTAAGCTTCCCACGTTGATCTTTGCAGTACGACTGTCTATTGTCGAGATATCTTCCTGGAGTCGCATGATCATGGGCAGGCCGTGCTGCACGGCATTAACACCAAGTCTCTGGACCAAATGCGAGAGGAGCAGATGCAACAGTAGGATATCGCAGGCTGACTCTGCATACTGGTGAGCATTCTCGTAGATGGCAAGATGCAGAAGCTGGAGGAAAGTATTCTTCTGCCGCATCGGACTTTTATCGCGCTGAGACGCATTCGACACTGCTCTCCGGGCCAGACTCTCGCCTTTGTTGCCCGTATCTTTCCTCTCAGGTTTGTTGTGCTTCTTCTCCTCTTCGGCGCGGAGGTGGGATTTCTTCACCTCGTACCTCATCCAAATAAGTAGCGCCTCGACGTATGTCGCTCTACCCTCCCAGTTCGGATCTCTGAGGAGCCACTGTGTGCCTTCCCATACAATCAGTCCAATGGGACCGCGCGCAGCAGAATTGGACGATCCATCGGGTTTAATCCAATTTGCCCATGCGATAATTTCCTTGATGGCACCCAACGCCGCGGCTCTGGCCTTGTCAAATGAAAAGAAACCATCGGTGTTCGGTTTCTCAGACAGGCTGACTGAGCTTGCAATCGCCTCAGCTGCGGCAGAAGGATTCTCAATTGCGATCGCTGTATTTGACACCGATGATAAAGGTGAGGGCTTGAGTCGAGTCAGAATCGCCATAATCATGTCGTTGATCTGCTCGGTATAATATACGTGCACGGCTAAGCTGCCGATACATCGTTGGAGTTGAGCTAGAAGCTGGCGTCGAGCTGGTGTCGGAGTTGATACCACTTCCATAACCACGTCCTTCTCTTTCTCATCTGCTGCCGTTCGCGTAACGGCGGAGGTCTCGGCCGCATTGATTACATCCGCCTGCTGTCCATGCGGTCGGATCTCCGTTCCTTTTCCTCCAAGTTGGAGGAGCAGTAAGATATGTTGAATCAGACCTACGAGTACATCCATTACGCTGAGGCCGATGAAGTTGATGTCGGAGCTTAACAGCCAGCCAATGATGGTGGCGAAGACGTATTGCTTTTCGAGATCGTCTTCAATGATGGGACTTCGGACCAATGTTTCCATGGCGGTAACTAGGATGACATAGCGATCTTGCACGGGTGCCCAAGAACAAATCATGCCAAACAGCGTGCATGGCCAACTGCCCGTTTGCAGGGATATCGTTGTACTTGATCCAAAGTGTTCGTATGGTTGCACTCGAGTCGCCATAAACTTGAGCACCTCGGACGTCGCCATCCGCAATTGTCCTCTCGGTACCTGGGCGAAGATTTTCTTCAGAGCTTGCAGCGCGGTCACAGCCACTTCCCGTTCAGCCAGCTTATCAGCCGCCTCAGTCGTGCCTTGTGCAGCTTCTGGATCACCTTCATCTTCCTCAAACGTCCGAACGGTGGATGTGCTTTGTCTTCGTCGTATCGCCATCTGTTTTTCCCATTCCACCTTTTGCTCTTCCGATGTCTCCAGCTGTATCAGGTACTGTCCGTTGTCGGCGTAGATGTTTTCGAGGATGGGAGGAACGATGATGGAAAGCTGTCTTCCGGTCTGAGAGGAGAGTGATTCTGATTCTGCGATAGCTTTGGCAGCCTCGAGGCCAGCCTTTCGGAATCGAATCTGAACGGGAACAAACCTGGCGCTCCTGCTCTGGATAAGGGTGTCTTTAGAAGCGAACATGGCGTATATGCCGATGATCTCTTCGTACGATGCGATGTAGTCTTGATCCGCGGCTAGGTTGGCCGGATCTTGATGTGCACACAGCGTCTCGAAGGTCGGTATCGTCTCTTCGATCATGGTGATTTCCAGCGACTTGAGTATGGTTCGGAATATGCGCATTACAGCTGAAACGTAGAGCGGCAAGTCGCGCGGACACTTTTCAATCAGTGCTTTGATGATCTGGAGGGTGACTTGGACATTGCTATGATGCCGATGTGAGCCCGCGTCGTTGCGGAAAGAATTTCTTGAGGATCAATTCACGTACCCAATGCGTCCGCGCCAAACATCGCTAGTGGTCCTCCGATCCAAAAAATCACCTACTTTCTGTAGTTTGCTGCGCCTGGTACTCGCGTAGTAGAGCAGATAGCTCAACTCACTCGAGTTAGGCTTGACCTCCATGTTGTTCTTCATGTGTCGAGGATAGCAGTTCAACACCAGCACCTGGTGCTTGGGCCGGCACCTCCGGCGTATAGAGTCCATGATTGCGCGTGGTTTAGCAGTAGCTACGGTCTAGCTACGCCGTGCGGAGTGGGAGGAGAGGGAGAGAGGTGGTAAGGGTCGGATCCGGGGGGCGACGGTTACCGTCAGGTGTCGCCTCCGACGCGATTGCATGAATGACGAGGTAGCAATGGCGACGACCAGCTATGCGGCAGAGAGATGGACTGCAACTCTAGAGGGTATGTTTTTCGGCTATTTTGGATGAGAAGCGGCGTGCAGGTGATGTAGCAGGTCTAGGAAGCTGGAAGGTGAAATCTGGGCCCGTCAAACAGCCACGGTTGAAGGATGACGTTCAAAATGGCTGACCGCAATACCCTGCGCCAACGGTCTCGCGCCCACGCAGACGGAGGCTAGCAGGTCAGTAGTTGCTTGAGTCTGACTTGATCGATGCACACAACAAAATGCCTGTTTTGCGCCGTCTGAGATTTCGGGAAGGCCAATCACTGCATGCACGATGCTTCAGCGGACGACAGAGATTCCGCGACCATCTTTTCTGGCTAACTAAATGCTTCCCAACCCTTTCAGCCTTGATTTTTAATTAGGGGCCCCGACCAGCCAAGGGGACGCCAAGGGGGCCCAACTTCTCATTTCCGCTCCGCCTCGTATCGTGCTGTACGCACGACACTTTTTTACTTGCCGCTCCACAGTTCACGCACAACGTTTTTGGAGCCAGTGGCGCTCTCTTTTACTTTCCTAGTTTCTTTAGCCACCCGTACCATCTTGCATTCTGCTCTTCTACCTTACCATAACATTCTCCCTGCAGCTGATCAAGCAGGCTACTTTGCTACCATCTCAGGTGCGGTCTGGGGCAAGGCGTCACGGCACAAGTACAACTGCATCGAGGAAGAGTCATTTCTTTGTTGGGAATCACTTGCATATGCCTCGTGATAGGCGTAACTATGAAAATACGTGTACCTCCAGCCTAATGTGCCGCAAAGTAGAAAAATTAACTCGGTACGATCCGACCGAAGCAGCATCTCCGCGCAGTTGACGATTAAAGTTCCGCGACGAACCGTAGCCAGTCTTTAACCTAATCTTGTGACAGGATTATCAACCCGGTGAGGCGTACAGTTCACAATCCATCCTATGCTGCATTGACCCGGTCAATCCCGTATACCACACTCGCTCCCAGCCTGTCGGTTTCTTGACCTGCCTATTCAAAAGCTTTTGGGCTCCGCTTTGTGATGGTTCCGTTGCTGCACGTAGTACCCGCTGCCAGTTTCATGGCAACAGCAAATCCGAAGTTACAGATGCCAAAGTGTATCGAACCTATGCATAAAATAGTACCGTCGGGAACGTCGTTACAACGAATGGTGCCGTTGTTGAAGACTCCGCTGCCGTTCACTGTGACGTTTGATGGACCTTGCATCGCTCCTGGAGCTCCGATAAAGCCCGGATAAGGGCTACTTGTTTTGCTGGCCGGCTTCGACGCGATAGTGGGTATAGACGTATTCATGGAAACGTACGTCGTAGATTGAACGACGACCGTTGAAAAAGACGTAAAGGTCGTCACCTTGGTGGTTTGCAGGGAAGTATTTACTGTCGATGAAGTACTCATGGAGCTCGAGATTAGCAAAACCGAGACTGAACCAATACTAACATAGCTACTTGTCATCGCACTCAGGCCACCCGTGGCTGAGACCTCGACAAGGCTGATGTAGTTCGATGGGATTGACACCGCGGTCGGCACGCCGTACACGGATGAGCAGTTTCCTATTGCACTGGCCTGCGGCGCATCAGGAAGATAAGGTGACAATTCGGAGAGCGAAGCGTTGTAGCTGTCCTCTGGCAAGAGCAGGACGCCTTCTTCTGTTGAGCAGTTGACTGAAGAAGGGTAGTAGTTGGCGAAGAAGATAGACGGCAAATCAGAGAGGTTGAGTGACTGGTCACCGCCCATGATGGAGATCGGAGCGCACGACTGATAGATCTCGCGGTTTCCTAGATGGTTAAGCCAGGTCCAAGACAACACGAACTCCCCATTCGGCATGCCATCGGGGATTGGAATGTTGTATGACTTGACACAGTTCAAATATTCACCGCCAGTGCCGGAGCAATGTGGTCCATCTAGACGCTGCTCAGCGTCCTCACCTATAGATGCGAGATTAAGTGGAGCCGTCGCTGGACAACCACCTAGAATCGTATGGATGACCTTCCATTTCTTGGGATCGGCAGGAGGAGGATACTTCGCAATAGAGAATTGACAAGTCCCACCGCCGTGTACGGCTGAACCAGTGAAGTTAACAAGAATTGTATCACCTACCGTTGCAATGGTAGGTGTACTGTAGCTGTAGTTACCGTCAGGACCAGCCTGACACGGGAACTGGAACTGTGGAGGATCGAGAGGATTCACTTCGTCGATGATGCCAGGGAATCCTTGAGGCGTATTCATAATCATGTGTGCGGAGACGAAAGCTGTGAAGAGTTGAATC